>SXGQ01315847.1_pt1 | contig 10916 bp, 12 predicted proteins | sample 3178371 | NCBI WGS metagenome assembly SXGQ01 (sample SAMN11356859, study PRJNA531348) | freshwater metagenome | isolation source: freshwater sample F1-20 | place: China: Fuxian Lake, Yuxi | collected 2017-12-25 | reverse complement strand
TGAACAGAGAACTTTTAATACAAGTTTGACTGAAAATGATTTTTTAGAAGTAAATGTAAATTACACATCTAAAATAGTCGATGAATTAAAAAATAAATCTAAAAAAATAGTATTATATGGCACTGCTGAATTGTGGAATAACTGCAACGGTGCTATTGATATAAACACACCAATTGACTACAAATACTCACCTTACGTAAAATCGAAAGAAGTACTTTGGGATAAAATTAAAGAAAAGAGAGAAAAGGGAGATTGGAATAATGTAAATATTATTCACTCGTTTAACTTCAATTCTACTTACAGAAAAGAAGGATTTTTATTCTATAAATTTTTTGACTCGATAATTAATAAAACAATCTATGAGGTAGGTAATATAAATATAGAAAGAGATATAATTCATCCAAAATATCTGGTTGACAATTCTTTGAATTGTGAATTTGATAAGATTGTTGGTTCAGGAAAACTCACTAATATTAAAATATTTATTGAAGAGCTTTTTCAACATTACAATTTGAGAATGAATGATTTTATACAAGAAACAGGATATAAATCAAATCATGAAGGAAATTCATTTTGGTTTAAAACTGACAAAGTTTACGATGAATTATTAAGAGACACAATAGAAGAATTGAATTTTAAAATATTATGAGCGAAATAAAACTAGTCAATGACACAATTGACAAAAAAGATATAAATAAACTAATTAATTGGTTAGAAACCAATCCAAGACTTACAAAGGGTAATTTGACAGTAGAGTTTGAAAATAAGTGGTCTCAATATTTAGGAACTAAGTATTCTGTCTATTTGAATTCTGGTTCGTCAGCAAATTTAGCAATGGTATACGCTTTGTTAGTTTCTAATAGATTAAAAAACAAAAAAATTATACTACCATCTGTTTCCTGGACCACAACAGTCACACCAGCAATTCATTTAGGTCTAGAACCAATTTTATGTGAAGCAGACAAAGACACTTTAGGAGTTGACGTCGATTATTTAGAAAAATTATTCATTGAACATAATCCGTCGGTATTGATGATTGTTCACGTTTTAGCTTTTCCAAATAAAATGACAGAAATAGTAGACCTATGTAAAAAATATGATGTTATTCTATTAGAAGACTCTTGTGAATCTATTGGTTCTACATATGATGGTAAAAAGACAGGAAATTTTGGACTTATGAGTTCATTTTCTTTATATTATGGTCACCACATGTCAACAATTGAAGGTGGAATAGTTTCTACGAATGATGAAGAAATCTACAAAATTCTTTTATCTATTCGTTCTCATGGTTGGGACAGAGACTTCGATCCTGATTACCAGAAACAAATAAGAGAAAAATATAATGTCTCTGACTTTAGAGCCTTTTACACATTTTATTATCCTGGATTCAATTTGCGGTCTACGGATTTACAAGCTTTTATTGGTTTATCTCAGATTGAAAAGATTGACGATTTTGTCAAAGCAAGAAATAAAAATTATAAACTATACCAAAGTTTAGTCAAAAACGACTACTGGAAAATAAAAGACAATGAAAATTGTTATTATTCAAACTTTGCCTATCCGGTTATTACAAAAAATATTGATTCACTATCAAAAGAATTATTAAGTTCTGGTGTTGAGTGTAGACCACTTGTCTGTGGTTCAATAGGTCTTCAGCCTTATTGGAAAAATATTTATGGAGAAACCAATTTTGAATTCGCAGATATAGTTCATAACTACGGGCTATATGTTCCGAACAATCAAGATATAACTGAATCTGAGATTGAGTTTATTTGTAACATAATAAATAAACATACAAGTTAATATATGAAAATACTTATAGCTGATATACTAATCAATGGTGAAAACTCGGATTGGAAAGAGGGTTACGAACTATGTTATGCTTTTAGAAATTTAGGTCATGAGTGTGACGTTTATGGTCCAAATGGCCAAAAATCTGAGCTTGAAATTCCATTAGTCGCTCATTTATATGACTTAATTATAATAACAGAAAATTATCCAAGTTATAGTGGATGGAAGTGGTGGAACTGGTCTGAAATAAATACTCCTAAATTATTCTGGGCTATTGATACACATCTTATTAATTTTTTACCCTGGATTCAAAGTTCTAAAATAAATTATGTTGCTTTTAATAATCCAGAAGATTTAACTAGATACAATCTACCTAATTCTTTCTGGCTTCCTTACGGAGCCTCAAAGACTCATCATATGATAAAATACTCGACTGAAAAAACTAGAGATTTAGTATTTATTGGTGGCATGTTACCTGAACGAAAAAGACTTTGTGATAAATTTAACATTGAACATCTTAATGTTTTTGGTCCAAATTATATTAAAGAAATGCAATCTTCTAAAATTTGTTTCAATCTTTCCATGTCTTATGACATTAATGCTAAATATTTTGAAATTCTTTCAACTGGTTCATTTATGTTAACAAATTACAATAAACATTTTCATCAGTTTCTTGACAATAATCCAGAGGTTGAAAAAATGTTTTACTACTCTGAAGAAGATTTAGGTAAAAAAATCGAATATTATCTCAAAAACGAAGATGAAAGAGAGTATTTAGCCAAAAAAGTTTATGACTATATCTATGAAAATCACACTTATGATAGTAGAGCTAGTCTAATACTACAAAAAATAAGTTTAAATAATGAATAATGTTTTATTGACTATAGTCACATGTGGTAAAAATGATGATTTTGCAGGTAACTTTGTTCAAAGACTTGAACATAATCTCAATAAGCTAGTCGACAACATAGACACTTTAGATATAAAAGATGTTGAAATTTTAGTTACAGATTGGGGAAGTAATGAAGACAAAAAATTATATGATGTTTGTAATGTTGAAAATAGGGATTACTTAAAGTTTTTACATGTTCCTTATGATATTTGTAAGAAGTATAGTCCGGATTCGGAATTTTCAGTGCCACATGCTATCAATTCGGGTATAAGAAGAGCCAATGGAAATTTTGTTTTGTATATAGATGGAGACAGTTATATTCCAACAGAATCATTCAAAAAAATGTATGAACTTTTGAAGTCACATAATCCAGAAGATAATGTTTACTATTGGGCGTCAAGATTTATGATTCCATATAAGTATCAATCTAACGCAAAGAATATTCAAGACATGGATATTTTATTAAAAAAATGGATTGATGATGGAAAAATTACATCTGGTGTTACTGAAATAGCAGACCATTTCTTTTTGAGTAAAGCAAATCTTAGTAATTTTATGGGAGGTGCTATGGGTCTTTTAGTTTCTAAAAGAATAGCATTTGAAACGACATTTCTTTTTGAACAACTGACTAAGTGGGGTTGGATGGATGTTGAGTTCTTTCAAAGAATGTCATATAGATATAGATGTATGGGTGATTTACTTGAGTTATTAGATTGTGAGTTCTACCATATAGGACATCACGAAGTAAAAGTTGGTCATGATGTGCATGGATTTAATCCTTATCTGAGACCGACGAACTTTAAAGCCAATCCGGATAATTGGGGTCTAGCAGACGAAAAATTAAGAATTAACAATGAATAGAAAATATTTACCTACTCTATCTGAGCTAATTGATAGATTATCAATAGTTCAATTAAAAGAAGTTTTTATCACCGACCACAAGGAAGAGTATGCTCAAGAAATATCAGATATTTTACATGATATACAGCTCTTACTTAATGAAGAAAGTTGTAAAATCAATTCGGAAACAATTAGAGCAATTGTTGTTTTATCTCAGATGAATCTTCACATATGGCATAATGAATCTAACTATAGAAAAGGAATAAAAAATGGTAATAATCTTGAATTAACACATGGTCTAAATGGTATCAGAAATACCGCAAAAAATAAGATTCAAGAAATTACAGACGGTCGAAAGGATTATAAAATAGACTGCCTCGCAGCTGAGTTCAAAGACTGGGAAATTAGCTGGTAAAAAAAAATATTGTATATGATTAAAGTTTTAATAACAGGAGGAGCTGGATATTTAGGTTCTGTATTGACTGAGGTTTTACTAAAAAAAGGTTATTATGTTACGGTTTTAGATAGTTTGATGTATAAACAAACTTCATTAACAACATTCAGTCATGTTGATAACTTTGAATTTATTTTTGGTGACGTCACTGATAATAAAATTCTAAGAAAATTAGTTGAAGAAAATGACGTAATTATTCCATTGGCTGCAATTGTTGGAATGGCCGCTTGTAAAGCTAATCCAGAATTAGCAATAAAAGTAAATTATGAGCAAGTTAAAAATATTTGTGACTGGTCTACTCAAGAACAAATGATTTTAATTCCAAATACTAATAGTCAGTATGGTTCTTCAAGTGAAATAATTACAGAAGAAAGTGACTTCAAACCTCTTTCTCTTTATGCTGAAACAAAGTGTGATGCTGAGAAGGCCGTGCTTGACTCAGGAAATGGAATTGCTCTCAGATTAGCGACAGTTTTTGGAATTTCATATAGAATGAGAATGGATTTACTTGTGAATGACTTTGTATATAAATCTATAACTGATGGATATTTGGTTCTTTTTGAATCTCACTTTATTAGAAATTATATTCATGTTAGAGATATTGCAAAAACTTTTCTGTTTATGATAGAAAACTATAAAGTGTGTAACAACAACGCATTCAATGTAGGTCTTTCTTCTGCTAACTTGACGAAGTTTGAACTAGCTAATAAAATTAAACAGTATGTTCCAGATTTAGTAATTGTTCAGAATGAATTCAAAAAAGATTTAGACCAAAGAAATTATAGAGTCTCTAATGAGAAGATAGAATCATTTGGTTGGTCACCTGACTTTTCATTAGATAAAGGTATTGTTGAACTACTTAAAGGTTATCAATCTATAACAAAATTTAAAAATAAAGATTTCACGAATATATGATACTTAAAAAGCCAGAATTTAATAATTATAGTGTTTTAGTAATAGGAGATAGTTGTGATGATGTCTTTCAATATGGTAATATTCAACGGCTTTGTCCTGAGGCTCCAGTTCCAATTTTTAATCCTACATTTAAAAAATCAAATCCCGGAATGGCTTCTAATGTCGTTGAAAATTTAATAGCTTTGGGTTTAAGTGTAAAACTTGTCACTAATACAGAAAACATAATTAAAACAAGAATTATGGACGAAAGAACAAACCAGATGATTGTTAGGATTGACGAAAATGATAAAACTTCTAGAATATCAAGTCTAATAGTAAATGAAATAAAATCTAATTTATATCAGAATAAGTCCTACGACGCTATTATAGTTAGTGATTATGATAAAGGATTTTTAGATGAAGATGATATAAGACTAATTTGTGAAAATAATCAAAACGTCTTTATTGATACAAAGAAAATTTTAGGAGATTGGTGTAAAGATTCTACTTTTATTAAAATCAATAACATAGAGTTTGAGCACACTGAATATACTATCAAAACACTTGATATAGAAGATAAAATGGTCGTTACATACAGAGATAAGGGAGCTAGATATTTAGATGAGTGGTTTTCAGTTGAAAAGGTTGAAATTAAAGATGTGTCGGGTGCTGGTGATACATTTCTTTCTGGTTTAGTATCTGAATATTTACTAACTGGGGATATAAGAAAATCTATTGTATTCGCACAACAATGTGCTACTATTGTAGTACAAAAACAAGGAGTAAGCACAATATGATTAATCTACATTCAACCACTATAACTCAACAGGGAATTGATAATGTTTTAGAGACACTAAAAACAACACATGTTTCAGCTGGAAAAAAAGCTCAAGAGTTTGAAAATCTACTAAGCCAGAAGTGGGGTTTTGAAAATCCAATCACAGTAAATAGTGGAACAGTAACTATGAGACTCTCGTTGATTGCAGCTGGTGTTGGACCAGGAGATGAAGTAATCCTTCCTGCCCAAACTTTTATAGCAACTGGTCATGTAATCTTACAATGTGGAGCTATCCCGGTTTTTGCTGATATAAATCGATTCGATGGTAATATTTCAGTTGAATCAATAAGGGAAAAAATTAGTGATAAAACTAAAGCTATTATTCCAGTTCATTGGGCCGGATATCCGTGTGATTTAGATGAAATAAATCAAATCGCTAAAGAAAGAGGTATATCGGTAATTGAAGATGCTGCTCACGCACTTGGAGCTAAGTATAAAGGAGAGTGGATAGGAACTATTTCAGACTTTACATCTTTTTCTTTTCAAGCAATTAAACATCTTACTACTGGTGATGGTGGTCTAATCACTTGTAAAGATGTTGAAAAATCTAAATTGATTAAAAGATTAAGATGGTTTGATATTGATAGAGAAAATTCAGAACAATCTATTTTAGGAGAGAGAGAATATGATGCAACAAATATCGGTTTCAAATATCATATGAATGATTTAGCCGCTTCTTTGGGAATCGGAAATTTGACTCAAATTGATGAGAAGTTAGATAGAATTAAATCTATTGCAAATAGATATCAACGTAAATTAGAAGATGTTAGTGGAATAAAACTAATGAATTACAAAGATGATAGAGAATCTTGTTATTGGTTATTTCCACTAATAGTTGAAAATAGAATTGAGTTCATAAAAAAACTAAAGGAAAATGGAATACCAACTTCTGTTATACATTTAGGTATTGATAAAAACTCAGTTTTCGGTGGAAAAGATATGTCTTTAGTTAATCAAAGATGGTTTGATGATAACCAAATTCATATTCCAATTCATGCTGATTTAACAGATGAAGATGTTGATTTAATCATAAATACAATTGTAAATGGTTGGTAAAAAAAAAATTAAAAAAAATGATAGAAGAAATTTTACAAAAAGAAAATGAAGGATTAGGTGATATAAAAACAGATGACTGTGTTGGTTTTGATCACTATGACGCAACTGCCGATATAATATTTGAGTCAAGAAATTTTTCCTCGTATAAACCATTAGCTAGTAAAATATTTGAGTTATTTCCTAATGCTAAAAATATATTAGAACTTGGTTGTGGTGCCGGAGTTTTATCACATCATTATCGCAATTTGAATCCAGAAATAACCTACGTAACACTTGATATAAATAAAGATGTGAGGGGTAATAACGTTGTCAAAGATGAACACCATTTTATTTGCTTCACTGATAGAGAATTCCAAATTCAGCAAGATGGTTCACAAATGAAATTTGATTTGATACTATCGTTTGAGCACTTTGAGCATATTCCAAATGAAAATATATCAATTTTTTTAGAAAATATCAAAAAACATTGTCATGTTGACACAATCGTGATAGCAACAGCTGCTCTTTGGGCGGGAACTGATGGTAGACATCCATTAATACTAGACCTAAGTGGTTGGACTCAACTTCTAAGTGATAATGGATTTGAGGTCATCAATGACACACACTCGTTTCTATCTACTACTAGTATTCCTTATAATTTTGAATTACATAATTCAGTGGAATTAATATTTAAATTAAAATAATGGATAATATATTTTTTGATAGAACTAAATTGAAATATTGTGGTGAAAACGTCATAATAGGTAAAACTGTTCGTATTAGAAAACCAGAAGAGTGTTCAATCGGAGATGGAACAATTATAGACGACTTTAGTTACATATCTTGCGCAATTGATATTGGTAAAAATTGCCATATTGCTTCAAACGTTACAATTTCAGGAGGTAAAGGTAAATTTATTATGGGTGACTATTCTACACTTTCTAATCATTGTTCAGTTCATAGTGGATCAAGTGACTATTCTAAAGTCTCGATTGATATTCCTTCGGCCTCAAAAGAAGAACAATTTGGTGGAGAAACTAAAGAAATAAAAATTGGTAATTTTGTAACAGTTGGAGCTCACTCAACTATTTTACCTGGTTGTGATTTACCTGACGGTTTCTCTTGTGGTGCTTATACTCTGATAAAAAAACAAGAGTATCAACCGTTTTCACTTTACATAGGCATTCCTGCCAAATATCATATGGAAAGAGATATGACTGATTTCAAAAAAACAAAACTTTATCAAAAATATTATGGAAATTAAATCTGTTTTACTTACAGGAGCTGATGGTTTTTTAGGAAAGTTTATAACTGAAGAACTTATTAGACAAAAATTCAATGTGATTAAGTTGACTAAATCTGATGATTTAACATCTGAAAACTGTATTGAAAAGTTTAAAGAATATGATATAGATTGTGTTATACATTTAGCTGGATACAATGGAGGTATTGCCTTCAATCAGACTTATCCATTTGATATATTCGGACAAAATACAATTATGTCCATAAATGCTTTAAAAATAGCCATTAACTCTAAAGCTAAAAAATTTATTGGAGTTTTGACATCTTGTGGTTATCCTCCTGAAAATGGAGATAATATCTATGAGGATACCTATTTAGATAATAAACCACACGATTCAATATCAAGTCATGGTTATGCTAAAAGAAATCTTTTAATTGCTTGTCAAATGGCTAATAAACAACATGGGTTAAACGCTGTATGTGTTGTTCCCAATACAATTTATGGACCCGGTGATACGACAGACCCGATTAGAACAAAAGTCATGATGGCTATGGTTAAAAGGTTTGTAGACGCAAAAAAACAAAATTTGAAAGAAGTTGTATGTTGGGGAACTGGTTCACCCGTAAGAGAATTTATTTATGTTGAGGATGTAGCTAAATTGATTATAGAATCAATAGATAAATACGATGATGTAAATAGACCATTGAATCTCAGCACTGGTCAATTTTTGACTATAAAAGGCTTAGCAGATAAAATATCAGATACTGTAGATTACAAAGGAAAAATATTGTGGGATACAACTAAAGCAGATGGTCAGAACCAAAAAATTCTTAATACAGACACTATGAAATCCATTTTTTACGATTTTATCCCAACTTCTCTTGAATCCGGAATAAAATCTACTATAGATTGGTATACAAAAAAAATTAATTTTGAATGAAAAATAAAAAAGTAGTGATTTTGGTGATGGCTTCATCGAATCCAGGTTTTAGAAATTTAGAAGAGGGTATCAAAAATACTTGGTTCAATCTCAAAAATGATAATACTGACATTATTTTTTATACAGATAATCAATTAGATGAGGTAAAATATACACAACCAGTTTTACAAAATGATAATTTAATTCTACCTTGTAATGATGGATACTATTATTGTGGTCTTAAAACAATTATGGCTTTTGAGTGGTTACTACAAAACTATGATTTTGAATATATTTATCGATCTAATTTAGGTGCTTTTGTTTGGCCAGATAAGATTTTAAATTTTCTAGAGGATAAACCTAAAACAAATTTTTATTCAGGTATTCTACTAAATGATACCTACAATCTTGGTTTCAATGTTAGCTATGCTTCGGGTAGTGGTTATTTCTTATCTAAAGATTTAGTCAAAAAGATTGTTGATAATAAAGATATTTGGCCACATCAAGCGGTAGATGATGTAGCATTAGGATACGTTCTTAATAAATTTGGAATAAGTGTTGACACACGAGCTACTGGTAAAATTTTATGCCTAGATGAATCTAATAGGTATTACTGGCAGTATAATAAAGGTGGAGTGTTTGTTGATTTTGTCTCTGATGATGAAATCTATCACGCTAGATTACGTCATCAAGACCATTTAAGATACAAAGATATTGCTATGATGCAAGAACTTTATAATATAGAAACTAAAAAAAACACAACTGATATGATTAAACTAATTTACGGAGGACAAGATAAATTTTTTACTAAAGAAGAATTACTTGAACCAGAAAGACACTATAAAAATTTATGTAATATACAATCAGATATTAATGAGCATTTGCCTACTCTTAGAAGATATGCTGAGCAATGTGAAAGTGTTACAGAAATGGGAGTAAGGTTTGCTTGCTCTACTTGGGCTTTTATAGAAGCTAAACCTAAAAAATTGAACTGTATAGACATAAATTATGAATTTTTTGAACCGTCTGAAGAGTATGTCAGAGAAATGTGTAACGTGTATAATATCGAATTCAATTGGATTACAGGAGATTCTTTAAACATGGTATTGAATGAGACAGACTTACTTTTTATTGATACTCTTCATACATATAATCAATTATCAGGAGAATTAGACTTGCATTCAAAAAATGTTAGAAAGTATATCATTCTTCATGACACTTCAACTTTCGGTTATAGAGATGAATCACTGTATGACCACGCATCTGAATTTGTTAAGAATAAGAATACCACTCAAGTTGGACTACAACCAGCAGTGTATGAATTTTTAGCAAAAAATCAAGATTGGTTTATTAAAGAAGTGTTCACGAATAATAATGGTCTGACTGTTTTAGCTAGAAGATAATCAGATTCTCTGGATAATTGACGGGATTGCTCCTAATTCTAAAACTTTACTTTGATTAAGTAGGAACTGAATATCATAGAAATTAAAGTGAAATGTAATCGTAAAGTCTTTCGTAGCAACTTTTTGTAGTGAATAATTAAAAGTATTTTCAGACATACCTTTGAGTATTATTTCGTAAAACCTTATAACGTAAATTGCATCTCTATGTATGTCCACACAGGTAATGGTAAACGGATTAACAAAGGCATTTTCAAGATCTAAATAATGCTTGGTTATTATGTCAAACATCAGCCAATAATTAAGATCAGAATCTACACTTCTAAAAGTCACTGTCAAATCATGAGTTGTGGTAATATCTTGGACGTTTTTAGCTGGTTTGAATTGTCTTTCTTTACCTCTCATTGTTATTTGCTTTGGCATCTCAAAATTAACTCCTGGAAAATTAACCGATTTGATAGTAGAGTTTAAATATGAGACTACATCTTCATATTGAATCCAATTTTTTTCAAGAACCGGACTATAGGTTTCTAAAATTTCTGTAGGTAAAAAATCCGATGGTAAATTGAATATAAACTGACTGGCCTGACTACTTAATCTCATTTTTTAT
>SXGQ01219524.1_pt1 | contig 10916 bp, 7 predicted proteins | sample 3178371 | NCBI WGS metagenome assembly SXGQ01 (sample SAMN11356859, study PRJNA531348) | freshwater metagenome | isolation source: freshwater sample F1-20 | place: China: Fuxian Lake, Yuxi | collected 2017-12-25 | reverse complement strand
GATTCAATCCTCCTACTGTAGGACATAAAAAGTTAATTGATACTGTAGTTGATGCATCTAATGGTGGTAATTTTTATATTTTTACAAGTCAAACACAAGATCCTGATAAAAACCCATTGTATTACCAAACCAAAGTAAATTTCTTAAAGAAACTATTTCCAGATATACAAGATAAAATTGTATATGATATTACTATTAAAAATGTATTACAAGCCGCAGACAAATTAAAAGCAAATGGTTATACAGATGCAACATTTGTTTGTGGCAGTGATAGAGTTCCAGAATTTACTAAACTATTGAATACTTGGAATGGGATGGATAAAACACCTAGATTCGGTACTTTAAATATAGTTAGTAGTGGTGAAAGAGAAGATGGTGCAGAAGGAGTTGAAGGTGTAAGTGCTAGTATGGCTAGAGAATTTGTAAAAAATAATGATTTTGAATCATTTAAGGGTACAGTTCCTAACAATCCACAATTAGCCAAAGAACTTTTTGATGCGGTTAAACAAGGTATGGCAACATCTAAAAAAAAGATAAAGGAATGTATTATACGACTTATCAATGAAATTCTAAATGAAGATGATTCTAAAGTAAAACAAGCCATAAAGAAAACCAATCAAGCACTATATCAACAAAGACAAGTTGAAAAAAGAGACGCACAAGATAAATTGAAATTGGCATTTGCTAAACAAAAAATGGCTACTTCTCCCGAAGATAAAAAGAAAGCTGGAGAAGAATTTACAAAAGCTAAAGATGCAGTTAAATCGAAAGATGAATTGGTTAAAGCTGCTCAAAAGCAAGTTCAATCGTCTTAAATTAAATAAAATAAAAATTATAACTTTATACTATATATTGGTATACCGAAAGTTATAATTTATGGACGAATATACAATACCAATTACAAAACCAGCTAGTCAATTTGATGGAAATGTTACTCAACCAAAACAAGAACAGACATATCCGTCTGAAATTGTTGACTTACCAAGTCAAGGACATTTTTATGATTCTTCTAGTCCATTGAGTAGTGGTACCATCAATCTGAAGATAATGACTGCTAAAGAAGAAGATATTCTTACCAATCAAAATTATATCAAAAAGGGAATTGTATTGGATAAATTGATTGAATCTATTATAGTAGACAAAGATATAAAATTAGATGATTTGTTGTTGGGTGATAAAAATGCAGTCTTTGTAGCTACAAGAAGATTTGCTTATGGTGATAGTTATGGTCCAATTCAAGTAAAATGTCCATCATGTAGAGAAAATAATGAATGTACATTTAATCTGGGTGATTTAAAGTATAAAGATATAGATGTAACAAAATATCCGCCAGGATCAAATCAATTTGATATTCAACTTCCATATTGTAAGAAAACAGTTACTTGTAAATTGTTAACATCTGGTGATGAAAAACAAATTGAAAACGAATTAAAGATGTTACAAAAGATTAAAACAGGTAATACTTCTGAAATAACTACAAGATTAAAATATACAATTTTAGCAGTAAACGGTAATTTAGATAAATCGGAAATTAAGAAATTTGTTGAAAATGAACTTACTTCAAGAGATAGTTTTGAATTAAGAAAATTGATTAAAGAAAGAACGCCAGATATAGATCTTAATTTTGATTTCAAATGTGAACAATGCAATCACGAAGAAAGGATAGGTGTACCATTGACGGTACAGTTTTTTTGGCCTGACACCGGCAGATAAGTTATTGATTCACGAACAAATATTCAGTTTATCATATCATTCACAAGGTGCTTTTTCACAAGATATTGCATATAAATTACCTGTCTTTTTAAGAATATTTTATTTAAAGAAACTGATAGAAACCAAAGAAAAAGAAAAAGAAGCTATGGAAAAGTCAAATAAAGTTCCAAATAAATCTATTTCTAAACCAAATATTCCCAGAGGAAAATGATATAAAAAGACATAAATGTCATATTTATAGTACATATGGCATTGTCAGAGTATCAACAAAAGTTAAAAATCGAACAACTTCGAGCAATTGAGAATTTAACTGAGGCTCAACAAACTGAACTAGAAGCTCTTGAAGCATTGGGTCGTGAAAGAGAAAGAGAATTGGACAGAGTTGCCGATTTATCAAAACTACTTCAGAAAAATTTAAAATTGACGGATGAACAAACAGAATCTATAAAAGGAACTGTTAATGCTTTCGCTCCAATGAATGAAAGAATGTCTAGTTTTTATTCAACAATGGTTCAATTAAAAAATCCTTTGACGGCTGGTTTTGAATTAATAAGATTGTCCGCCGAAAGATTTGTTGCATTGGACAATGCTGCAAAATCGTTTCGAGAAAATACTGGATTTTTATCAAGTCAAACTGGTATTATTGAAAATAATATAAAAGTAGCTAGTAGAGATTTAGCAGAATTTGGTGTTACTGCTGAACTTGCATCAGAATCCGCTCAACAACTTGCTAATGCTTTTGGAGATACTGCAATTGCAAGTAAAGAAAATATTGAATATGTTTCTTTAATGAAACAAAATTTGGGTATTAGTGCAGATGATTCTACATCATTGATGCAAAATTTCATGGGTATTGGTGGCATGTCATCAAAAGTTGCAAGAGAAACCGCTGGTGCTGCTGCAAGTTTAGCAAAAGCTGCAGGTGTACCATTTGGTGCAGTAATGAAAGAAGTAGCTAAGCCATCTGAATCGGTAAGGTCTTTAATTAGAGGCAGTGTTGACTCTTTAATAAAAGGCGCAATTGAAGCAAAAAGATTGGGTACGTCATTAGAAGCTGTAGGTAGAGCTGCTGCTGGAGTATTAGATTTTCAATCATCTATCAACGATGAAATGGAAGCTAGTGTTCTATTCGGCAAAGATGTAAATTTACAAAAATTAAGAGAGTTATCATATTCTGGTGATTTGAAGGGATTTGCAAAAGAACAAAATAAATTATTACAAGAAGCAGGCGATGTTTCTAAAATGGATTATTTCCAAAGACAAGGTATTGCAAAAGCATTAGGTCTGTCCGTCGAAGAAATGGATAAAATGAATGCAAAACAACAAGAGTTAAATAAATTAAGAATTGAAGATCCTACATTGTATGCAAAATATACTTCTAATTTAGATACAATTGATAAAACCAATGAAAGTTTATCTGTAAAATATCAAAGAGAATTGAAATCACAACAATTAGCTAGTCAACAAGAAAAAATTATGCAATCAATTCAAAGCATAATGACAGAAATGGCAGAAGTATTTTTGCCAGTAATAAGTACATTATTACCTATTATTAGTATTTTATTTAAAATCAGTGTAATTATTACTAAATTTATATTAGCACCATTTAGATTATTAACGGATGTAATTGATGAAGGGTTAAAAGCATTAAAACCTTATGTAGATGTTGTCAAATTAATTGAAGATGGTTTAAATAAACTTTCTTCTTTTTTTTCTACTCCCCCTGAAGGTGTGAGTGAATGGGGTTTCAAAATTGGAGCAGCAGTAGCTGCTGCTGTTGTTTTGGGGTTTAGTGTAACAGGATCAAATACACTTGTAGGTACGATATTAAAATTTATTACTTCACCGTTTAGATTGGCATCAAAATTGATACCAAATTATTTTAGAGGCGCATTGGATGTTGTTAAAACCACAGCTAGTGGAATAACAAGTAATGTTTCTAAAACCGCAGCTAGTGGAATAACAAGTAATGTTGCAGGAACATCATCATCTGCTGTTGGGGCAGTTACATCTACAGTACCTGGTACCGGTGATATTTCGAAAACACTAGAATCTACATCAAAAACAGGTGAAGGCGTAAAACCTACCGCAGGACAAAACATAAAACAATTTTTAACAAATTTAGCAGAAGGAATAAAATCATTTAAACCACTTGGTGAAATATTAAAAGGATTAATTGGAATTACATTAGCTGGTCCAGCATTTTTAGTGTTTACAACTGCTATTCCTGGTATTTTATTAATGGCTGCCGTCGGCGCAATGGGACCGTTAATTACTTTAGGATTCACTGCATTATCCACCGGAATAAAAATGATGGATATTACTGCTATTGGTAAAGGTTTATTGGGTATTGCAGCTTTAGGATTATCAATAATACCATTTGCATTTGCTATGTCATTATTTTCTGATGTTAAATGGACTGGAGTAATTGCAGGTGCTGCCGCATTGGCTATATTTGCTGCCGCAGCTTTTGGTTTGGGATTATTATTAGCTGGACCTGGTGCGATAATATTTGGTGCGGGTGTGATTGGTATCACTGCTTTGGGTATTGCAATGTTACCTCTTGCAATGGCAGCTAAATTAGCAGGTGAAGGAATGAAAGATTTTGGTAGTGGTGTCAAAGATATTGCAGCAAATATATCACAAATAGCTTCTTTAGAAGAAACATTGTCTGTATTTAAAGATAATGAAATTATTGATGGTATATATTCAATGGGTTTTGCTATTGCATTTTTAAATAGTCAATTGTCTGGATTAGGAGTTAATTTACCAGCTTTAGCTGAAATCAATAAATCAAAAAATGAACAAAGTGCAAATGGAGAGGTTGTTGCAAAATTGGATGAATTGATAGGATTAATGAAAAGTGGTGGTATTGCAGTAAACATTGATGGTACTAAAGTAAGTACCGCAGTTGGAGTTGCTACAAGATTAAGAGGTTCATTTTAAAAAACTTGATATTTATAAAATATGGCAAATCTTAATAATTTAGAATCACCGGCACCATTGTCTACCACTAATACACAAATTGTTGGTGCGGGTTACACATTGCCATCTGGATTTAACAATCTTAGAGAACCAGGTGAATTAAGTATATTGTATGCTCAAAATAGTGATGCAATTTATAACAAGTATAAATTACAAACAAGTAATAGTGGATTGTTAAGATTTGGTCCTAGACAACCATTTATTACAGTTAATCCTAATAACGCAAGAAAAGGTGTAAATGGATTAAAAAGATTTGAAAACAGAGATTTGCCAATTGGTTCTGCGTTACAAGATGTAGTCAGAATATCAAAATTTAGTGTTAGTAGTAATGGTGTAATTTTCTTGGGTAAACAATTGATATTACAAGGAAAAAACGCTTTTAATGAAACTAAATTATACAATCCTTTGATGCCAATTTTGGCAACAACGAGTATTGCTTCGTTTGGTTTGATTAGTCGTCCTACTAGACATATTGAACCAAATTTGGGTGGCGTTCTTGGTGCTTTGGGACTTGGGTCAGTATCAAATGCGTTGGGACTAAATAAACCAACACCGCCAAAAGGAACTGTAGGGGCAGGTGCATTACCAAATATTGCTAGTGATGGTGGTAAAGGGTTGATACGTGGTTCTACTGCATCACAAGCAAATAAGAATTTCCAAAGTAAATGGCAAGGTAGTTCTAAAAAAGGATTTAGTTTTAGTTTATCGGCTATTGGAGATTTTTTTAAAGCTAATACATTATTTGGTGCGTTTTCCGCCGTTAAACAACCGTTAAAAGAATCTTATAATGTTAGTGAAGGTTCTTATGGTACAATGTTGGGTTCTAGAGGAAAATTTGAATATTACGATTCAATTGGAAAGGTTTATAAGTGGGGGGATAATTTTTATCAAAGATGGGATGCTGGTGCTAATTCTGGAACTGCAAAAGAATTAATTAAGAAAAATGGAGAAACTTCTGCGCCGGATTTTAGTAAGAAAATTTTTATTTTTAATAAAAATGTGCCATTTACATCTGATGTGTTGAATGTTCCAACTGGATATAATTCCAAAGATGTAAATAGATATCGTAAATATGGCGATAATGTTGGTATAATACCAATTAGAATTAATGGAAATCAATCTGTATACACAAATTCTGATATATTGTCTATTTATGGTGTTTATTTAAATACTGATATTGAATCTAATACATCAACAAGACAATCTACTAAATTTACAGATAAAAATTCTGACGCAGTAAAAACTATAGAAGATAATTTAAAACAAGTTATTGATAATATTAAGAGTGCAGGATATACATTTAACGGAGAAACAAATACTGATCTTATAAATCCACAATTTTCTAATCAATCTTTTATAGGAATGAATTATATTTATCAATCTACAAAAGATCCTGATTCTCAAACAAAAAAAGTAAGTCCGTTTAATTATAATGATTCATATCTCAAAAAGTTTAGAGGTGATAAAAGAAAACAATTATTAGATGATATTAATGGTAAAGGATTTTCTGGTGCAAAATATAGTGATAGAATCAATTTATTTAATGTTTTATCAGAAAAAGAATTTGAAAATAATTATTCGGAAGATAGTGATTTAATAAAATTTTATTTTCATGATATTGTAAATAATAAATACATACCATTTAGAGCTACAGTTACAGGTTTGAATGAAAATTATAATGCTGATTGGTCAACGATTGAATATATTGGTAGAGCGGATAAATTACAGTCGTATAAAGGATTTTCAAGAACGTTGAGTTTTAAATTTAATGTTGTTGCTAATAGTATTAAAGAATTGTTACCAATGTGGCAGAGAATTAGTTATTTAGTAAGTTTAATTAAACCAGCTAATTATACCCAAGGAGGTCAAACGCAAAGCGGTAATTTAACTACAAACATATATTCTAAATTTATTATACCACCATTGGTTAAATTCACAATTGGTGATATATACAAAAATCAACCAGGAGTAATCAAAAATGTTGGTGTAAATATACCAGATAATTGTGTTTGGGAAACACTTACCGAAGAATATGCACAAAAGAATGATTGGGTTTATTTAAATGGTGTGATTCAATTGACAAATAGCAAAGGAAAATATGCACAATTTCCAAGAGAATGTGAATTAAATTTACAAATGGAATTATTGGAAAAGGAAAGACCAATTGTAGGTGGAAACAATTTTGGAAATGCTTGGAGAGTATTGGATAATAATGGTGATTATATTAATGGAATTGATATTAACCAACAGTCAGGATTACCAGTATCAACTCCAGATTCTTTTTCAGATAAAATAATGGTTCCCGATAAACCTAGACAAAATTTGGTACCACCTAGACCAAATCTTGTTCCACCAGTACCAAATCAAATTCCATAATAATTTATGAATAGATATACATTTGCACAAGAAGATAAGAGATGGGATGGTAAACGGGTATATAAGTCATTATTATATCCTGTAATACCTGTTGCTTATAATGATATATATGTTATTACAAATGAAGTATCTACTTTTGATGCTTTGGCTAATAAGTATTATAAAGATCCTACATTGTGGTGGATATTGGCTCAAGCTAATAATTTGGGTAATGGTAGATTGAGTGTACCAGCAGGTATTCAATTAAGAATACCACAAAATATTTATAATATTATAGGAGATTTTAAGTTATTAAATTCATAAGTTATGGCAACAACACCAGACAATAGACCGTGGGCACCACATCCTATACCATCATGGGTAATAAAAGAGTTTATTAGAAGACAAAATGACATAGGATTAGAATATCCTTTAAATGTTACATGGGATGATAACGGTACATGGCAGAATTACAAAGGTCCAATGACTGCGTGGGTGAGAGCATTTTCAAATGGAAATGGTAGAGTAAATGAAAAAAGCACGTATCCAATAAGAAATGGTTTTATTTTACAAGGCGGATATGGATTTGATAAAGTTTATGGTATTCTTGATAACAAAAATGTATTGGGGTATGATTCTGAAGGGATGGAACATACACTAGATTTATCTAATGATGGTAATTTGGTATCATTTCCAAATTCAATATCTAAAGATAGTAGAACAGTTCAAAAATTTTTACCTGTACCTGGTATTACGTCAATAGATGCTGTAATACAAAAGGAAAGAATTAGAAAAATAACAATTAATTGGAAATGTTATGGATATGCACAGTTAGAATATATGACTCCGTATTTTTTAACACCGAAAATTAGTGCATTTGTTGAATTTGGATGGAATCATTTTAATCCTGTATCTTTGCTCGATTTGAGAAGTCAAAATTTAGAAAAACTAAAATCATTATTTACAACTAGTGGATCTCTTTTGTATGATGAAAACATAAGAAAATCGTTTGGTTTATATGATGTTACAATGGGAATTGTGAGTGGATTTGATTTTTCAAGTCAAGACGGAATTACTTTCGAATGTAAAACGGAAATATTATCTAAACATGCAAATTACTCTGGTGTACTTGTAAATAATTCAACAAAAGTACAATCAGATGATCAAACAACAAACGTACAATCATCTTTTGCAACATATCTAGAAAAAAGATTAACAAAGTTACCTGAGTGTATTAAATTGAAAAAGAATTTCATGGATCCTCTCGATGATAGAGAATTTGAATTAAAAGACAAAGGTGACTTCAAAGTAAATTTTAATTTTTATTTGGATAAAAAAGGTAAAAGAAAAATAGAAGATAGATTTTTTATAGGTAGAAAAAAAGACTATGGTGATGATAAGATAATGAATGGAATGGCCAAATATGATTGGGATAAATCAGATCAAAAAGATGTTTGGATTACATTTGGATTTTTAATTGAACTTGCAAATTTATTTTTTACACAATTAATAGATGTTAAACAAAAAAATGGTCAATCATTTCCTATTTACAAAATTTTTACAGATGATGTTGTTATTGGTGCTCATCCAAATTTAATTTCATGTGATGGTAATGTTTTGTTAATACCAAATTCAAAGTCGCCTAAATTTAATATAGGTAATACATATACGACCGGTGATCCAGATGATAATGATTATCAAAAACAAACAACTTTGGTAAATAGTGAAATTAAACAGTCAGTTTTTATAAATAAATTAGGTAAATTAGATTCACTAAGTCCACATAATAGAACTCTTGTAAAAGTATTTAAAACTGGTATTGCTATTAGAAAATCGGCAGAAAGATCTATTTTTACTCTTGGTATAAAAGTAGAAACCGATAAAGAAACGGGAGTTGGTCCATGTATAATGAGAGATAATTTGGATACTATAATAAACAGGTTTAGATATTCAGCTGATATCGGAAAAGAACAACCTGGTACTAGATCTTTTCCAAGATGGGACATTGATGAGCCAATATCCAATAAGCCAAAAGGATATTGGGGTAATATAAATGATTTATATATAAACAAAAATGTTATTATAGAATGTGCTAAATCCGCAGATACGGTGGAATCGTTTTATAATGACTTATTAAATAAAATTAGTAATGCAGTTGGTAAATTTTGGGAACTAGCAGTAATTGAAGATAATGATGTATTAAGAATTATTGATAAAAAATATGTTCAATATGATAAACAAAAAATATATCAATTTGATGTTGGTGCAACAAATAAGTTTATTAAAAATATAAATTTTACCGCTCAACTTTCTAATGTTGCAGCGAATCAAGTAATTTCATCCGCATCAAATAATAAAACTAATTCACCTAACGGAACAATAAATTCTAATCAATCATTGACATTTCCATACGGAGATAGATTTAATAATCTTAGTTCTTCGTTTGCTACAGATCAAAAAACAAAAAATTCAGGATTAGTAGATAATAATTTAGAAACGATAAGACAATTACAAAATTCTCCAGAAAATTCTGGTGGAAGTAAAGGTGGGTCATATATAATGTCATTTAAATCATATGATTCTGATGAAAACATTACTGGATGGAATATAGTAAATCTTGTATTGCCAAATGAATCATTATTACTTGCAATATTAAATGACATGGATTTTACAAACAATAGTAATATTTATGGTGGTCAACAACCAGGATTTACTGTAGAAATGACGTTACAAGGCATTTCTGGACTAAGAACATTTCAATTATTTAGTCTAAAAAATCTACCAAGTCCATATTCTGAAAGAGAAATATTATGTCAGATAGTTGATATATCACATAAATTAGATTCAGGTAATTGGACAACTACTATAAAAGCCGGAATACGGTCAATTAGAGGAAAAGTGGTAAAATTTACTACAGATGGTATAAACGAATATACTATTAATACTACAAAGTAATATGATAAACTCATCTGATTATAATAATATAGGCGGAATAAATATGTCATCTGAAACATATCCGACATATTATAAACCAACACCAACATCTGATGATTATTCAAAAGGATATTTTTATCGTTATTTGGTTCAAAAAATTAGTGATATGTCAATAATTGAAGTAAATAGAGATAAATATAATGATATATCCACTCAATATTATACAAAAATTATTTTACAATGGATAATATCAGGACCCAAAAATAATCAATATAAAAATAAAATTCTTGATAGAAAAGGTGTTCAAGAACAAAATGATAAAATATTGGTTGAAAATGAAAAATCAATAAAGGGGTTAAAAACTTATTTGAATAACCCCCTTGAATTTTGGGGTGGTAAATAATTGACTTACATTTGTTATAATGTTACATTGTATCAATGATGTATCTGGATAAACAATCCTATTCTAAATTCTTAGAATTGCATATTTCATCTGATTTTATTCTTGAATGTATTCAATCAGATGAAAAGGTACATCCATGTGTAGATGAATTGTGTATGGTTTTAATTCATACAATCAAATCTAAAACTACATATGTTATCAATCTTACTCACCCAGATTGTAATGTATTTATCAATAAAGAAACACTAATCAACGACTTTAATAAACTTAAAGGTAAAAAATGGGTATTTGATAAGAAAAAGTGTTTGCATCTATTTTCCATCAATAATCTGTATGATATCAACATCATTTTCTTTATTAGTGACGGTAAAGTTGATGATTACAGTGAATTTGATACAACTGCACATAATGTAATCAAAACCAGATTTCAAAAGTATGGTGAATTGAATAAAGCAATTCCAATGGTAAAACATTTGGAAAAGTTTGAAAACATGTATGATGCAGTGTTGATTAGACTTAGATCCAT
>SXGQ01857352.1_pt1 | contig 10917 bp, 8 predicted proteins | sample 3178371 | NCBI WGS metagenome assembly SXGQ01 (sample SAMN11356859, study PRJNA531348) | freshwater metagenome | isolation source: freshwater sample F1-20 | place: China: Fuxian Lake, Yuxi | collected 2017-12-25 | reverse complement strand
CTACCTGCAATCGATGCTGGAGCACCCGGTGGTGTTTGGCATCGGTCCCGCGGGCACCGGCAAAACGTACCTCGCCATGGCCGCCGCGGTGAACGCCTTGCTCCAAAACCAGGTGGAGCGCGTCATCCTCACCCGGCCGGCCGTCGAGGCCGGCGAGGCCCTCGGATTCCTGCCCGGTGATCTCCGGGAGAAAATCCTGCCCTACCTGCGGCCGCTCTACGACGCGCTTCATGACATGCTGGACGCCGAGGACGTCGCCCGCCTGAGCGAAAAGGGCGTGATCGAGATCGCCCCGCTCGCCTACCTGCGGGGCCGCACGCTCACCCGGGCGTTCGTGGTGCTCGACGAGGCCCAGAACACCACTTCCGAGCAGATGATGATGTTCCTCACCCGTCTCGGGGAGGAATCCCGGATGGTCATCACCGGCGACATCACCCAGATCGACCTGCCCCGAGCCAAGCAGAGCGGCCTCGCGGAGGTGCGCCATATCCTCGGGGACATCCCGGGCATCGATTTCCACACGTTCAGCGGGGCCGACGTCGTGCGCCACCCGCTGGTCGCGCGCATCATCGAGGCCTACGAGGCCTACCGGAGCCCGATGACCCGCACCGCGCCGGAGACCGACAAGCCCTGAGCCATGTCGGTCCGCAACCAACTCCGGCTCCTCCTCGGCGGCCTCGGCGCCGGGCGCTCCGCGCGGCCGGAGACGCGCTCGGCGATGGGCGAGTTCCTTGAGCGCAGCCGGCTGGTCGGAGTGCTGATCTTCATCGTGACGGTGATGGCGATCGTCGTCATCAGCTCCGCCGGTCTCACCACGCTCGACGCGCCCCTGCTGCCGAACCAGACGGCCACCACCCGGGTCTCGGCCCAGGCCTCCTTCGAGTACGAAAGCGCGGAGCGGACCCGCGCCGCGCGGGACCAACTGCGCAGCCGCGTGCCGCCGGTCTACAAGCTCGAGACCGAGCCGCTGCGGCGTTTCGAGGCGGCCGCCCGCATGCTACTGACCCAGCTCGCGGCCTTCGAGCAGGCACGGCCGGGAGCCCTCGAACCGATCCTCGGACACCGCGCCGAGCTCGCCGCGATCGCCGAGACCTTCAACTCCCACGGCTCCTACCACGCCACGCCGGAGGATATCGCGGCGTTTCTCGCCGCCGGCGACCCGCGCGCCCGCGCCGCGATCCTTGAAAACGGCCTGGCCACGCTGCGGGACCTCTACGCGCAAGGCATCGCCGATTCGTCGCTGGGAGTTTCCAGCCCCGGCTCGGCGCTCGCCTTCGAGCTCGCGCGGCAAAGCGGCGGCTTCGCGCAGAGACCCGTGCATTCGATGGAGGACGCGCTCACCGTCCTAAGGGTGAGTCTCGGGTCCGAACAGGTCCCCCGCGCCTCGACCCAGGCGGTGTTCCGACTCTTCCGCTTCGGGCTCACCCCGAATCTCGTGTTCGACCGCGCCGCGACCGTCTCGCGCCAGGAGGCCGCCGCAAAGGCGGTGCCGCCGGTCGCGGTGAAGGTTCCGCGCGGCCAGACCCTGGTGGAGGCCGGCGACCGCGTCACCCCCGACGTCTACGAGTCGCTGGTGGCCCATCGCCGCTACCTCCGCGAGCACTCCGAGGTCGACACGGAGGAGGGCCTCACCCTGTTCGGCCGCGTTCTCCTCGTGCTGGCGATGGTCATCGCCTCCCTGATCTACATCCGCATCGAGGACCCCGAGACCCTGCGGAGCAACGTCCGCTGCGGACTCCTCGCCCTGGTGGTCATCGGCAACCTCGCGCTGGTGCGCGCCAATTACTCGCTGGGCGGCGCCGAGTTCTTCCTGCGCGACGAGGCGTGGGCGTCCACCCTGCCCTACGTCGCGCCGACCGCGTTCGCGCCTCTCATCGTCGCCATCCTCATCGACGCCGGGTCGGGCATCTTCATGGCGCTGTTCGTGTCGATCTTCACGGGCGTCATCTACGGCAACCGTCTCGACCTGCTGGTGCTCACCTTTCTCGCCTCGCTGGTGAGCATTTACTTCGGCCGCGAGGCGCGCCGTCGCGGCCGGCTGGTGCGCGCCGCCGGCATGGGCGGCCTTACCGTCGCCGCGTTCGCCGCGCTGATCAGCTTCGCCGACCGCACACCCATCGACACCCTCCTGCGCCAGATGGCCGCCGGCCTCGGCACCGGCGTGCTCACCGGCATCGGCGTCGTCGGACTGCTGCCCGTGCTTGAGTCGCTCTTCAAGCGAACCACCGACATCACCCTGCTCGAGCTCACCGACTACAACCATCCGCTTCTGCGCCGCATGCAGCTGGAAGCGCCCGGCACCTACCATCACTCGCTGGTGGTGGCGCAGCTCTCGGAAAATGCGGCCAACGCCATCGGCGCCAACCCGCTGATCGCCCGCGTCTGCGCCCTGTTCCACGACGTCGGCAAGACGATCCAACCGCAGTATTTCGCCGAGAACCAGCGCGACCGCTCCAACCCGCACGACCAACTGGCGCCGGCCGAGTCCGCCCGCCTCATCAAGGCGCATGTGGCCGACGGCGTGGAGCTGGCGCAGCGCCACAACCTGCCGCGCGCCGTGGTTGACGCGATCCGCCAGCACCACGGCACGTCGCTGGTGCGCTACTTCTACGATCGCGCCATCGAGGAAACACGCGGTGGTCCGGCCCGCGGCCGAGGCGCCCGACGGGAGGCGGCCGAGGCGGCAAAAGCCGCCGCTCGGCCGGTGGACGAAGCAGCCTTCCGCTACGAAGGCCCCAAGCCCCAGTCGCGGGAGGCCGCGATCATCTCCCTCGCCGACGGCGTCGAGGCGGCGTCGCGGTCCTTGAAGCAATTCGGCGCGGAGGGGCTGCAGCAGATCATCACGCGGATCGTCGGCGAGCGTATCGCCGAGGGCCAGCTGGACGAGTCCCCCCTCACGCTCGAGGACATCACGCGCATCCGGAACAGCTTCCAGTTCACGCTGCTCAACATGCTCCACGCGCGGATCGCCTACCCGGCGCCGGAAAAACCCGCGGCCGAAGCCGGGGCCTGAGCCGATGCCGGCGCGCCACCCGCCGCGACCCGTCGCGGTCGCCCACCGTCACCCGCGGCTGCGGGTGCCCGCCGGATCCGTCGAGCTTCTGGTGGCGGTCCTCGACGCCCACGCCGCGCGCCTTGCGCCGCGCGGGTCGACGATGCCCGCAGGGGAACTTTCGGTTGTTTTTCTCGACGACCCCTCGCTGGCCAAATTGCACGCTGACTTCCTCCGGGATCCGTCCACCACCGACGTGATCACCTTCGAGGGCGCGCCGGCGCTCGGCGTGGCCGGGGAGATTTGCGTCTCCGCTGACACCGCGCTGGCCTACGCCCGCCAACACGACCGCGAGTTCGCCGCCGAGCTCGCCCTGTACGTCGTGCACGGCTGGCTGCACCTCGCGGGACACGACGATCTCGAGCCCGCCAAAAAGCGGGCGATGCGCCGGGCCGAGGCGCGGGCGATGCGATTGCTCGCGGCGGCGGACGCCTTGCCTGGGTTCACCTTCAAGAGCTCCCGCTAACGCCGCTGAGACTCTTGCGACCGAGCCGGGAAACGGGGAAGTTCCCCACCGCATCGCCATGAGGGCCGCCCAAATAATCGTCCTGTTCCTCCTCGCGCTGGCCGGCAGGCTTTCCGCGCAAACCCTCCGCCCCGCGGGCGAAACGACGCTCCTGCTGGACGTTGGCACCGGCATTCGCGCGATCTCACCGTCCCGGGTCACCGTGCCGGCCGGCGAACGCGTGCAACTGGTGGGCCCGGAGGCCCGCGTCGGTTTTGGCTACATCTGGACGCGCAACAACCGCGCGCTGCCGGGCGCGACCGATCGCACTCTCGTTCTGAGCTCCGTCACCGCGGCCGACGCCGGTTCCTACGCCTGCCTCCATACCAGTCCCACGGCGCTGCCCGTTCCCTCGCAGCCACTCGTGCTCGGCGTCGGGCCCGTTGACCGCCTCCTCAACATCTCCACGCGGGCGGAACTGGGAGCCGGCCCGGAGGCGGCGGTCACGGCCGGATTCGTCGTGGCTTCACCGGGGCCCGCGAAAAAGATCATCGTCCGCGCCGTTGGTCCGGCGCTCGCTCCATTCGGCGTGGCCAACCCTTTGCGCGCTCCCGTGCTTCGCATCCTCGATGCCGCGGGACGGCCCTACGAGAACGGCTATGCTTACCCCGCGGTCGTCGGCGGCCTGACCTACGAGCAGGACCTCGCCGACTCGCTCGCCCGCTGCGGTGCCTTCCCGATCCCGCGCGGAACCCGCGACGTCGTCGTCATGATGCCTTTCCCGGCCGGACTCTACACCGCCCAGGTGACGAGCGCCGACGGCGGCGCCGGAACCGTGCTGGTCGAAGTCTACGAGGTGCCCTGACCGGGCTGCCGGACCTCAGCCCGCCTTGGGGTCGGGGAACTCGCGGCTCCGCACCTTCGCGATCGGCACACCGGCCACGTCGATGCGTGAGAGATCGCAGGGACCGAGTCCCGCGCGTTCGGCCATGACCAGATGATTGTCGCCGGGCAGGAAAGGCGCGATGCCGCGCGTCGCGCGCAGGTTGTCGAAGCCCATGACGGCAGTCCCAACCGCGTCGGTCGCCACCGGGTTGAATCCGCAGATGATCACGCCCGGCGAGGCGATCCGCTGTGTGCGGCCTTTAACCCACGGACCTTCCGCCCAGTTGAGCGTGGTGATCCCGTCGATGAGGCCAAGATGGATGGGGCGTGCCTCGCAGATGTCGGACACGATACGCGGCACGCGGTAACCGCCGTCGTTCGGCGTGAAGAATTCGCGCTTGGAACCCGGTGGATCGAAAGGCGCCGCGTTCTCGGCCACGCCCCAACCCTTGAGATTGTGCAGCCGCCCGCGGCCTTTCACGCCGTTCTCCGATGGCGCGTCGTCGCCATACAACGCGTTCGGGGTGATGCCGAAGAGGTTCTTCATCGTGAGCGTGATGCCCGTCGTGATGTGGGTCTTCAGCTTGCAGAGGGAGACGAACACATCGCAGTCGGCGTAGGACCGGTTCAGCTCGAATTGCTCGAACAGGTGGCCTCCCGTCGGCACGCGGAACGAGGCATAATCGCGGGACCGGCCGAGGTTGCGGGTATCCTCAGCCTCGACCCGGCCCAGCGCCTGCAGCGCGTTCCAGTCGAATCCGGCGTCGACCAGCGTCTTCTCCATCGGCTGGCGAAGGTTCGTCGACTCCACCAGCCGCACCCGTCGCGCGCCCGCGGCGAAAAATGCCGACGTCACGGCCATGACGGTGACGGGATGGGTCATGTAGCTCTCGCCGACCGGTCGCCCCAGCAGGGCGTCGAACTTCGAGCCGGTCAGGTTCACCTTCATCGTGATGGTGCGGTCCTTCACGAGCGCACCGATCCCGCCCAGCTGGTCGAAACTGCGGTCAAACGCCGCGCGCACTTCACGAGGATTATAGCCGCGGCACGTCACGATTGAAACCCGCGCGCTCCGCGGTCCGACCGGCTCCCCAGCCCGGGCCAGAGGCGCCAAGGCCGAGCCCAGCACCGCGCCGGCGCCGGCGCGCAGAAAGTCACGACGATGAAGACCGATCGAGGGGGCAGTTTTCTTCATGGTCCGATGATGGCGCGACCACCGGCGGAGGCGCCACCCCGAATTTCCTGCTACCGAAAAGCGGGCACCCGCCTGCGAGGTGATCTTGCACCGTTAGGTCAGGAAGAGCGGGAAACCTACCGCCCGGTTTCTAATCCAACCCAGGCGCACTGCTATCACCGAAGGTCGTGTTTTTCGGCCCGATCCCCCTCGTTCGCGCCGCCTCCACATTTTCTGCGCCAACCGAGAAATCTGCAGTTTAAATTCGCGCACTTTAGAACCACCTCCGGCAGACCGATCGGCGGCATAGTCCGGGGTCGGCGACCCCGGCTACACGGGACATCTTTCGCGGGGAATTACCGATCCGGCTCTCGTCACGAAACGCGTGCGATGGAGCCGAGGGTGTTTACCCGCCTCAGGCGGGCTCCCCCCGGATCCTCGGACGCTACTTTCCCCACTCCCACTCTCTCCCGCTCGGGCGTTTGGTGTGTTTCGTGGTTGAAAACTCAGGGTCGTACTGACTCCACGAAGACGATCTTCCCGCCGGCGACCTTCATGATCGCCGCCTCCTTCAGGGCGTCGCGCCGAGCGTCGAGCGTCGTCGCTCCGGTCGCTCCAGGAAAATCACGCGTGGCCGCCAATGCGCCGCGCAGGGTCTTCGCCTCCGTGGTACCCGCACGCCGGATGGCATCCGCCACCAGTGTCACCGCGTCGTACGATAGCGCCGCGAGTCCGTTGGGGGCTTCGCCATGCCGCGCGCGATAAGCTTCCACCAGACGGCGAGAGGCGGGCGACGCACTCTCCGGTGAAAAATGCGTCGAGTAATGGACGCCCTCCAAGGCCTCTCCGCCGATCTCCAGCAATTGGGGCGCTTCGAAACCATCGCCTCCTAGCAACGTCGCGGTGAGACCGAGTTCGCGCGCCTGCCGCGCCACCAGCCCCGCCGCCACATAATACCCCGGAAGGAAGATCGCGTCGGCGCGCGCCGCGCGGATCGCCGTCAACTGCGCGCGAAAATCGGTATCGGCCCCGGCGTACCGTTGCGTCGCCACCACTTCACCGCCGAGGGACGCGAACACCCGCGAAAAACTTTCCGCCAGCCCGGTCGAGTAAGGCGAACCGGCGTCGATCAGCAGCGCCGCCCGTTTCGCGCCGAGCCGCTTCCGCGCGAACGACGCCAGCACCTCACCTTGGAACGGATCAATGAAGCAGACCCGGAAAATCGCGTCGCCCACCGCGGTGACCTTCGGGCTGGTCGAGGCGGGCGTCACCAACGGGACACCCGCGGCCTGCGCGACCGGCGCGGCCTCCAGGGTGCGGGCCGACGAGCATTCGCCGACCAGCGCCACCACGCGGTCCCGCGTGATGAGTTTTTTGGCCGCGGTGGCCGACTCCCCGGCGACCGAGCGATTATCCTCCACCACCAGCTCGAGCCGGCGGCCGAGTACGCCGCCGGCCGCGTTGACGTGTTCGACCGCGAGCCGGGCGCCGCGCAGCGAGGCCTCGCCGAAGGAGGCGTCGCGGCCGGTGATGGACATGAACAGGCCGACCCGGACGGGCTCGGAGCCACGCAGAACGCCGGCGGCAGCAAACAAGGCGGCGCAGAACCAGGGGAGGATTCTCATACCGGGAGTAAAGCAGGGACGGGAGTTTGGCCGCCAGCCCGCAATGCTCCTACCGCGCCGCGCCGAGAACGGAAAACGCCTTTGCGCCGCGGAACTCCGCGCGTTGCATGGATCCCCATGCGCGCGAACGCCTCCCTTATTCCGGTGATCCTGGTTTCCGTGCTTGCCGCCGCCCTAGCCGGCTGCGGACGCCGCGAGACGCCGGCCGCGGAGGGCATCCGCACCCGCACACTCCTGGTCGGCAATAGCGCGGAGCCGGCCGATCTGGATCCTCACCTCGCGGAGGCCTACACGGACCAGATCCTGCTCGTCGCCCTCCACGAGGGATTGACGGTCCTCGACGAACGCACCTCGCGTCCGCTGCCGGGGGTCGCGGAATCGTGGGAGACATCGACCGACGGTCTGACGTGGACCTTCCGGCTGCGGGCGGGCGAGCGTTGGTCGAACGGCGAACCTCTGACGGCGCACGACTTTGTCTTCTCGTTCCGGCGTCTGCTGAGCCCCGCGTTGGGCGCCTCGCTTTCGTACATGTTCTGGGCGGTACGGGGCGCCGAGGCCTTCAACACTGGCAAACTCACGGACTTCGCGGCAGTGGGAGTCTCGGCGCCCGATGACCGCACGCTGCGGTTGGAACTCGCGCATCCGGTACCGCACCTCGCCGCGCTGGCCGCGCACTCCTCCTGGCTGCCGGTCCATCGCCCGACGCTGGCGAAGTTCGACTCCGTGACGAAACGCGGCGGCGCGTGGACCCGTCCGGGCAATCACGTGGGCAACGGACCTTTCACCCTCGCGGAGTGGCGGCCCAACGCACGACTCGTGGTGTCGCGCAACCCGCGGCACCGCGACGCCGCAACCAACCGCCTCGAACGCGTGGTATTTCTACCGGTCGAGAAAGCCGAGGTGGAGGAATTGAATTTCCGCGCCGGCCAGATGCACCTCACGTTCGCGCTTCCCGCCTCCAAGGTGGACCCGTACCAGCGGGAGTCGCCCTCGCCCCTGCGCGTCGACCCGTTGCTGAACGTCACCTACGTGAACTTCAACGTCACGCGGCCGCCGCTCGACAACCCCAAGGTGCGCCGCGCCCTCGCGCTGGCGATCGACCGCGACGCGATCTCCCGGGCAGTTTTCCAAGGCACCCGCGCCGCGGCCCCGTCGTTCACCCCACCGGATTGCGGTGGCTACAACGCTCGTGCCCGGATCGCCACGAACGCCGAAGCGGCGCGGGCGCTGCTCGCCGAGGCGGGATTTCCGGGCGGCCGCGGACTGCCGGTGTTTCCCGTGCAGGTCCAGAATGACAGCACGTATCCTAGGATCATGGAAGCGATCCAAGCCATGTGGCTGAAAGAGCTCGGCGTGCGGAGCACGATCGAACCCTTCGAGCAAAAGACCTGGGTGCAGAACCAGCAGTCCAAGCAGCACGTCATCGGCTTGATGGGCTGGACCGGCGACTATCCGGATCCACTCACGTTCCTCGGGATCTTGCGCGGGGACGGCGGCAACAACTGGACCGGCTGGGCCAACCCCGCCTACGACCAGCTGATCGCGGAGACGGAACGCACGCCGGACGCCGCGCCGCGACTCGAGTTGTTTCAGCGCGCGGAAGCGCTGCTGCTGCAGGAGGCTCCCGTCACACCACTCGTCTTCGGGAGCCGCACGTATCTCATCCACCCGGCGGTCCGCGGCTGGGAGCCTTCGCCGCTCGGCTTGCACCGCTTCCAGTTGATCGAACTCCGCGAGTGATCGCGACGCCGCGAGCTTGCCGAAAACGGAGCCGCGACGCACGGTGCCCCGCATGAACGCTCGTCCGCTGTTCCTGGCCCTCGCGCTGCTTTCCGCCGTGCGCGCTCCGGCGGCCGGTGCGGAATTCCTGCGCATCTGGCCCGCGTGGCAGGAGGCCGCGGCGTTCGACCGCATCGGGGAATATTTCGGCGGCTCCGAACCCGGCGCAGGAACAACGGTGCTGCGCACGACTCCCGGGACCCGCGAGGGATATTACTTTCTCACCCGCGTGAGGATCGCGGCGGCGGTAACCGGGGCGCGCTTCGAGCTGCAGGTGATCCGCCCGGATGCGCCGACGCCGGTGACGTTCCCAGTCCCCATCAACCTACCCGCGGGCGAAACCGCGTTTCACCTCGGGCTCACCGGAGCGGCCTGGCCGGGCGGAAATCGCACGCATCCGGTCGCGTGGAAACTCTCCCTGTTTGACCGCAACGGCCGGCTCCTCGCCGAGCACAAGAGCTTCCTGTGGGAAAAGCCGGCGCCGTGACCCCTTGGAGCGAATGGCGGCCGGTCGCGGGCCTACCCGCGCCGATGCGCGCCGACGTGCTCGTTGAGTTGCTGGATGGCGGGCAGGCTTTCCGGTGGAACACCTGTGCCGACGGTTCGTGGCTCGGCGTGTGGTCGGACCACGTCGCGCGTGTGCGATCGGGGCTGGGCGGGCGCCTCGATTGGTGCGCACCCGAACCGATGGCGACGGCGACCGGTGAGGCGTTGGAGCGGTACCTAGCCGCCGACACAAACTTCGCGGCGCTGACGGACGCGTTGCCCTGGCGGAGCGATCCTCATCTGGCCGGCGCGCTGGCGGCCTTTCCCGGGTTGAGGATTCTGCGTCAGCCTCTGGGTGAAACCCTGCTCGGCTTCATGTGCAGCGCGATGAAGCAGATCGTGCAGATCAAGCGCATGCTCGAGCTGCTCGCCGAGAGGCATGGTGCGCCGCTGGCGCTCGTCGAGCTGCCGGGGATCGCCGCGCCTGTCAGTCTGCACCGGTTACCCACCTGGTCGGAGCTAGCTCGGGTCCCCGAACGCGATCTGCGCGCGTGCCTGCTCGGCTTCCGCGCGAGGCACATCGCCGCGGCCGCACGGTTTCTCGCGGAACGACCCGCTTGGATTGAGGAGACGGAGGCGCTGCCGCACGCCGTCGCGAACGAACGCCTGCGCGGGCTGCCCGGCGTGGGGGAAAAGATCGCCGACTGTGCGCTGCTCTTCGGCGCGGGGCGGCTCGAGGCGTTTCCCGTGGACGTCTGGATCCTGCGCGCGCTGGCGGGGCGCTACGGACTGGAGGGCTGGAAGCCGGAACAGGTAGCGCGCTTCGGCCGCGCGCACTTCGGCGCCGCCGCGGGACTCGCCCAGCAATTCCTGTTCGCGTGGGAACGCCGCGCCGCGCGAGTTGAACGTTGAGCAGGTGGGCCTGCACGCCGAGCCTACCCTCGTGTCCGCGCCCGCCGCCACCTCCGTCCTCCTCTCCCCGGCCTTGTGGGAGGCGCTCTGGCTGACGCTGCGCCTCGCTACGACGACGACGCTCGTGCTGGCGGTGATCGGCCTGCCGCTGGCGCACTGGCTGAACCGCACGCGCTGGCGGCTGGCGCCCGCGATCGAAACGCTCGTCGCATTACCGGTCGTGCTGCCCCCGACGGTGATCGGCTTCTATCTCTTGGTGGCGTTCTCGCCGCAACATCCGCCCGGAAGTTGGTGGCGCGAACTCACCGGGGCACCGCTCTCGTTTTCCTTCACCGGCCTCGTGATCGCCTCGGTCTTCTACTCGCTGCCCTTCGCCGTGCAACCGTTCCAGGCGGCGTTGCGAGGCGTGTCACCGGAGCTGCTGGAGGCGGGCCGCGCGCTCGGCGCGTCGCCGCTGCGCGTTTTTCTCCGACTCCATGTGCCGCTGGCTTGGCGCGGGATCGCGGCCGGCCTCACGCTGGGATTCGCGCACACGCTCGGGGAATTCGGCGTCGTGCTG
>SXGQ01480831.1_pt1 | contig 10917 bp, 19 predicted proteins | sample 3178371 | NCBI WGS metagenome assembly SXGQ01 (sample SAMN11356859, study PRJNA531348) | freshwater metagenome | isolation source: freshwater sample F1-20 | place: China: Fuxian Lake, Yuxi | collected 2017-12-25 | reverse complement strand
TTGGCCGTGCCGTAGCCGATGCCGACGCGGCCCTAGCCGTCGCCGACCACAGCGAGCGCGGCAAAGGAGACGCGACGCCCGCCCTTCACGACCTTGGCGCAGCGGTTGATGAAGACGACCTTCTCGATCATCGAGGGACCGTCGCCCTCCTGGGGCTTGTCCCGCGAATCACGGCGGCCGCCGTCGCGACGGGGACCGCGCCCGCCGCCGGGCCCACGGAAGCCACCGCCACCACCCCGACCCTCGCGCGCCGGGCGCTCAGGCGCGGCGGCCGGAGCGGCCTCCGCCGGGGGGGTAACAACAGTCTCGGAAGAATTTTCGGTGCTCATGCGGTGCTTAGAATTGGAGCCCACCTTCGCGCGCGGCGTCGGCGAACGTCTTGACTTTGCCGTGGTAGGGGGCGCCGCTGCGGTCGAAGACCACCGCGGTGATGCCCGCCGCCTTGGCCTTGGCGGCGAAGGCTTGGCCCAGCGCCTTCGCGCCCGCCAAATTGGCCTTCAACTTCTGCTCGCGCAGCGTCGAATCGAGGCTCGAGAGGAAGACCAGCGTCGCGCCGGCCTCGTCGTTGATCGCCTGGGCGTAGACGTGCTTGGAAGTGAAACGGACCGCGAGACGCGGACGGGCAGCCGTCCCGTTCACCTTCTTGCGGATGCGCCAGCGACGGTTCTGCAGCAGGCGGGCTTTGTTGATGGTTTTCATTCTGGATTCTCCCGGCCTTAGGCCACGGTCTTGCCTTCCTTGCGACGAACGCGCTCGCCCACGATGCGCACCCCCTTGCCCTTATAAGGCTCCGGCGGGTAGTAGCTGCGGATCTCCGCGGTCACTGCGCCCACCAGCTGCTTGTCCGCGCCCTCGACCTTCAGCTTGGTCTGATCGGTCACGGTCACCTTGATCCCTTCCGGGATCGTCATCAGGATCGGGTGCGAATAGCCGAGCGCGAGGTCCAGCTGGTTACCTTTGAGATTGGCCTTGAAGCCGACCCCCTGGATCTCGAGCTCCTTGGCGTACCCCTCGGTCACGCCCTTGACCATGCCGGCGACCACGGAACGCGCGGTGCCATACATCGCCCAGGCGAAACGAGTCTCCTCGGTCGGGGCGAAGGTGACGTTCTTGTCGGCCACCGTCACCTTGACGGCGGGGGCGAAGGCCTTCTGCACCTTGCCCTTGGGACCCTCGACCAGCACGGTCCCGCCATTGACGGAGACCTTAACCTTGTCGGGGATGGAAACGGGTTGTTTGCCGATGCGGCTCATGGATGGGATTGGGTCAGCAGCGGCTTACCAGACGTTGCAGAGGAGCTCTCCGCCGGCCTTCTGGCGGCGGCAGTCGGCGTCCTTCAGCACGCCCTTGGAGGTGGACACGATCGCGATCCCGAGGCCGTTCAGGACCCGGGGCACCTCGGTGTAGGCGTAATAAAGTCGGCGGCCCGGCGTGGAGACGCGGGTCAAGCCGGTGATGGCGGGGGCGCCGGCCACGTACTTCATCTTCGCCACCAGCGTCGGGTGGCCCTGGGCGTCGGTGCCCTTGCTGAAGTCGGCCACATAGCCCTCGACCTTGAGGATGCCCAGGATGCTCTCCTTGAGATTAGAATGCGGGATCACGCAGTCCTCCAGACGCGCCTTAGAGGCGTTCCGGAGCCGGGTGAGGAAGTCGCTGATCGGATCGGTCATGTTGGATGGAGGTCGGGAGTCGGTCGGCGGGTCATATCCGGGGGACTCAGAGGTCGTCACCCCCGCCGGCCAAAGGGAAAATCACCAGGAGGACTTGGTCACGCCGGGGATTTTGCCGGCAAGCGCGAGTTCGCGGAACTGGATACGAGAGACGCCGAACTTGCGATTGTAGGCGCGGGGGCGCCCGCTGAGAGAGCAGCGATTGCGGACCCGCACCGGGGACGAATTGCGGGGCAGCTTCTGCAGCTTCTTCTGGGCCGCGAAGAACTCCTCGTCCGTCGTGGCGGGGTTGATCAGGGCGGCCTTCAGTTCGGCCCGCTTGGCGGCGAACTTGGCGACGAGGCGGATGCGCTTCTGGTTGCGCTCGAGGGCGGAGGTCTTCGGCATGACGAAAAGGGTCAGGTTAGGCGGCCTTGGCGGCGGATTCCACGCGGCGGAACGGCATCCCGAGCAGCCGCAGGAGCTCGCGCCCCTCGTCGTCGGTCTTGGCCGTGGTCACTAGGGTCAGATCGAGCCCGATGTGCTTCTTGACGTTCTCGACCGTGATCTCCGGGAAGATGGAGTGGTCCGTGATGCCAAGGTTATAGTTACCCTGGCCATCAAACTTACTCGGCACGCCGCGGAAGTCGCGGATCGTCGGCAGCGCCACTGCCAGCAGGCGGCAGAGGAATTCCCACATCGCGTCGCCGCGCAGCGTCACGTGGCAGCCCACGACTTGACCCTGCTTCAGCTTGAAGTTGGCGATCGCCTTCCGGGAGCGCGCGAGGACGGGCTTTTGGCCCGCGATCTGAGCGATGTCGCGTTGGATATCTGCGATTTGGTTCTTGTCGGCATCAGCATCGACGCCGGTGTTGATCGCGATCTTCACCAGACGCGGTACCTGGTGCCGGTTCTTATAGCCCCGGGTGCGGGTGAGCTCAGGAATCACCTGCTCGAGGTAAAGCTTCTTCAGACTGGGAACGTAGCTCATGGGAGGTGTCCGGGATTACCGACCCCGGACGAAAGGATTGCGAAGGAAAGAGGGAAAAGGACGGAGGATCGCGGGGGAGAGCCGGGAATGGCAAGCGCCGTCTCGGCGCTCAGGTGGTGGCGGGTACGGCGGCCGGCTTGCGGCGGCTGCTGGCATCGAAGTCAGCCTGCAGCATCAGGTTGCTGAGGTGGATCGATCCCTCGCGCTCCGCGATGGACCCCTGCGGATGCTCTTGGGACTTCTTGAGGTGGCGCTTGATCATCGCCAAGCCCTCTACGCGAGCCCGCCCCTTGGCGGCCAGGATCTCGAGCACCTTGCCGGATTTGCCCTTCTGGGCCCCGGCGATAACGACCACTTGGTCGCCGCGTTTAACGTGGAACTTCTGCATGTTAGAGGACCTCCGGGGCGAGCGAAATGATCTTCATGAAATTCCGCGCGCGGAGCTCGCGGGCGACGGGGCCGAAGATGCGGGTGCCCTTAGGGTTATTGGTCGCGTCGATGATGACGATCGCGTTGCTGTCGAACCGCAGGTAGCTGCCGTCCGCGCGGCGGATCGGGGCCTTGGTGCGAACGACGACGGCCTTCGCCACTTCACCCTTCTTCACCGTGGCGTCAGTCGTGCTCTCCTTGATGTGCACGGTAACGACGTCTCCGACGTGAGCATAGGGGGTGTTTTGCCCCATCCGTTGGATGAGGGCGGCCTTACGGGCGCCGGTATTGTCGGCGACATCGAGAATGGAACGCAGTTGGATCATGGCTCTTCCTTCGGGACGGGGCGGGTTCAGCCCTGCTTCGGGGCGGCGGGGGCGGCCTCGGCGGACTTGGTGGTCTTAGTGGGCACGGCGGCGGCGACATCCGCCTCGCTGATCGCGGCACCGTCGGCTGTGACGGCCTTCTGGAGCACGGCGACCACGCGCCAGCGCTTGAGCCGGCTGAGGGGACGGGTCTCCATCACCTCAACCTTGTCGCCCACGCGCGTCTCGTTCGCCTCGTCATGGACGTGGAGGACGGTCTGCCGGTTGACGACCTTATGATAGAGGGGATGGGGGGTCTTGTAGGCGACGGTGACCTTGATGGACTTGTCGCCCGAGCGGCTCGAAACAAAGCCGACCTGGGTCTTGCGCGTGCTGCGCGCGGTGGGAGCGGGAGAGGACATGGCGGGGGGACGGGTTGGCGTCTCAGGCGGCCTTCGGCGCCTGGGCCTTCTTCTGATTGAGGATGGTCTCGAGGCGAGCGATGTCCTTGCGGAGCGCACGCAGCTCGTGGGTTTTCTCGACCTGGCCGGTCTGCTTGCGCAGACGGAGCTGGAGCAGCTGGCCGCGAATGTCGCGGAGCTTGGTCGAGATCTCGGCGGGCGCGAGTTCGCGGATTTCCTTGGAAGTCATGGCGGGCAGAACGGGTTGTGGGCTTAGGCCTGAGCGGCCTCGCGCGAGATGAAACGGCAGTGGAAGGGCAGCTTGGCGTCCGCGAGGCGGAACGCCTCGCGAGCAATCGTCAGCGGCACACCGGCGAGCTCGAAGAGCACCGCACCGGGCTTAATCACCGCGACGTAGTACTCGACTGGGCCTTTGCCTTGGCCCATGCGGACCTCAGCGGGTTTCTTGGTCACCGGCTTGTGCGGGAAGACGCGGATCCAGAGCTTACCCTTTCGCTTGAGGTGGCGCGAGATCGTGACGCGGGCGGCCTCGATCTGCTGCCCGGTCATCGGGCCGCGGGTGAGGGACTGGAGACCGAATTCACCGAATGCGAGGGTGTTGCCACGCTTGGCGTTGCCGGCGCGGGATCCCTTCTGCGACTTGCGGTATTTGGTGCGGGCGGGGGCGAGAGCCATGGGAGAATACTCCGGTTAAATGGTTGGGCAGTCGGCTCAGGAGTTGTCGGACTCCTGCTTGCAGATCCAGCACTTGACGCCGATCTTACCGTAGACGGTGAGGGCCTCGGCGAATCCGTAATCGATGTTCTCGCGCAGGGTGTGCAGCGGCTCGCGGCCCTTGCGCTGCCACTCGCGGCGGGCGATGTCGGCGCCACCGAGGCGGCCCGAGCACTGGATCCGGATGCCCTCGGCACCGAGCGCCATCGCCATCTCGACGGCCTTCTTCATCGCGCGGCGGAAGGCGATGCGGCGCTCCAATTGGAGGGCCACATTCTCGGCGACAAGGGCCGCCTCGATCTCGGGCTTCTTGACCTCCTGGATGTCGAGGAGGATCTCCTTGCCGGTCAGCTTCGCCAGCTCCTCCTTGATCTTCTCAATCTCCTGACCCTTGCGGCCGATCACAATACCGGGGCGGGCGGTATAGATCTTGACCCGCACTCGGTTCGAGGCGCGTTCAATGAAGATGCGCGGCACGGAGGCCTGCTTCAGCTTCTCCATCAGTTTGGAGCGGATGAGCTGGTCCTCGGCGAGCAAACGGCCGAAATCTTTCTTGCCCGCATACCAGCGAGACTGCCAGTTGCGGCGGACGGCGAGGCGGAAACCAACGGGATTTGTCTTTTGGCCCATGGGAAAAGGGAATTACGTGTTGTCGGTGCCGTCCGAGAGGATGATGCGGATGTGGGACATCTTCTTGCGCCGGGGCATCGCGGTACCGCGGGCGCCCGCCTTGAATCGCTTGAGCACGGGACCGTTCTCGATCACCGCGCTGCGCACGGTCAACGAGTCGGCGGAAAGGTTCCGGTTATTTTCGGCGTTCGCGATCGCGCTCTTGAGCGTCTTCGCGATCAGGCGCGCAGATTTACGCGGCACGAGGCTCAGGAACTCGACCGCCTCCGCGGCCGGACGGCCTTGGATGGTGCGGGCGACTTCGCGCATCTTTTTGGGCGACATGCGCGCGTAGCGTGTGAGGGCTTGGACTTCCATGGTGGCTTGAGGATTCCGGCGGGAAAGCCGGCGATAACGGCGCGGGGCGCCTTACCCTTTGGTTGTTCGGATCTGGTTTAGGATTTGAGGAGTTTCAGCAGGGCGACGTCCCCGGGGCGGACCGCTTGGTCCGTCACCAGGCGGGTGATGAGGGCGGCGCTGACCGCGGGCCGAAGAGCAACGAGGATGACCTCGCCAATCTCGCGGTCGTCGCGGACCAGTCGGCAGAGCATTCCCTGCCGCAGGCCACCGTCGAACCCAGCGTCGAGGACCACGAGGTCCGCGACGCTCCCCGCCTCCACCGCCAGCACGGTGCCGGCACGGGGCGACGCCGCGGCCGCGGCAGCCGCGACCGGGAGCACACCCGCCAGGAAGAGGGAGAGGAGACGACGCATCGGGAACTTAGATTTCCTTGCGGGTCATGCCGCCGTGCGCCTTGAACACGCGGGTCGGGGCGAACTCCCCGAGCTTGTGGCCGACCATGTTCTCGGTGACGTACACCGCGATGAACGCCTTGCCGTTGTGCACGCTGAACGTGTGGCCGACGAAGTCGGGCGTGATGGTCGACCGGCGGGACCAGGTCTGGATCGGCTTCTTGGTGCCGGCCTTGACCGCCTTCTCGATCTTCTCGAGGAGGTGGTAGTCGACGAAGAAGCCCTTCTTGATGGAACGTGCCATGGTGCGGAGGGGGCTGGATTACTTCTGACCGCGCGGCTTGCGGCCGTTGTGGTGGACGATGATCTGGGCGTTCGACGGCTTGGAGCGGCGCCGGGTCGGGAAACCCTTCGCCAGCTGGCCCCAAGGGGACACCAACTGCTGGCGTCCGCCACCACCCTTGGACTTACCCTGGCCACCACCGTTGGGGTGGTCGACCGGGTTCATCGCCATACCGCGGACCGTCGGGCGGATGCCGAGCCAGCGAGAGCGACCGGCCTTGCCGAGGGACTGCTGGTTGTGGTCCCCATTGCCCACCTCGCCGATCGTGGCGCGGCACTTGGCGTTCACGTAACGCAGCTCGCCGGAGGGCATCTTGAGCGTCGCCTGACCTTCCTCGATCGCCACCAGCTCCAAGCTCGCGCCGGCGCTGCGGGCGATCTGCGCCCCGCGACCGGGCACGAGCTCGACACAGTGCAGGCGCGTCGAGGGCGGGATAATCGCGAGGGGGAAGTTGTTACCCACCGTGTAGTCGTTGGTCGTGGCCTTGTTCGAGGTCACGATGGTATCCCCCACCTTGAGGCCCTTCGGCGCGAGGATGTAGGCCTTCAGGCCATCCTGATAGGCAATCAGGGCCAGGTTCGCCGAGCGGTTGGGATCGTATTCGAGGGCCTGGACGCGGGCCGGCTGATCGAGCCGGGAGCGCTTAAAGTCCACGATTCGGTACAGCTGCTTGTGACCGCCGCCGCGGTGACGGGAGGTCACCCGGCCGTAGACGTTGCGGCCGCCGGTCTTGTTTTTCGACTGGGTGAGGCTGCGCTCAGGCCGCTTGCGGGAAAGCTGGCCCGAAGTCTTATTCAGGGCCGTGAATCGGCCCGCGGGCGTCAGCGGACGAAAGGAATGGATGGGCATGGGGGGATCTCCGGAGGAGGGCGTGGGCTCAGACCAATTCGATCTTGTCGCCGGCCTTGAGGGTCACGATCGCCTTCTTGAAATCAGAGCCGACGCTGGGCCGACCCTGGCGACTGCGCTTATTCTTGCCGCGGTAGTTCTGGGTGTTCACCCGGCGCACGGTGACCTTGAAGGTCTCCTCCACGGCGACTGCGATCTGGTCCTTCGTGGCGTGACCGTACACCTCGAACGTATACTGACCCAGCTTCGAGGAGAGCTGGTTCGATTTCTCCGTGAGGCGGACGAGTTTGAGGATCTTGTCGGCTTGCATTAATTCTTCCCTCCATTGGCGCGGGCTAGGATCGCCTCAAGTGCCTTCGTGCTGACGATGATCTTCGCGTACTGAGCGAGATCCAGGGTGTTGAGCTGGGCCGCGTCTTGGAGCGAAACGCGCTCCAAATTGCGCGACGAGCGGGAGGTCACCGCGTCGAAACCGGCGTCCACCAGTAGCACGCGGCCTTTGGGGGCGATGCGCGTGACGACTTCGTTCATCGCCTTGGTTTTGGCGACGCCAGCCTGAAAGGCTTCGATGACCGCGAGCTCGCCCGCGGTGCAGCGGTCGAAGAGAGCGCGGCTGAAGGCGAGGCGACGGACACGCGCGTTAACCTTCTTCGAATAATCCCGGGGCTTGGGCCCGAACACGACGCCACCACCGACCCACAGGGGTGAGCGGATGGAACCAGCACGGGCGCGGCCGGTACCCTTCTGGCGCCACGGCGTCTTGCCGCCACCGCGGACCTCGCCGCGGGTCTTGGTCGAGTGGGTGCCCTGGCGGTTGTTCGCATTGATCGCGACAATAACCTCCTTAACCGCCTGGAGGCCCTTATCGCCCTCAAAGGTCGGCACGTTCGCGAAATCGCGCTCGCGGCTGGACTTACCGTCGGAACTAAAGACTACGAGTTTCATCTCAGGGTTCTCCTTTACTTCTTAGCTGCAGCCTTGGCTTCCTTGGCCGGCTTCGCGTCCTTCGCGGGAGCAGGGGCGGCCGCGGGAGCGACCACCGCGCGCTGGCCCTTGATGGCGGAACGCACCAGCACGTCGTCGCCGTTCGCGCCGGGAATGGCGCCCTTCACGAGGATCAGGTTGCGCTCCGCGATGACGCGAACCACGCGCAGGTTTTGCACCGTGCGGCGCTCGGAGCCCATATGGCCGGGCATCGATTGGTTCTTCCACGAGCGACCCGGCGTCTGGCGCATGCCGATCGAACCGATGCGGCGGTGAAACATCGAGCCGTGGGAGGCGGGACCGCCGGCGACCCGCCAGCGCTTGACCACACCTTGGAATCCCTTGCCCTTGGTCACGCCGATCACGTCGACCAGCTGGCCCTCGGAGAAGGCCGCGGCAGTGACCACGTCACCCACCTTCAGCTTCGCTTCCCCGTCGAGACGGACCTCGGCGAGCACCCGGGGGGCGGCGTCGAGACCGGCCTTCTTGGCGTGGCCAAGCTCACCGGCGGACGAATTCTTTTCCTTCTGGCGGGCGAACCCGAGCTGCACGGCATTGTAGCCATCGCGGGCGGCGGTCTTGACTTGGACCACAGCGCAGGGTCCGGCCTCGACCACGGTGACCGGCACGAGCACGTTTTGTGCGTCGTAGACCTGGGTCATCCCGAGTTTCTTACCTAGAATTTCGGAGATCATTGGGCTAAGCGGTAGGTGGATGAGGTTCCGTTGGACGGACCTACTTTAGCGGGGCCGGGAGGTTCCCGGAGGGGAACATCGGCGACTGCTAACTGTAGAGAGACGAATCCGGGCGGAGAAAAAAGGAGGGGGAAGGAGGTTAGCCGGGGGCTCAGACGTTGATGGTGATATCCACGCCCGAGGGCAGGTTGAGCTTCTTCAGCTCGTCGACCGTTTGCGCCGTCGGCTCGATGATATCGATCAGCCGCTTGTGCGTGCGCGTCTCGAACTGCTCCATCGACTTCTTGTCGACGTGCGGGGAGCGGTTAACCGAGAGTTTCTCGATGCGCGTGGGCAGCGGGATCGGACCCGAAACCCGGGCGCCCGACCGCTTGGCCGTCTCGACGATATCCTGGGCCGACTGGTCGATGACGCGGTAGTCGAAGCCCTGGAGTTTGATGCGGATGCGCTGGCCTTTCATGACGGAAGAGGGACTGGGGTTTACGTGCGGGCGGGAGCCCGGACGGACGACTCGACGATCTTGGTGAGGAGGGAACCGGGCACCTGCTCGAAGTGCGACGGCGTGATGGACGCCGAGGCGCGGCCCTTCGAGAGCGAGCGGATGTCGGTGACGTAGCCGAACAGGGTCTCAAGCGGTACGTTCGCGTTGATGATGCACGCGCCCGCCTTGTTCTCCATCCCCTGGATCTGGCCGCGGCGGCGATTAATGTCGCCCATCAAGTCGCCCTGATACTCCTCGGGAGTGGTGACCTCGACGCCCATAATAGGCTCGAGCAGAATCGGGTTCGCCTTCTTCATCGCGTCCTTCAGGGCAAAGATACCCGCCATTTTAAACGCGAGTTCGGAGGAGTCGACCTCGTGGAAGGTGCCATCCGTGATCCGGACGATGATGTCGACCACCGGGTACCCCGCGACCACGCCGTTGTTCGCACCCTCGAGAATGCCGTCGGTCGCCGGCTTGATGAATTCCTTCGGAATGGTGCCACCGACCACCTCGTTGACGACCTCCACGCCTTTGCCCTTCTGATTGGGCTCCAGCTTGACGATCACGTGGCCGTACTGGCCCTTGCCACCCGACTGGCGGATGAACTTGCCCTCGCCGTCCGCGGCGCGGACCACGGTCTCGCGGTAAGCAATCTGCGGCTTGCCGGCGGTGGCCTCGACCTTGAACTCACGCTTCATCCGATCGCGGATGATGTCCAGATGGAGCTCCCCCATCCCGGCAAGAATGGTCTGACCGGTGTCCGGATCCGTCTTGACGCGGAGCGTCGGATCCTCGGCCACCAGCCGCTGCAGGGCGGTGCCCATCTTCTCTTGGTCGCCCTTCGAGTTCGGCTCGATCGACATCGAGATCACGGGCTCCGGGAAGGACGGCGGCTCCAGGCGGATGTCTAAATCCTCGTCGGCGAAGGTGTCACCGGTGATGACGTCCTTCACGCCCACGACCGCGCAGATGTCGCCGGCGTAGGCGACGTCGATTTCCTCGCGTTCGATCGCCCGCATCAGCACGAGGCGGGACACGCGCTCGGAGCGCCGGGTGCGGGGGTTGTACACGGTCATTCCCTTGCGGAGCTGGCCGGTGTAGACCCGGAAAAACACGAGCTTGCCGACGAACGGGTCGGTCCAGAGCTTAAAGGCCAAACCGGCCATCTTGCCCTTGTCATCGACCACGGCCTCCACTTCGCCGCCGTCGCTGTTCACGCCCTTCATCGGGGGAACGTCGATCGGGCTGGGAAGATAGTTGACCACGCAATCGAGCAGGCGCTGCACGCCCTTCTTTTTGAACGCGGAGCCGGGAACCACGCCCGTGAACTGGAGGGAAACGGTAGCTTTACGGATGCCGAGCATCAGCTCGTTGACCGTAATCTCCTCGCCGCCGAGGTACTTCTCCGCGATCACATCGTCAAAATCTGAAACCGCCTCGATCAGCTTGTCGCGATATTCCTTCGCCTGGGCGCGATATGCCTCGGGGACCTCGGACGTGATCGGGTTCATCCCGAGCGGGTCCGTAGTCTCATCGAAGATGTAGGCGATGTTCTGAACCAGATCCACGAGGCCGGAAAAATTCTCCTCCTTGCCGATCGGAATGAACAGCGGGTGGGCGTTGGCCTTCAGCTTCTCGCGCATCTCGCTGACGGCGCGGAAGAAATCGGCGCCGGTGCGGTCCATCTTGTT
>SXGQ01146551.1_pt1 | contig 10917 bp, 9 predicted proteins | sample 3178371 | NCBI WGS metagenome assembly SXGQ01 (sample SAMN11356859, study PRJNA531348) | freshwater metagenome | isolation source: freshwater sample F1-20 | place: China: Fuxian Lake, Yuxi | collected 2017-12-25 | reverse complement strand
TACCCCATTAACCGACCAAGTGCCTCGCCATATGACCTTAAGGTTTACCTGATAATCATCACTGTTTTTATAGGTATGAGTGATGCCACCGATTGGAAAGGGTGCTCCTTGATTAGTTGTTACAAAAAATCCATTATCACCAAAGCTCCAGGTAAAGGTGGGGGTCAGATTTACATAAACTACTACATCTAAAATTGGCACAAGTGCGGTAAATCTAGTTGGCGTTTGCGTCCAAAAATATACTGGCACATTAACTAGCGCCGCCTGCTCTGGCGCAAAATTAATATCACCAGCTGGGAGCATTTTAATTAACTTATCTGAGAGGGAGGCGCTACTAACCTTAGCCGCAGCTTTTTTAACTACTGGCTTTTTATTTATTGGCTTTATCACAACCGGCTTTTTTGTAACAGGCTTTATAAGAATTGGCTTAGCAATGAGTTTAGGGATTACAAATGGGGAAGCCTTTGGCTTAGGAGTGAGTTTAATAACCGGTTTTTTCACAACCGGCTTAGCGCTGCTTTGCTTAACTCCCTTTTGGGCAGTAATAATTAATTGATTATCTGAGGTAAAGACATCCACACAGGTCTTATCAACACACTGCCCCGCCCCATAAGCATCACTAGGACTAAAGATCATAATTAGAAGAATTATCGAATATCGCTTAATAACCACAGCTGACCTTTCTTTTTGACGATAAATTGATTAGTAATCTCAGAGGCACTCCACCTAGTAGTAACTCGACTTGTTTTATCTACCTTCTTGATATCACTTCTATAAATCTGTACTTGAAAACTCTTTTCCAGTGCGCCATCTGCAAGCAATTCAATACTGCGCAATTTGTACTCACCTCCAATTAAGGTCGATGATTTAAATAGATTTTCTAATCGCAAGGCAATATCAAGACAACCACAACTTTTAAGAGCGCTGCCTCTAATTAATGTGAAATCACCAGTTAAAGCCATATTAAGGCCATCAACATAATTAATTATTGGCTCAAGTGAGCCACTTTCAACATCTGGCAAAAAACCTTGATCCAAACTTTGATTTTTATCTGGCAGATAAGCACCATAGCCCTCATATTTATCACCTGTGGGCGCTAGCGCTCCTTGCGCCCGAGCGCATGAAGTAAGTGCGATTGGCAAGATAATTACGGTGATTAATTTAAGTAAAAGAGGCATCGCCCTAATCTAAATAAATTCTGCAGCCACTGGGTGTGATATTCACTGGCTGTGAATTAAGTACTTGTGTGTAAAACTACTCTCATGGCACACCGTGATGGAGATGGTTGGATCGAGTGTAAATGCGGTGGCAAACATTGGGGCTTACATGGCGCAGCCGGATTACTCTTAGTAAGAAATAAAACAATTCTTATGCAACATCGTGCTCCTTGGGTTCACAATGGCGATACTTGGGGTATTCCAGGTGGTGCTCGTGACTCACATGAGAGCGCAGTTGAGGCAGCAATTAGAGAGGCGCATGAAGAGATTGGAGTTACTGGTGATCAATTAACACCGGGTGAAATCTTTACCGATGATCATGGTCTCTGGAGTTATCACACAGTAATTGCACAAGCACACCCTGAGTTAGTAGCTCATGAGGCAAATGATGAATCTAAAGAGGTGGCTTGGATAGCCTTTGATGAGGTGGCTGATAAAACATTACACCCAAGCTTTGCAAATACTTGGCCAACCGTACTTACAATAGTAAAAAAATTTTTAATATGAGGCATTGAAAATAATCTGGTTAAAGTCCCCACATTCCATTTTTCAATATTGTCGACATCAAAATAATGTATCTTAATCAATGAATAGACTACGAAGAATTTCGATCAAAGACTTTCTCTCCTCCTGTGTACGCTGCCTGAACTTTAATTTGGCGCATTTGACTTGAATCACAACCTAACGGATTTTGATCTACAGTTATAAAGTCAGCATATTTGCCTTTTTCGATACTTCCAATTTTGTCTTGCTTACCTAATGCGATTGCTCCACCCATAGTATGAGCAAATAAGGCAGTTTGTGCATCAATCCTTAGATCGTCATCACCTAATTTTGTTCCATGAATCGTCGTTCGGTCCATAGCTGCTGCTATTGCCTCAAATGGATTTGGATTACCAACCGGAGCATCTGATGAAAGCGCAAAAGCTAATTGATTTTGCAGAAATTCTCCTAGAGGATTAAATCGACTACCAACATCCCCTCCTAATGCGCTTACAACGCCGTCCCCCCAATTGTGGTGATGGATTGGTTGAGATACAGCAACTATCCCTAACTGAGCTAAATCTTTGATCTGGTCTGGGGTAGGTAATCCACAATGCTCAACTCTTATTATGGGTGATTTTGCAAATTCTTCAAGTTTTTTTAGTTCTCTTGTTGCCGTGATAATCATTTGTATGGCAGTTGGTGACTGGGCATGAATCGCTATATCAAATCCTTTTTTTGCACATTGCTGGAAAATTAAGGAAAACTCCTCTGCATCATGATAGAGCTGGCCTTTCCTACTTGAATCATTTTTATATCCTTCAGGAAAATATGCTGTCCAACCGCCGAGGGTGCCATCTGCGTACATTTTAATTCCGCCAGCAGTTAACAATATTGAGTCGATAGATTTATTTTCTCTAAATGAATTAGCCCGTTCCATTTCAGATGAGATAATGTACATCGAGTATCTTGCCTTCAGTAGCTTTTTTTGTTGAACATCTAAATAAGTATCAAATTCTCTCGAGCTTACCTGTGCATCACCAATCGAGGTAACACCAAATTTAATAAACTCCTCTTGAGCTTTAAGAAATTGTTGCGTCAAAATCCATTGCTGGTCTGGTAAGTGGAAGTTAGGCCCATGATTACCAAGTTTGACCCCTTGGGATCCGGTAAGAATGTCACAGGCGGCGTCCCAAATGACTCCTGTCGGCTCACCATTTTCATCCCTTTCAAATCTGCCTCCCTTTGGATCAGCGGTGTGGGCGGATATGTTATTAAAATCTAAAACAAGAGAGTTCACCGCCCCTCCATGACCACTTGCGTTCATAACGTAGATTTGACGCTCACTGCTGACTTGGTCAAGATCTTTCTTTGTCGGGTGTCTACCGTCACTCAAATTACGATGCTCGTAACCAAACGCTCTAATAGGTAAATTTGGATCCAGTAGATCATTTTCACGTTTCAAGATAGAAATGATGTCCGTAATATTTTTTGCTTTCTCTGGACCAACATCGATCCAACTCATCATTTGTCCATGCATAAGCGGATGAGCATGTGGATCGACAAAACCTGGCAACACATAAGCACCCTTTAAGTCAATAACCTCAGATTCTTCGTGATTAATACTTGAAGTCATCCCCAACGAATAAATTTTGCCATCTTTTACAGATATGGAGTTAATTTCCTGATTGTCTTTACCTGAAGGTGTAATAATTCTTGCATTAATAAAAACTTTCATAATTATTGATTCACTCAACTAGGTTCTGTTATGACAATTACGGTCGGTTCATTTACTCCCAAGGCTCTTTGAAAGTGAACTTTAAATTCGGTTGGAGTCGTAACACGTGCAGCATTTACACCAAAACCTTTAGCAATTGCAGTCAAATCAAATGCAGAGACATCGACGCCTATGCGAACTGCTTTAGCTCTATCAAAAGAGTCTCGAATTTCTGCATAACCGGCGTTATCCCAAATTATTAGGATAATAGTGCCACCTATATCTCGAGCAGTTGCTAGTTCAGCAATAGTAAATAATGCTCCCCCATCGCCCGCGAGAATTACAACAGGATCTTGTGGTGAAGCAATTTTTGCTCCTATGCCCATTGGCAGTGCCGGCCCTAAAGTTCCAAGCCCATACGGAGCGAGCCATCTCTGTGGTGATGACCATGGTAAGTAATGGTGTGATGTGTATGCGAGCTGAGTTGAATCGATTGAAATAATCGTATTACGCGGTATTTCGTTTGTGATCACATCCAACCAAACAAAATGACTTTTTGACTGCTCTGTCCAATCGAGGTTCATTCTAACTTTTTGAGCTCTATCGGCTGCATCTGTAATATGTGAAACGAAGTCCCTACTTTTAAGCATTGCTATTAAAGTTGATGTGAATTCTTTTGCATCAGCTTGAACAGCAACCTTGGCTATAAATGCAGATTGTAATTGTGCACTATCAATGTCCACACGCACCAAATACGCTGGTTGTGTTATTCGCTTACCCGTATATATAACATCAACATCGCTAAACTCCGTCCCGATAGCTAACACTAAGTCAGAGGAATTCAAAAGTTCACGACAACTTTGGAAAGGCAGTGTTGTACCCGCATTTAATGGATGCTGATCCGGTATCAATCCACGTGCATTACCAGTGGTTATTACTGGCGCCTTCAATATTTGGGCTAATTCGATAATCTCAGAAGACGCCTTATTTGCTCCACCACCACACAATAAAACGATCCGTTTTGACTCTAAAATCTTCTTAATAATCTCATCAATTTGCTGGATATTCAGCTTGATTTGAGCCTTTTTGATCTCTACTTTTTTAATTGGAGAAATTTTTTTATCAAGTAAATCAACAGGGATAGAAATATGAACCGGCCTACATCTTTGCGATTTCCAATTTGAGAAAGTTTGTTCGACAACCTCTGCGTAATGGTCTGGATCAGTCACGGTAATACTTAGGTCAGTGATTTGCTCAAAAAAAGCAGATTGGTCCGGAATATCATGGAGGGCCCCTCGGTTTTTCCCGCGCAACTCCGATTCGGTGCTTGCCGCAACCACTAATAGCGGTATCGAATCATGCCATGCCTGCGCAATTGGAGTGGCAGCGTTTAAAACTCCTGGCCCAGAGACAAGTACACAAACTCCAGGCTTGTTCGACACTCGTGCATATCCGTCTGCCATAAATCCCGCACCTTGTTCATGTCTTGGAACAATTGTTCTGACATTCGACTCTAAAACCCCACGAAAATACTCGATTGTATGTACACCGGGGATACCAAAAATAGTATCCACATCATATGAGGTCAATAACTTTATTGCCTCACTACCGAAGCTCATTTGAGCATCTCCTCTCTCTGAAAAAACTCTATTACATTTTGTGCTTGCACTTTTATATATGCTTTGAGTGTAAAATTTGAGAGATAGGCAATATGTGGTGTAATTAATATATTTAAATTATTCAAAAGCGGATTATTTTTTTGTGCTGGTTCACCATCAACAACATCTAAGGCTGCCCCTGCCAATTGACCAGAGCGCACTGCATCAGCGAGTGCCCCTGAATTTACAATTGATCCACGAGAGGTATTAACTAAGAATGCACCGTATTTCATTTTTGCAAATGTTTTTGAATTAAATAAATATTTATTCTCTGAGCTTGCTGGGATACTAATTATCAAAACATCTGAAGATGAAAGTAAATCATCAAATGATTTGACAAGATATTTAGAGTTAGAAGATTTCTTTATGAATGAGTCATAAAATGACACTGAAGCAAAAAATGGAAGACAATAACGAGCAATTACTTGACCAATGTTGCCAAATCCCAAAATCCCACAATTTAATTCCGAGAGGCGTGGAGGCACAAATGGATGTGGAGTCTCAAACCACCTCAGACTTTGTGCCGATGCGCTGAATTGGGGAACACCCCTTAATATTGAAAGCATTATGGACATGGTGTGTGTGGCTACCTCTTCGGCTGGCAACGCACCCAAGGTGAGGACCGGTATCTTTCTATTCAAAACAGCATTTGTGTCAATATTGTCTGCTCCAGTGCCCAACATAGAAATAACTCTCAAGTTTGGTAATTGATCAATTATTGATTGTGTGATTTTTGCATACCCAACAAGCAAAGCTACAGCTTGCCTCGCCTCCGAGACGATCACCTCTTCCTGCTGTGTTTCTAGTCGCTTGATTTCAAAACCTGCATTTCTAAGGGCAAGAATTCCCTCAGTTGGATCTAAATCTCCAGTGTCCGTATAAACTGCAAGTCGGTTCATAGCACATGTTCTAAAAACTTTTTTGTTCGATCATGTTTTGGCCTCAAAAAGAACTCCTCTGGAGGTAATGCCTCAACGATTTCTCCTTCATCAAACATCAGCACTTCGTCGGCGACTTTTCGGGCAAAACTCACCTCATGAGTTACTACTAGCATCGTCATGCCTTCCGTTGCCAGCTCCTCCATAACTTTCAAGACTTCTCTAACTAATTCAGGATCTAATGCACTTGTAGGTTCATCAAATAACATTAGTTGTGGTGTTAATACCAAAGCTCGAGCAATTGCAACCCGTTGTTGCTGTCCCCCTGATAATTCATTTGGGTAGAAATTCATCCGATCAGCAAGTCCAACTCGCTCCATGATCGCATGGGATCGATCAAGAGCAGATTTTTTATCCGAGCCTTGAACAGTTCTCAACGCGCAAATCACATTTTCAAGCGCCGTTAAGTGTGGAAATAGATTAAATTTCTGAAAAACCATGCCAATGCCACGTCGTCGTAAGGCTAGTAATTTTTCAGATTCGGGCTTTATAAATTTCCCATCAGCACTTCCTGAAATTACTTTGCCCTCAAACATAATCGCCCCTGCATCAATTGGCTCTAGTAAGGAAATTAAGCGTAATAGTGTCGATTTCCCAGATCCAGATGGACCCATGATTGCTTTGACTTGTCCACTTGAGATTGATAAATCAACTCCACGCAAGATATGGTTCGCGCCGTAGTTTTTTTGAACTCCCTTTAGTTCAACCAGGTTCATTTGCTAATTTTCCCCAAGCGCCCCTTTGAAGAAATCCAAGAGTATTTGCTCTCAAGCTGCTTTTGAAAAATCATCAAAACTGAAACTATTAAAAGATAGTAAATTAGAGCGGCTAGATAAAACTCTAAAAAACGAAATGTTGCTGAGACACCATTCCCAGCTCGGGTAAGCAATTCTTGCAGTGAAATCACTGAAGCCAGGCTCGTATATTTAATCATTCCAATGTACTCATTTGCAGTTGGTGGTATGGCTATGCGAATTAGTTGAGGTAACGTCACTTTGCGCATTACCTGTGAGGGCGTCATGCCAAGAGCTCTACCCGCTAAAGCTTGTCCATCATCAACACTTAGTATTGCCGCTCTAATAATTTCAGCCATGTATGCGGCTTCAAGAACTGCGAAAGCCAAAAGTGCAGCCAAAAACGGGCTGTACCACTCTTGTCTAAAAATTGGGAATATCTGAGGTAGTGCATTCCATACGATAAGAAGAAGTAATAACGCAGGGATAGCACGAAACATCCAAATGTAAACTCCTGCAAACGATCTCAAAACAGCAATTTTACTGATTCTGAAAACGGCTAAGAAAAATCCAAAAAAAGTTGCAAATACAAGCGATAATGTTGCAAGTGATAGAGAGATTGCGGCGCCGACGTAGTAGGCCTCAGAGAACAGAGCATCAAAAAAGATTGCGCCATCAAAATCCACTTGAAAGTCTCCTTAACCACTTACTTAAAACGGTGGTGTGAACTCCTACCACCACCGTTTTGAGTACTACTACGTATTTTGTATGACCAGATTAGATTGGCTGGCTGGCAAGCGTGGTTATTTTTTCTGGATCCAAGCCATACTTCTTTGCAATTTTCGCAAGGGTGCCGTTGGAATTTAATTTATCAACTGCAGCTTTCACCTTTGCTGTTAAAGCACTATTTTTTAACAGGTAGGCAGCAAACTGAATATCTCCGGGAAAGTACCCCTTAGCGACTTCAAGTTTCTTCGAATTACTGGTTGCAATGTTTCCTGCCGCAACATCTGTTTCAATAATTCCATCTACCTTGCCATTCAAAAGTGCCCCAACAGTTTCAGCTACTTTTGGATATGAAGAGATTGAGATCCCAGATTTTCCCGTATTTCGACACACTTTATCTTGATCTTTTAAAATTTGTTCATTGGCAGATGCACCTTGAACTGCAATTGATTTTCCACACAGATCAAATGACAAATCAGTGATCTTTTTTGGATTACCTTTTGCAACCACTAATCCAGGCCCTGTTTCTAAATATGGAACACCATCGGCAACGGCTAAACGCTTATTACTCAAATATAGTGCTGTCCAAACCATGTCACATCGCTTAGCGACAAGAGCCGGAATAAGTCCATCAAATGCTGTCGCCAGCTGTTTAATCTTTAAACCTAGTTCCTTTGCAACAGCTGCAGAGGCCTCGGCATCAAAACCTATGATCTTGCCGGAAGTGCCCTTGGCATAATATTCCATTGGTGGATACTCAGGATCAATACAATTAATAAGTGTATTCTTAGCGATTAACTCACTCTTCCAGTCCGCATTTGCGGGTGAAAGTGACAACCACATAATTACAACTGTAAATACTGCTGTCACAATTTTTGACTTTTTGGATTTCACGGCTTCCCCTTCGTCGTTAGGCCTTTTTCAAAGCCTAGCGAAGAGATCAAATTAGGTCGATAGATCTGAAATTAAAAAAGTAACAAAATAGTTACTTTATGAAAACAGCCATCGCTGAGAGCATTTCATAGATTATGTGAGCGGCGGCAATTCCAGTAATTTGAGCATGATCATATGCGGGTGCCACCTCCACAACATCTGCGCCTACAATATTTAAACCAGCGGTTGCCCTAAGCACTGACAATAATTCTCGGCTCGTAAGACCTCCCGCCTCGGGTGTTCCAGTGGCTGGGGCATGGGATGGATCCAACACATCAATATCCACACTGATATAAATTGGTCGATTAGAAACGCGAGCCTTTAATCTTTTGATTGCTTCCAAAGCCCCTAGCTCTTGGAATTCAATACTGGTAAATATTTGAAAACCCAGGACCTTATCGTCCGACAAATCTTTTGACGAATAAAGTGGGCCTCTAGTGCCGATATGCATACACCCTTCTTGGTCTAGCAACCCTTCCTCGGCTGCTCGCCTAAAGGTAGTGCCATGGGTGTAATCGACACCAAAATAAGAGCCCCATGTGTCTAAATGAGCATCAAAATGAACGACACTGAGTGGACCATGTTTTGATTTTAGTGAACGTAATATTGGCAAAGTTATTGTGTGATCACCCCCAATTGTAATTATACGTTTCGTGTCCTCTAATCTTTGATCATATTTGTACCTAATGGCTTTAAGAGCTTCATCAATGTTAAATGGGTTAACAGCAAAATCGCCCGCATCAATAACCTGCTGAACACCAAATGGATTTATCTGACTGGCTGGATTAAATGGTCTTAACAACCTTGAAGCTTCACGAACATAAGCAGGCCCAAAACGAGCACCGGGTCGATATGAAACCCCACTGTCAAATGGAATTCCAATAATTGATATATCCGCAGAAGTTACCTCTCCTAATTGTGGCAACAGGGCGAAAGTGGGCAGACCCGCATACCGAGGCACCTTTGTTGCATCTACCTGTCCAATGTACCTACCTGATTCAACTCTGGGAGGCCTACCATCATTCATTTTATTAGATTAACCGAATAAGCCAATGTTTACAACTGGTTTTAGTAATATTTTTTTAATTTGCACCCAGTAAATACTGCGCATCTAATCTACGGAGCGCATCTTTTATTACTTCACCATCATTGGTGCGCCAAAATGGTGGCATTGAGTTTAAAAGTATTGAGCCATATCTTTTATTAACAATTCGAGAATCTAAAATTGCCACAACTCCTCGATCATCTAATGATCTAATTAATCGCCCAGTTCCTTGGGCTAGAAGTAAGGCAGCCCGTGGCAATGAGATCTGCATAAAACCTGAGCCACCAGCTGCGTCCGCCTCAGCAGCTCTTGCAGATAAAACTGGTTCATCAGGCCTTGGAAATGGAATGCGATCTATTACAACTAATGTGCAGGCACCTCCTGGCACATCAATTCCCTGCCATAGTGAAATTGTGCCAAGTAAAATTGACCTCTCATCCTTTGCAAACTTATCTACTAACGGACCAACACTATCTCCTCTGCGTTGAGTAATTATTGGCAGTTTTAACTCTGCTAAAACATCTCTTAAATGTTCATCGGCCATCTCAACACCACGCCAAGATGAGAATAAAGCTAATGTGCGCCCACCTGCGGCCTCAATTAACTCACCTAACTCAGTTAGAACCTCCTTCGATGGTCCATCTCGGCCTGGCTCAGGTAGATCCTTTGGTAAATAAAGCATTCCTTGATTAGTGAAATCAAATGGTGAGCCAACATCTAGAATCTGCAAGTTAGCTGGATCCATTAAGCCCGCTTTATCATCCTCACTCTCCTCTTCTTTTTCTTCAATACTTTCTTCTTCATTTTCTTCTTCATTTTCTTCACCATTTTTTCCGGCAATTATGAAGCCAATATTTTTAGCAATCGCATCAAATGATTTACCAACAGTTAAGGTCGCACTAGTTGCAATAACTGGAGTTTGAGTTAGTAAATTACCACGCAGCACATCAGATACTGCCAGCGGTGCTAGGTATAAAGTTGAATAGGTTGGCTCAAACCAGAGCACATGTGTGTGGCCAGGTTTTAACAATTTGGTGCAGGTTTGGCTAATCTCATTTAGCGCACCCTTTACTCTTGCTCGCTCAGCCATTGTGTTTGGATCAATAATTTCAGCGTCCGCTGAAATCAACGCTGTCACCGCAGAGACCGCCTCTTTGACCGCCCTAAGTGGTGCCTCTAATTGTGATGGTAATTTCTCTAACCGCCCAGCTTTTGACAGATCTGCCTTTAAATCATTTGCGTAATCATCAATTGCTACCGAAAATTTTTCAGCCGCTTTATAAAGCGCATCACTGCCCTTACCTGGCATATGTTTTCTCGCCATATTTGCTGCCCTTGAAACTCTGGCCACAGTTAACTCCTCAGTTACCGCTTGAGTTGTTCGATCCATAAACTCATGTGCTTCATCTAAAATAATTGCATCTCGCTCTGGCAAAATTGGATGAGAATCAACTATTTCAATTGCT
>SXGQ01763074.1_pt1 | contig 10919 bp, 7 predicted proteins | sample 3178371 | NCBI WGS metagenome assembly SXGQ01 (sample SAMN11356859, study PRJNA531348) | freshwater metagenome | isolation source: freshwater sample F1-20 | place: China: Fuxian Lake, Yuxi | collected 2017-12-25 | reverse complement strand
GGGCGGTGGGATGCAGATGGAAGCGGGCCGACTCGGTGGCGGTGCGACGGGAGCGAAGTCGGGTACGGGCTTGGCGGGCGCCTCGAGCCGGATGGATGTGTCGCGCGCGGGCAACGGCTCGGGCAGTGGCAATGGCGGCTCAACTGCGCCGGGACGCGCGGCGATGGGCAACGGCGCGTTGGCTGGCGGTAGGGCGGGCGCGGGACAAGGCGGAGGTTCCTCGGCGGTCGGCTCATTCGGACCGGTGAGTGGGGGCGGCGGTTCCAGTGGCGGCTTGGGTGCGTCGAGTTCCGCCAGTTCACTTTCCTCGTCTGCCGGGAGCGGATCTGCCGGTGGTAGCGCGGGCGGTGGGATGCAGATGGAAGCGGGCCGACTCGGTGGCGGTGCGACGGGAGCGAAGTCGGGTACGGGCTTGGCGGGCGCCTCGAGCCGGATGGATGTGTCGCGCTCCGGCAACGGCTCGGGCAGTGGCAATGGCGGCTCAACTGCGCCGGGACGCGCGGCGATGGGCAACGGCGCGTTGGCTGGCGGTCGGGCGGGCGCGGGACAAGGCGGAGGTTCCTCGGCGGTCGGCACATTTGGCTCGGCGACCGAAGGCGGTTCGGTTGGTGGCGAGAGTTTGGGCGCAGCAGGAGCTTCGCGGACGTTGGGGGGGTTGCCGCAATTTGCGATGGCGGGTGGCGGCGGTTTTCGTGCGGAGATGGCCTCTCCGACAGCGGGTCCGGCGGGCAAAGGTACGGATGTGGGGCGCGCCTCCAGCAAAGTGGGGGTGAGTCGTGCGGGAGGTTCGGGCCTCGGTGAAGGCGGCGCGGGGGGTGGACTGGCGCGGATGGGCGGATCGGGTGGCTCCAGCGGTGGCGCGAGCAAGTTCGGTTCATTCGCCGCGGCGCAGAAGGTGGAATTTGGTTCCGGCACAGGTGAGTCGGGGCGCGGCTTGGGCGCGGTGAACTTTGGTCAACAGCCTGGGTCGCTCAAGTTTGGCAGCACGGAGGTGAAGTTGGAGACAAAGCCCGCGAGCGTGGCCGCGTCACCGAAGCCCGCGCTGCTTCCCGAAGTGCGACCGGCTCCGCCCATCGCACCGATGAGGGCCGCACCGATTGCGACGAAAGTGGAACGGCCGGTGGGACTGGTCGCGAGAGTGCCGATGGATTTGGCGCCGTTGCGGCCGGTGTTGCAGCCGTCAGCCAAGATCGAGAGCGTCGAGTTGTCGCGTCCGTCGGAATTGCCGACTTCCTCGGCGACAGGGCTGGTGGATCTGGCGGTGCCCGTGCGTCCTGCGGTCGCAGCCTTGCTCGACACGAAGAACCCGCTGGTGCTGCGCGCGCCGGAGCTGCGCGCTGGCTTGATCGAGCAGCTCGGTGGCAGTGACGAAACGGAGGCGGCGGTGCGGCGGGCGTTGGATTGGTTCAAGCGCACGCAGGAGCGCGATGGCCACTGGACCCGCGGCGGGCTGGGGCACCACTCATCGGCGACGGCGTTGGCGATGCTTTGCTTCATGGGCTACGGCGCGAAGCACACGGAGCCGGGCCCGTATCAAGAAACGTTGGACCGCGCGCTGGCGTGGCTGCTGAAGCAGTCGAAGGCGGAGGGCGACCTGCGCGGTGACGGCGATTTGTATGATCAGGCGATCGTCACGCTCGCGCTGGCCGAGGCGTTCAACCTCACGAAGGATCCGCGGTTGCAGGAGCCGGTGCGCAAGGGGGTCTCCTTCATTGTCACGGCGCAGAACAAGCAGACCGGCGGCTGGCGCTACAGGCCGTGGTCGCGTGATCCGCAGGAGAAGGGCGATCTCTCGGTGACCGGCTGGCAGATCATGGCGCTGAAGAGCGCGGCGCTGGCGGGGGTGGAGGTGCCGGCGGACACTTTCGCGGGCGCGGGCCGGTTCATCGAATCGCTCGGCCGGGGCCGTCAGGGTGGGCTTTACGGGTATCGCGCCGCGGATCCGGAACCGAAGCCGACGATGACGGCGCAGGCGCTGTTCTCGCGGTTGCTGCTGGGGCAGGGGACGGGCGACGCGCGCACGGCGGAGACGCTCGTCTATCTGCGCGAGCAGTTGCCCAGTCTGCGCGACGTGAATTATTACTACTGGTACTACGGCTGTCTGGCACTTTATCAGCATCAGGGCGCGATCTGGGAGGAATGGAATGCGCGGATGCGCCCGATCTTCCTCAAGGCGCAGCGGCGCGACGGCCAGCTCTCGGGCAGTTGGGATGCCGAGGGCGATCGCAAGGAATCCTACGGCCGCTTCGTGACCACCGCGCTGGCCACGCTTTCGCTCGAGGTCTATTACCGCTACCTGCCGCTCTACAAGCCGACGCTGACGGCGGCGAGCGAGGCGCAGAAGTAAGCGGGACGATGGTGCGGTGCCGGCTTTGATTTTATGCAATCCATGAAGAAGCGTCTCGGGTTTCGTTTATCACTCGTGTTGGCAGTGGCGTTGTCATTTCATGCGCGCGCAGCGGAAGAAGGTTTCGTTCCACTCTTCAACGGCAAGGACCTTTCCGGCTGGGTGCCGATGAACGTTGCGCCCGGCACCTTCACTGTGCGCGAAGGGACCATCGTCTCCACCGGCAAGCCGACCGGCGTGATGCGCACGGAGCGGATGTACGAAAACTTCATCATCGAGCTGGAGTGGCGCCACCTGCACAGCGGCGGCAATGCCGGCCTTTTCATCTGGGGCGATCCGATGACGGCGCGTGGCACGCCGTTCGCCCGCGGCATCGAGGTGCAGATCCTCGACAACGGCTACAATGCCAAGGGCAAGAACGAGTCGTTCACCACGCACGGCGACATCTTCCCGATCCACGGCGCGACGATGACGCCCGCGGGTCGCGTGGCGAAGAGCGGTCGGCGCAGTTTCCCCGCGGAAGACCGCTCGAAAAGCGCGCCTGAGTGGAATCACTATCGCGTCGTCGCCAACAACGGCGAGGTGCGCCTGAGCGTGAATGGCAAGGAGGTGACGGTCGGCAAGGAGAGTTCGCCGCGCAAGGGCTATCTCTGCCTCGAAAGCGAGGGGAGCGAGTGCCACTTCCGCAACATCCGCATCAAGGAGCTGCCTTCAACGAATCCCACGCCCGAGCAGACCGCGAAGGTTGCCGAGGGTTTCCGTACGCTCTACACCGGCGTGGACCTCGCCGGTTGGCGCGCGGATGCCGCCGCTAAGGCGCACTGGCGCGTGAATGACTGGCGCCTCGAGTGTGACGGGAAGCCGGGCACGCCGCCGCTGGTGACCGATCGCGAGTTCGGCGACTTCGCGCTGATCGCGGACTGGTTTTGCGCTGCGAAGCCCGACGCCGCCAAGCCCGGTGAGGTGGGTGTGATCGCCCTGCGCGGATCGGAGACGCCGCTCGTGAAGCTCGACCGTGCGCAGTCCGGTGCGTGGCATCGCCTGCAAGTTACCCTGCGCGGCGGCGAGTTGGTCGTGGAGCAGGACGGCAAGCCGCTCGGCGAGAAACGCCGCATCGGCGGGGTGTCAAAGCGCGGGCCGTTGGTGCTACACGCCGCAGGCGAGCCGGTCGTGTTCGCCAACCTTTTCGTGCGCGATCTGAATTAACCTCACGCCGCTGGCGTGCGGATCACTTCTTCTTCACGGTGAAGTCGAACGGGGCGCTTTTGGCGAAGGTCTCCCAGCGGCGGTTGAGTTCAGCGAGGCTCGGTTTGCCGGCGTGGACGTACACGCCGTAGCGGAGCTGGAGCGGCTTTCCGGCGGCGATCGTACGCGGGCCGTTGAACGTGAGGGAGGAGCCCATCCAGCCATCAGCACGCACGTGGAAGACGGTCGGATGGTTCGGGTTCATGGGATGGTCGAGGAGCGTGACGCCCTCGGTGGCCTTGGCGGTGACGGGTCCGGAGTAATCGCACCACTTCGCCGCTTTCCAGAAGCAGCCGTTCTCGCCCTGTTCATCCACATTGCCGGCGGAATTGCGGATGGTACCACCGCCATCGTGGATGCCCATTGTCTTGGCGACGCGCACGGCGAAAAGGCCGAAGGGCGTTTTGCCGAGGACGGCCTCCTTCTCGCGCGGTTCGAGTTGCAGATCCAGCACTAGGAGGAACTCATTGTTCGGCAGCGGTTGGATGGAGGTGCGCCGCCGCTCGATGAGTAGCACCTTTCCATTTTTATCCACCCAATGACTCAGCGCGAGCACGGCGGCTGCGTCGTCGCCATCGTCGAGCCGTTCGATCCGTTGATGGAGGATGCGGCCGGTGTTCGTGCCGCGATCGGCCCAGAAGCTGACGCCGTTCACGTCGTTGTGCGATACCCAGCAGGAGTTGTGATGGCTGTGGCCGACGGGATCGTGCGGATGGCCCATGCGCGTGACCGGCCGGCCGCTGGGCCCGATGAGCGGGAAGACGAACGGCCGCTGGAGCGTGGGCGCGAAGTGGTAACGGGCAATCTCGAGGCCGTCGCGTTGGAAGGAGATTTGATCCTGCGGCTGCGGCACGGTTTGGAGCAGCGGGATCGGTTTGGCGGTTTGGGCTGAAGCCGGTGGGGTGACGGAGAGGAGAAGTATTCCGAGAAAGAAAAAAGGGAACGCGCCGCGGGGTTGCATCGCTTCAAGAAAGAGGAAATGCCGCGGGCCGTCGAGCCTGAGTTTGAACGAGCTAGTCCAATGCGTGGGGCGCCGAACGCCTCACAAGCCGGACTTGCCGTAGCGCGGGGCGGGCTTGGCGAGGGGGAGGCGGACAGTGGCCGACTTGTCCAGCGAGAGCAGGCGCTGAGCTTCTTCGAGGAGGAAGTCCACCTGCTGGAACGGTTGGTAGCTGATGTCTTGCCAGCGCACGCGGCCCTCGGCGTCGATCAGGAAAGTGCCGTGGAGCGGCATCTGCTCGAAGTCGTCATAGGCGCGATAGGATTTGAAGGTGCGCAGGGAGGGATCGGAGACGAGCGGGAAGGGAAACGCGCTGCCGAGCGTGGTCTTGTCGAAGGTCGCTTTCAAGCCGTCCGCGGTGTCGGTGCTCACGCCGACTACGGTGATGCCGAGTTTGGCGAAGTCGGCGTTGGCCGGCGCGAAAATATTGAGCTGCTCGATGCAATGCGGGCAACCGGCACCGAGGTAGAAGAGGAGCACGATGGGTCGCCCGCGGAACTGAGCCAGCGAGAGGGTGCGGCCTTTGCTGTCGGGCAGTGACCACTCGGGCGCGGGCATCGGCTGCCAGCGGAAGGGGCCGAGGGAATCGAGCGGTGGCCGCGGGCCGAGATCGGGGGAGGGCAGATGCTTGGCACGCCAATCGGCAGGGAGGCCCATTTCCTTCGCGAGCGGCGCGAGGCGCGCCAGTGGTGGTAGATCGAGGTCGGCGTGGACAGCTTGTTCGCGGAGTTTCTGGAAGGCGTCGCGTGCCGGTTGGGTTTTGCCGCTCTGGTGAAGGATGTGCACGCAAGTGGCTAGGTGACGGATCTGGTTGGTCGTCCCTTTCAGGGACTCGAGGGCGAGTTGCTCGGCTTTGGCCTTATCGCCCAGGGCGAGGTGGAGGCGGGCGAGTTCGTCCTTGGGCAAGTCCTTGGTCTTGGCGAGGTGGGCGAGCGCATTGGTTTTGTTGCCGGTGGCGAGTCCGGCGTAAGTGCGCGCCTCGGCGATGGCAGATTCGAGTTGCTGCTGGCGGTTGCTGGGCGAGGGGGATTTGCCTGCGGTTTTGGCGGGGGGATTGGCGGGGGGATTGGCGCGGGGATTGGCGCGGGGATTAGGGGCGGCGTTCGTGGTGGAGGCGGGTTTTGGCAACTGCTTCGCGCGTTCGAGGGCGAGAGTTTTTTCGAGCAGAGCGAGCTGTTGCCGGCCTTCGTTGGTGTTGCCGAGGCTGTAGTGAGCTTTGGCGAGGGACTTGGTGAGTTTGACCTGTTCCTCGGTGTCCCTTGCGGCAGGGGCGAGATAAGGAGTCTGTGCGAGGGCAATCATCTCGCTCCACAGTTCATAGTTGTTCAGCAATGCGAGCAGGTGAGTGCGGCCGTAGGCGTGGCTGCTGGTCTTGGAGATGGAATAAGTGCTGGGGGCGTTGGTGCTTTTGGATAGCTGGGGGATGCGCGGCAACTCGATCATGTTCTTCGCCAGCGCGATGGCGTCACGCACGCGGCCGACGTGGCTGAGGTCGCGCGTGAGCCACTCGTTGTTGTGGGCGTAGTTGTGGATCTGATCGGGCAACACGCGGTCGCGCATCGTGTGGGCGTGATCCACGCGGGCGGAGGCTTCCTGCTGCCACGCGGCGTCGGCGAAGCGGTGCAGGCGCGAGTAGATGTGGCCGGGCATGTGCCACATGTGGGCGATGCCCTCGGCGGCGGGGCCGCACAGGGCGGCGTTTTCCACGGCCTGCTTCGCGTCCCGATAATCCCAAAGATGGACGCGGTAATGATGAGCGGGATGTTCGGGATGCGCGGCGAGGAGCGACTTCAAGATTTTATCGGCTTCGGTGTGCGGGCGAGAAGGGGAGATCTTCTCGCCGTCCGACCAGATTTTCAGAGCGAGAAACGCTTTCGCTTCGATGTCCTCGGGGAACTTCTCCGTGATGGCCGTGAGCTGGTCGATGTACGCTTTCTGGCGGGCCTTGGCGTCCTTGAGTTCGTCGGAGTAAAGCGCGGCGAGCGCGGCGATCCAGAGTTGCTCGCGCGGCGTGGCGCTGGCCTTGAGGGCGACGGCCTTCTTGATAAATTCTTTGGCGCGCCTGGTGTTGTTGATGTTCGCCATCGCCAAGCCCCAGTGGGCCATCGCGCACTGCGGATCGAGCGCGGCGACCTGGCGGAAAGAGCGTTCCGCTTCGAAATACCAGAAGCCGTGAAGCTGGGCGACGCCTTGATTAAAGAACGCCTGCGCTTCGTTGGAAGTGGTCGTCGTGATGGGGAATTCGACGCGGCCAACGCCGGGCATCAGATAGGCGCGCTGGCGCGGCCCCTCATTGAAAGCATCCCCGTGGGCGGAATGACCTGCGCGCGGTCCGGTAGCATCCAGCGCTGGCTGAGCCGCGAGCGGTGCGGTGATGCACGCGGCGAGTGCGGCCGACCAGATTATTCCCCAGTGTCGATCCACGCGATTACTTTGGCCGCGCTCCGGCGGATTGCAAGCGGGTTTCCGGGTGGCTTTCCACGGAAAGCCGAGCCGCTGGAACCGCGGAAGATTTCGGCGACTGCCGGTTATCACACGGTCGTGGCTGCGTGATCAGTTTTGCGTCACCACGCTGGATTTTTCTGCAGCGGGAAAATTGCTGGGGATGGAGAAGGTCACTTTACCGGTGGCGAGCCATTCGCAGGCGCGGTTGAGGGTGGTGATGAACCCGACGCATTGCAGCGCCTTGCCGTTCTCGTGGCCCATCGGTGTGTGGAACACGAGCCCCTTGCCGTGCTTGATGACCATCATCATCGGCTCGTGCCGTTTCGTCTTGTCGCACCAGGCGGTGGCGAGGATCTCCATGTTCTCGGCCGGGCCACGTAACGAATCATATAGCTCATCCTGCGCGTGCTTCCATTTGGCCGGCATCCCTTGCGTGATGGGATGTTGCGCGTTGCGCAACTCGATGATGAACTCGTGCTGAGGGCCGTGACTGCCGCCGCTGCCCGGCTTGGTATCGCGGACTTCCTTGCCGGCGGCATCGTAGTACACATACGGGCCGTGCTTCTCCGTGCGGCCGCCCCAACCACCGAGGCCGATCATTTGATTGTACTCCGGCCAGTTGGGGAACGAGTTGTCCGCGGCGTGCACGCAGACGAACCGTCCGCCGTTCTTCATATGATTCGCGAACGCGGTCTGCACCGGTAACGGCCAGTCCTGCCCGTTGTAATTGCTGACGATGACGTCGTACTTGGCGAAGTCCGGCCGCCACGCGTCCCACTGCGCCGAGAGCTGTTTCTTCAGCTCGGCGCTGGCCTGTTCGGCCTTGGCTTTTTGCTCCGCGTTCAGAGTCTTCGGCGCGCCGGGCGTGGCGGGCGGCGTGGTGGAGACGTCCACGGTGAAGCGGCCGGTTTTTTCCAACTGCGCCTTCATGAAAGGCGTCATGGCTTTCCAGTTGTGGTTGTTCTGGCCGTCAATGATGAGGACTTTGATCGGTGCGGCATCGGACGTGGATCCGAGTGCGAGCAGGGTGATGGCCAGCAGGAATGGAAAGAAACGATTCATAGTATGTTCGTGATGAGTTTGACGATGGATGGATGATAGCCTGCGCCGCGCGGCTGCCAAGTCCGTTTATAGGCGCGGCCTAAATCAGCCCCGCGGTCTCGGGGAAGCCGCAGAGAATGTTGAAACTTTGCACGGCTTGGCCGCTGGCGCCCTTCACGATGTTGTCCTCGGCACTCATCACGATGAGGCGGCCGGTGCGCGGGTCGAGACGCCACGCGATCTCGATGCTGTTCGTCCCCACCACATTCTTCGTGTCGGGCAACGCTTTCCCATCGAGCAAGCGCACGAACGGCTCGTTGCCGTAGGCAGTCTGGTAACAGGCGGTGATCTGTTTCCCGAGCGCTTCCATTTCGGCGGCGTTGGCGAAGTGTTTTGCCGGCGCAAGATAGAGAGTGGTGAGGATGCCACGGTTCACTGGAATGAGGTGCGGCGTGAATTGAAGCGTGACCTCGGAGCCAGCGGCGCGGGTCAACTCCTGCTCGATCTCCGAGAGATGCCGGTGCTTCGGCACGCCGTACGGGCGGGCGCTCTCGTTGCACTCGACGAAGAGATAATCCAACTCGGCCTTGCGCCCGGCACCGCTCACGCCACTGAGCGAGTCGGCGATGATGCCGTGGGGTTTGATGATCCCCGCGCGGAGCAGGGGAATCGTCGGCAACAGAATGCTGGTAGGATAACAACCGGGCGAGGCGACGAGCGAGGAGCCCTTGATTTCGTTCCGATAGATCTCCGGCAAACCGTACACGGCTTTGGCCAGCAACTCGGGCGCGGGATGGTCGTGCGCGTAGAATTCCTTGTAGATCGCGGCGCTGCGAAGCCGGAAATCCGCGCTGAGGTCGATGACACGGCAACCGAGTTGAAGCAGTGGGACGGCAAATTCAGCGGCCACGCCGTGGGGCAAGGCGAGGAAAACAACCTCCGCCTGCTGGGCGAGCAGTGCGGCGTTCGGTTCCACGAACCGCAAGGTTTTGGCGCGCGGATGGCTGGCGAACTTGGGGAAGATCTGCGCGACGGTCTGCCCGGCCTGCTGGCGCGAAGTGACGGCGACCAACTCGGCGTGCGGGTGGTGAAGCAGCAGGCGCACGAGTTCCTCGCCGGAGTAACCCGAGGCGCCGACGATGGCGACTTTGACGGTCTTGTTCATTTTGCGGATGGAGTTTTAACGCAGTCGTGCAAAGGGGCGCAGCAAATTTTTCGTGAAAACAAAAAACCCGCCGGTGGGCCGGCGGGTTTCCTGGAAGGAATCGGTTTAGCGCTTGCTGAACTGGAAGCGCTTGCGGGCGCCGGGCTGGCCGTACTTCTTACGCTCTTTCTCGCGCGAATCGCGGGTGAGCAGGCCTTGAGCTTTGAGGGCGGTGCGCAGGCTGGCGTCCACCTCCAGCAGGGCGCGGGCGATGCCGTGGCGCATCGCGCCGGCCTGGCCGGTGGGCCCGCCACCAACGACGTTCACACGCACGTCGAACTTGCCATTCGACTCGGTGACGGCGAAGGGTTGCACGACCATCGCGCGCTGGTCTTCGACGCAGAAGTAGCTGTCGTAGGCGCGGCCGTTCACGGTGATTTTACCGGAGCCACTGGCGAGGCGCACGCGGGCGATGGCGGTTTTGCGCCGGCCGGTGCCGAGGAATTCTTTGATCTTGGTGGTCTTGGCCATAAAATATTACTTCACGGCAGCCACGACGTCGGGCTGCTGGGCTTGGTGCTCGTGCTGGCTGCCTTTGTACACCTTGAGCTTGGTGAGCAGACGGTCGCCGAGGCGGTTCTTCGGAATCATCCCCTTCACGGCGTGGGTGATGAGGCGTTCGGGATGCGCGGCGCGGACTTGCGCGACGGTCCTGTACTTCTCGCCGCCTTTCCAGCCGGAATAGCTCATGAACTCCTTGGCCGTCTCCTTCTTGCCGGTGAGGCGGACCTTCTCGGCGTTGATGACGACGACGAAGTCGCCGGCGTCGAGGTGGGGGGTGAAAATCGGTTTGTTGCGACCGCGCAGGATGTTCGCGACCTGGACAGCCAGGCGGCCCAGCACCGCGCCATCGGCATCGATCACGTGCCACTTGCGCGCATCCACATCTATTTTCGGAAGAAATGTCTTCATAAGGCCCTTTACAAAGGGGCGTAGAAATTAACAAACGCCCGGGACAAGTCAACAGTCATTTCCGCGGAACGCCTCAATTGGCATTCAAGCCTCCGGTGGGCGTATTTTGAGCTGCTTTTCAAGGGCGCTGAGGCGACGGAGCAACTCGGGCAGTTTCTGGGAGGCCAGCAACTGGCGCTTCATCTGGCGATCGGGCTGGGCCGGCGTGCCGAACCATTTCTCACCGACGCCGATGTCGTGCATCACCCCCGACTGCGCGGCGATGGTCACTTTGTCGCCGATGCGCAGATGGCCGGCGAGGCCGACCTGGCCGGCGAGCGTGACGAAGTTGCCGAGCTTGGTGCTGCCGGCGACGCCTGCCTGCGCCACGATAAGGCAGTGCTCGCCGGTCACCACGTTGTGGGCGATCTGGACGAGGGTGTCGATCTTCGTACCCTTGCCGATGACGGTCGGCCCGAGCGCGCCGCGATCGATGGTCACGTTGGCGCCGATCTCCACGTCGTCGTGGATGGTGACGTTGCCGATCTGCGGCACCTTGCGGTGCTCCCCCTCGTCGAAGACGTAGCCGAAGCCGTCCGAGCCGACCACCGTGCCGGCGTGGATGCGCACGCGGTCGCCGACGACGGTGCGCGGGTAGAGCGTGACGTTGTGGAAGATGACCGAGCGCGCGCCGATCTGGCAGCCCTCGTCGATGTAGATGTTCCCGTGCAGGCAGGAGTGTTGGC
>SXGQ01473213.1_pt1 | contig 10919 bp, 11 predicted proteins | sample 3178371 | NCBI WGS metagenome assembly SXGQ01 (sample SAMN11356859, study PRJNA531348) | freshwater metagenome | isolation source: freshwater sample F1-20 | place: China: Fuxian Lake, Yuxi | collected 2017-12-25 | reverse complement strand
TATCGCCGGGGATCGTCCGGACGCGCTCAACGCGCAGTGGCGCGCGGCGACCTGCCGGGTGCTGGTCGCCGCAAGCGGTGCGCGTACCGCGAACGCCGGGCCGGTGCAGTTCGACATCCCGCTGCGTGAACCGCTGGTGCCCGAGCCGGATTCGGGCCCCGACGACTTCCCGGCGGGGCGTCCCGACGGGACGGCGTGGACCGTCACCCCGCCGGTCACGTTCGATCAGCCGGTCCCGGTCGATCTCACCGCGGACACCGTGGTGATCGCCGGCCATGCCGCGGGCGTGCACCCGAACCTGGCGCAGTTGCCCACGGTGGCCGAGCCGACCGCACCCTTCGCGGCGAACCCGCTGCATCCGCTGGCCCTGCCGGCGCTGCGTCCCCGCCAGGTCATCATGCTGGGTCGGCCCACGCTGCACCGCACGGTAGCGGCGCTACTGGCCGATCCCGCCGTCGCGGTGTACGCGGTCACCACCGGCCCGCGCTGGCCCGACGTATCGGGCAACTCGGTGGCCACCGGCACCCGTGTGCAGACCGCCGGCACCCCCGACCCGGAGTGGCTTCGCCGCTGCGCGCAGGCCAACCGCCGTGCGCTGGCGGTCGTCACCGAACAGCTTGCCGCCCACCCGCTGACCACCGGCCTGCACGTCGCCGCGGCCATCGCGGGTTCGGTCGGGCCCGGCGATCAGCTGGTGCTCGGCGCGTCCAACCCGGTCCGCGATGTGTCACTGGTCGGGCTGAACTCCGAGGGCCTGGTCGTGCGGTCCAATCGGGGCGTCGCGGGGATCGACGGCACCGTCTCGACCGCCGTCGGGGCCGCGCTCGCCCACCCCGGTCGCACCGTCGCGCTGATGGGCGACCTGACTTTTGTGCACGACGCGTCCGGCCTGCTGATCGGCCCCACCGAGCCGGTGCCGGACAACCTCACCATCGTGGTGTCCAACGACAACGGCGGCGGGATCTTCGAGTTGCTCGAGCCGGGCGATCCGCGGTTCGGCGATGTGGCGTCGCGGATTTTCGGCACCCCGCACGACGTCGACGTGGGCGCATTGTGCCGGGCCTACCACGTCGATTCCCGGCAGATCGAGGTCGGCGACCTGGCCTCGGCCCTCGATGAACCCGCCCAGGGCTTGCGGGTGCTGGAAGTCAAGGCCGACCGGTCCTCGCTGCGTCGACTGCACGCCGACATCCAGGCGGCCCTGACGTGATCGGCCGGCTGCGCGCCCCGGTGAAGGCCGCGCTGCCCGCCCGCGACCCCGACCTCCCCGACACGATGGAACGGAAAGCGTTGCGGTGGGGCAAGACCGCGGTCTGGATCGTCATCGGAATCATCACCCTGCAGTCGATCCTGTTGGTCGCCGGGGCGTGGCGCAACGATCGTCAGATCGAACGGAACCTGGGTGTCGCCGAAGCCGAGGTGCTCTCCGCGGGACCGCGCCGCTCGACTGTGGAGTTCGTCACTCCCGACCGCGTCACCTATCGACCCGAACTCGGGGTGCTCTACCCGTCCGAACTGGCCACCGGCATGCGCATCTACGTCGAGTACGACAGGACGGACCCGAATCTTGTTCGCGTGCAGAACCGTAACGCCTCCCTCGCGATCGTCCCGGCCGCCTCGGTCGCCGTCCTCGGCTGGCTGATCGGTGGCGCGTTGCTCGCCGTGCTGGTGCGAAGCGAGCGGCGGTTGCCAACCGCGATACCTGGCTGAAACACACTGTTCACCGGGGTGGGCGGTCAGTGGCCTTTCGCCGGAACCGGCGTTCGGGCAGAATAGGGGAATCGGTTGGCGGGATGGAGAGTCCCTCCCGCCAACCACTTTCACAGGTGTCTTGAACAACGGGGGAGGGATTCCTCTAGTGGCTGACAGCTCGTTCCATCAGGATCTGCACGGATTCGCCATCGAACTCCGAAAATTGGCCTACACCATGCCGGCCGGCCACGAGGACCGCCTGATTCACCTGAGTGAGCGCATGGCGGCGCGCAGCAGGCAGAACCGGGAAACCGAGGCCCGCGGAGCTTGATAGCCTCTGGCGGGTGAGCCGCGCGTCGTTGGACAAGGATCCCCGCGATGTGGCGTCGATGTTCGACGCCGTGGCCCGGCGCTACGACGTCACGAACACGGTGCTCTCGCTGGGACAGGACCGGCACTGGCGGCGCGCCACGCGAGCGGCGCTGCGCCTCGGGCCCGGCGACACCGTTCTCGACCTGGCCGCCGGCACCTCGGTCTCCACGGTGGAACTGGCGAAGTCCGGCGCCTGGTGCCTGGCCGCCGACTTCTCGGTGGGCATGCTGCACGCCGGCGCCGCCCGGCCGGTCCCCAAAGTCGCCGCCGACGCCACCCTGCTGCCGTTCGCCGACGCGACCTTCGACGCGGTGACGATCAGTTTCGGCCTGCGCAACGTCGTGGACCCGGACGCGGGCCTGCGCGAGATGGCCCGGGTGACTCGGCCCGGGGGTCGCCTGGTGGTCTGCGAGTTCTCCACACCGGCGCTTCCGGTGTTCTCGACGGCTTACAAGGAGTACCTGATGACAATGCTGCCGCGGGTCGCGCGGGCGGTGTCGAGCAACCCCGAGGCCTACGTCTACCTCGCCGAGTCCATCCGGGCGTGGCCCGACCAGCCCGCCCTGGCGCGTCGCATCGAGCGCGCCGGCTGGGGCACGGTCCGGTGGCGCAATCTCACCGGCGGGATCGTCGCCCTGCACGCCGCGGTCAAGTCCTGATGCCGGCGAACCCCCGTTAGCTGAACGGCTTTCGGCGGTCGATCAGCCGCGAACCCGCCCCGGCGCTCCGCCAGACCCGGGCCACCCAGTCGGTGTCCTCGTCGGTCACCAGATTTCCCATCACCCGCACGGCGACATCCATCAGCCGGGTCGACCGCATGCCCAGCGGCCCGGTCGCCGGCAGGAACCGGGGCAGCGTCAGCAGCAGGCCCAACCGGCGGGCCACCGAGAACCCGCGGCCGTAGTGCGCCTGCAGCAGCGCCGGCCAGGCCGCGCTCGGATCACCGGAGCCCAGCATCCCGGCTGCCAGTCGCCCGGTCTCCAGCCCGTAGTCGATCCCCTCCCCGTTGAGTGGGTTGACGCACCCGGCGGCGTCGCCGATCAGCATCCAGTTTCCGCCGGCTACCCCGGAGACGGCCCCGCCCATCGGCAGCAACGCCGAGGACACCGCCCGCGGTGGCCCCTGAAAGCCCCAGTCCTGACTTTTCAGTGACGCGTAACGGGCCAGCAGGGGGCGCAGCGCCACGTCGGCGGGGCGTTTGGCGGTGGCCAGTGCCCCCACCCCGAGATTCACCTCGCCGTTGCCCAGCGGGAAGATCCAGCCGTAACCGGGCAGCACCTGACCGTCGGCGGAGCGCAGTTCCAGATCCGAGGACAGCCACGGCTCGTCGGCCCGCGGCGAGCGCAGGTAGGCCCGGGCGGCCACCCCGTACACCGTCTGTTGATGCCACTGCCGGCCCAGTACCCGGCCCAGCGGCGAGCGCGCGCCGTCGGCGACGATCAGCCACCGGCAGGACAGCCGGCGGCCGTCGGCCAGCAGCACCGCGCGGACCCCGCCGGCCGAGTCCCGTTCGACGTCAACGGCTTTGCGGCCCAGCAGCATCGACGCGCCGGACTCCTCGGCGGTCTTGCGCACCCGGTCGTCCAGCTCGGTGCGCGGGACGGCGGAACTGGTCGGCGGGAACGACGGCCCCGGCCAGCGCACGGCGACCGAGGAACCGAACCCGGCCAGCCGCAGGCCGTGATGGCGGATCCGCCCGTCGAGCCAGTCGCCCAGACCCAGACGCTCCAGTTCGACGACCGCCCGGGGGGTCAGGCCGTCCCCGCAGGCCTTGTCGCGCGGGAATTCGGCGGCGTCGACGACCAGTACCTCGTGCCCGGCGCGCGCCGCCCAGGCGGCTGCCGCGGACCCCGCGGGCCCGGCTCCGATGACGACGACCTCAGCTGACAGCTCGTCCACGCCTCCCAGTATGTTGGCAGGGTGAGGACTCCGGCGAGCGTGGTGGCGGGCGTGGACTTCGGCGACCCCGATTTCGCCCAGAGCGTTCGCGACGGCGTCGCCCGCGTGGAGGACTGCATCTCCTCGGAACTGCGCAGCGCCGACGAGCTGATGACCGAGGCGGTGCTGCATCTTTTCCAGGCCGGCGGCAAGCGGTTCCGGCCGCTGTTCACCGTGCTGTCGGCCCATGTCGGCCCGGATCCGGACAGCTGGCAGGTGACGGTCGCCGGTGCGGTCATCGAACTGGTGCATCTGGCCACGCTGTCCCACGACGACGTGATGGACGAGGCCCAGGTGCGCCGCGGTGCACCCTCGGCCAATGCCCGCTGGGGCAACAACATCGCCATCCTCGCCGGGGACTACCTGTTCGCCACCGCGTCCCGGCTGGTGTCGCGTCTGGGCCCGGACGCGGTGCGCATCGTGGCCGAGACCTTCGCCCAGTTGGTCACCGGACAGATGCGCGAGACCAAGGGCTCGCTGGACGGGGACGACGCGGTCTCGCACTACCTGAAGGTGGTCTCGGAGAAGACGGCCTGCCTGATCGCCGCCGCCGGCCGGTTCGGGGGCACCTACTCGGGGGCGACCGCGGATCAGACCGAGCGGCTCGGCCGTGTCGGCGGCATCGTCGGCACCATCTTCCAGATCTCCGATGACATCATCGATATCGAGAGCGATCCCGATGAGTCGGGCAAGCTGCCCGGCACAGACCTGCGTGAGGGCGTGCACACCCTGCCGGTGCTCTACGCGCTGCGCGAGACCGGTCCGGACGCCGACCGCCTGCGGGATCTCCTCAGGGGCCCGGTGACCGACGACGCCGAGGTCGCCGAGGCGCTGGACCTATTGCGCGCATCGGGCGGGATCGCCGCGGCCAAGCAAACCGTCCAGCAATATGCCGCCCAGGCGCGTGCCGAGCTCGCCGAGCTTCCTGACGTGCCCGGTCGATGGGCGCTGGCTTCGCTGGTGGACTACACGGTTAACCGACACGGTTAACCCGATCTGGAACTTCCCGGTCACCTCGGGGCGTTAGTCTGCCCGGAGACCCGTCGTAGGAGGACCCCGATGACCTGGCACCCCACCGCCAACCGGATGAAGACGTTCATGCTGCTCGTCGGCATGTCGGCACTGATCGTGTTCATCGGGTCGCTGTTCGGCAACCGCTCGGTGCTGTGGCTGTCGGTGCTGATGGCGGTCGGGATGAACGTCTATGTCTACTTCAACAGCGACAAACTGGCGTTGAAGGCCATGAAGGCCCAGCCGATCACCGAGGTTCAGGCCCCGCAGATCTACGCCATGGTCCGCGAGTTGGCGACCGCGGCCCATCAGCCGATGCCGCGGCTCTACATCAGCGACACGGCCAATCCCAATGCCTTTGCCACCGGTCGCAATCCGCGTAATGCCGCGGTGTGCTGCACCACTGGCATCCTCAATCTGCTCACCGAGCGGGAGTTGCGTGCGGTGCTCGGCCATGAGCTGTCCCACGTCTACAACCGCGACATCCTGATCTCCTGCGTGGCCGGCGCGATGGCCTCGGTGGTGACCGGCCTGGCCCAGATGGCGATGTTCGCCGGAGCTTTCGGCGGCGGGAACCGGCAGGGCGGCGGCGGGGTGAACCCGCTGGCGATGCTGCTGGTGTCGCTGCTGGCGCCGATGGCCGCCACGGTGATCCGGATGTCGGTGTCGCGCTCGCGGGAGTACCAGGCCGACGAGTCCGGCGCCGAGTTGTCCGGCGACCCGCTGGCGCTGGCGTCGGCGTTGCGCAAGATCAGCGGTGGTGTCGAGCAGGCGCCGCTGCCCCCGGCTCCGCAGATCGCCGATCAGGCGCATCTGATGATCGCCAGCCCGTTCCGGTCCGGGGAGCGGATGAGCAAGCTGTTCTCGACGCACCCGCCCATCGAGGACCGCATCGCACGGCTGGAGAAGATGGCCGGCGGTCGCTAAGCCGCTAAGGAGACTGGCTTACTCGGACTCGTCGCCGGGCTTGGTCGACGCGCCGCCGAGTGCCTTGCCGATGCTGTCACCGACGGACTTGGCCGCCGATTCCAGGGTGTCCCGGATCTTGTCCAGGGAGGGGATTCCGGACTTGGGCGGGTTGCCCCCGTTGGGCAGGCCCGGGATGCCCCGGCCCGGAGTGAAGTCGGCCGGCGGCCGCGTGACGGTGACCGTCGGACCTTCGTCGGGCTCGATGACCTCGGTGATGACCGGATCGGGTGCCGAGGGCCCCGGGTCGACGGTCGGGCTGGCGGTGGACGTCGGCGCCGGGGCAACCGTGGGCACCGTCGCCTGGGTGGGCGCCGGAGCCGCGGCCGCCGGTTGCGGGACCTGATTCGCACTGGGCGGAAGCAGCGCTTGAAGTGTGGTCTGGAGGTTCTCCGCGGCGGTCCTGTAGGCGACCACGGTCATCTCGTTGACCTTCTGCACCAGCGCGATCACCCCGTCGGCGTATTTCACGGTGGTGACGTTGGTCGCCGGATCGAACTCACAGCTCACCGAGCCGGTGCAGTCCACCCGGCCCTGGGAGTCGACCACCGGCTTGGAGACGATCTCCAGCGCCTGCTTGGTGGCCGGCGCTCCGACGGGCTGGGGAGCGGGATACACGTTGAGCGCCACGGTCTCCGGGGTGGAGCCGGCCTCGTAGGCCACCCGGTACGGCGAATCCGGCAGGGCGTCCTTCACCACCGGGCCCTTGAGCAGGGCCGCGAGCTCCGTCGCGTCGTTGGGACCGTCGCCGATCGCCAGCACGTCGGTCTCCAGCACCTCGGCGGTTGAGCCGGCGAAAATGTCCAGCGGACCGCCGAAGCTGGCGTGGATGAAACCGTCGGGGGTCTGAGTGGTGGAAGCCAGAACCATGAGACCTGCGGACACGCCAACGGCAGCCGCGCCTGCGCGCAAACCCTGCCCGATCCGGCGGTCCACGTCGGAGTCCTTCCTTTTCTCAGGTTCTTCCAAGACGAGCCTTAGTTTAGGCCATGTTGGGGCGTTTCTCACCCACAGGGTGCTGGACGTTCAAGTTCGGTACGGTTATGTGATGTTACTCAGGTTTCTGGCGATAACCGCTGTTGCGGCAGGGACTGGTGTGGCGTGTTCGGCCGCGGCGGGCGCCGATCCCGATCCGGCTCCGCCGCCGCCGATTCCCAACGTCAACGCCTATACGCCGTTGAATCCGGCGGCCTACGCGGCCAACGGCGGCATCTGGTACGCCTTCGCGGGACCGCCCGGTGTGGTCTGCATCATCAACAACGTCAACGGCGACTACGGCTGCAACGGTCCGCTTCCGGGGGCGCCGGAGGGGGCGAACCTGGTCGGCGGCGGGCAGGTCGGGGCGCCCGGCTTCTCGTCGAGCCCCCGACCGATCTTCGCCGCCGCCGGCGAGGTCAAGCCGCTTCCCCCCAATACGAGGCTGAGTTTCCGGCAGGTCAGTTGCGGTGTCGACGACGCCGGCGTGGTGGCCTGTCTGAACAGCCGGGACCAGGTCGGGTTCGTGGTGGGCCCCAACGGCACCTACGTCAACGCCGTCAGCCCGCTGCTGGCCCGTCCCGAGGGCACGCCGATCCTCCCGGGTCTGCCACCGGTGATGCCGGCGATGCCGGGCCTGCCGCCTGGCTAGAACCGGGTGCCGTCGACCTCGTGGCCGGGTTTCTCGGCCATCAGGCCGCGATAGGCCTCCTCGACGGTGGAGCCGTGGTTGACGACCGCGTCGACCTCACGCGCGATCGGCATGTGCAAGCCGTACTTCTCGGCGAACTCCATGATGACGCTGGCGGCCTTGACACCCTCGGCCACCTGGTTCATCCCGGCGATGATCTCCTCGATCGTCTTGCCCGAACCCAGTTCCTCGCCGACGTGGCGGTTGCGGCTGCGCTTGGAGGTGCAGGTGACGATGAGATCGCCCATGCCGGCCAGGCCGGAGAAGGTGTCGCGTTGGCCGCCGATGGCCTCGCCGAGCTTGGACATCTCCCGGACCGCGCGGGTCATCACCATGGCCCGGGTGTTCTCGCCGATTCCCATCGCGTAGCCCATCCCGGTGGCGATGGCGTAGACGTTCTTGAGCGCACCGGCGATCTCGACGCCGGCCACATCGTCGGTGGTGTACGTGCGAAACCGCTTGGTGCGGAACATGCTGGCCAGATTTCCGGCCAGGTTGCGGTCGGGCATGGCCAGCACGGCGGCGGCGGCATAGCCCTCGGCCACCTCCTTGGCGATGTTCGGCCCGGCCAGGATGCCCGCCGGGTGGCCGGGCAGCACCTCTTCGACGATCTGGCTCATCCGCATGTTGGTGCCCTGCTCGAGGCCTTTGACCAGGCTGACCACCGGCACCCACGGCCGCAGTTCCTTGGCGAGTTCGGTGAGTACGCTGCGGAACCCGTGCGACGGCACTCCCATGACGATCACGTCGGCGCAGTGCGCGGCCTCGTTGAAATCGTTTGTCGCGCGGAGGCTTTCCGGCAGCGCGACCTCTTCGCCGAGGTATTCGGTGTTGCGGTGGTTGGTGTTGATGTCCTCGGCGGTGTCGGCCGAACGCACCCACTGCAGCGTCGGCCCGCGCCGGGCGCAGATGGACGCGACGGTGGTCCCCCAGGAGCCTCCGCCGAGAACGACGACTTTCGGTTCGCGACGATCAGGTGTCATGCCGACCAACGTAGTGCCGACGGCCCGGGTTCACCGGAGGTTTGACGACGCGACTAGCCGACAAGTTCGGCGGGCTTGCGCACCCGCCCGAACACCATGTCCTCGTCGATCTTGTCCAGGAAGCGGTAGTCGAAGGCATCGGCGAAGAAGTCCTGGCGCACCACCCACGGCCGCTGGGTGCCCGACTTCGGCAGTGCGTGGGCACTGCGCTTCACATAACCGGCCTGCAGATCCCACGTCGGCTTCTCCGGCATCGGCCCGCCCACGGGGTGCGGATAGGCGTGGGTATAGCTGTGGATCTTCATGTATTCCAGCAGTTTCGCGGTGGCGCGGGCGGTGATATCGGCGCGCAGCGTCCAGGAGGCGTTGGTGTAGCCGATGCACCAGATCAGGTTCGGCACGTCCTCGAGCATGTGCGCCTTGTAGGAGAACCGGTCCTGCGGTTTGACCTCGGCGCCGTCGACGCTGATCCGAACCCCGCCCAGGGCGAGCAGGTTCAGGCCGGTGGCCTTGACGATGACGTCGGCGTCGAGGTGGCGCCCCGAGGTGAGCACGATGCCGGTCGGGTCGAGGTGGTCGATGTGGTCGGTGACGACCTCGAGGGTGCCCTGGTTGATGGCTTCGAACATGTCACCGTCGGCTACCACGCACAAGCGCTGGTCCCACGGGTTGTAGCGGGGCTTGAAGTCGCGGTCGACCGGATAGCCGGCGGGGAGCAACTTGGTGTTCTGCCAGCGCACCAACTTCTTCATACCGGTCGGCAGGCCGCGGGCGAACACCCAGACGACTTTCTCGAACGCCAGCGAGATGGCGCGAACGATCTTGTAGGAAACCCTGTTGGGCAACAGTTTCCGGATGGGTTGCATCCACGGGGCGACCCGCGGCATGGAGAACAGATAGCCGGGGGAGCGCTGCAGCATCGTCACCTTGGCGGCCTTGCGGGCCAGCGCCGGCACCAGCGAGACGGCGGTGGCCCCGGAACCGATGACCACGACATTCTTATCGGTGTAGTCCAGATCTTCCGGCCAGTGCTGGGCGTGGACGACGGTGCCCTGGTAGCTGTCCAGACCGGGGAACTCGGGGCTGTAGGGCTCGTCGTAGTTGTAGTAGCCCGAGCCGAAGAACACGAAGCGGCCGCGGTAGGTCGCGGTGGTACCCGCCTCGCCGGTCGTCTGCACGGTCCAGGTGTCGGTGGCCGAATCCCAATCCGCGGAGACCACCGTGGTGTTGAACCGGATGTGGCCGAAGATGCCGTGCTTGCGGGCGGCGTCCTCCATGTAGTCGCGAATGGCGTCGCCGTCGGCCACGTACTCCTTGCCGGTCCACGGCTCCCACGGCCAACTGAGGCTGAAGATCGAGGAGTCCGAGCGCACCCCGGGATAGCGGAACAGGTCCCAGGTGCCGCCGATGCGCTCGCGGCGCTCCAGGATGACGTAGCGGGTGGACGGATCGGCCTCGGCCAACCGGTAGGCCGCGCCGATCCCGGAGATGCCGGCGCCGATGATGACGACGTCGTAGTCGCCCCCGTCGGACTCGGCGGGTCGGGCGTCCTCGGTGGGCATGACGGTCATCGCGGTCCTCCGCTCATCGCGTGCTGGGGGCGTAAACCAGCTTATGCACCTGCTAGGCCCGTGGGCCAGAGGACCTTGGTCGCCGTTCCCGCTACCGGTAGTTGACGAACTGCAGGGCGACCTCGAGATCGGCACCCTTGAGCATGGCGATGACCGACTGCAGGTCGTCGCGGCTCTTGGAGCTCACCCGGATCTCCTCGCCCTGGATCTGGGTCTTGACGGCCTTGGGGCCCTCGTCGCGGATCAACTTGGTGATCTTCTTGGCGTTCTCGCTGGTGATGCCCTGCTTGATGGTGCCACTGACCCGGTAGGTCTTGCCAGAGGGCTGGGGTTCGCCGGCGTCGAAGGCCTTCATCGAGATGTCCCGGCGGATCAGCTTCTCTTTGAACACCTCGACGGCGGCCTTGGCGCGCTCCTCGGTGGAGGACACGATCTCGATCACCTCCTCGCCCTTCCAGGCGATCGAGGTGTCGGTGCCGCGGAAGTCGAAGCGGGTGGCCAGTTCCTTGGCCGCCTGGTTCAGCGCGTTGTCGACCTCCTGGCGGTCGACCTTGCTGACGATGTCGAAGCTTGAGTCAGCCACGTGGGTTGCCTCCTCGGTGTCTCGGCCCCCGGCCGGTTTGTGTGCGGAGTACATCTTCGTTGTACCCTGCTAAACGCATCAAACCGGGTAGTTGGGGGTTTGATCCCAGGCAGGTTGCCCGAGCGGCCAATGGGAGC
>SXGQ01546006.1_pt1 | contig 10921 bp, 6 predicted proteins | sample 3178371 | NCBI WGS metagenome assembly SXGQ01 (sample SAMN11356859, study PRJNA531348) | freshwater metagenome | isolation source: freshwater sample F1-20 | place: China: Fuxian Lake, Yuxi | collected 2017-12-25 | reverse complement strand
TGGCTTACCTGAAGTCTGTCAGCCGTTTACCGACGGCCAAGGAGTTCGTCGCCGTGTGCCCTTCTTGCCACAAAATCCTGCACCTCCGTGGCATCCAGGCTATGGAGTTTCGCAAGGAACTACGCCCGTAAGACGCTCCACTAAGTATTTGATGACTTTGACGTTCACCGCGTTTCCTAACTGTTTGTAACTCAAGGCGTCGGCTTGTCGGCCAAATTTGATTTTATTCATTCCCTGGAGCTTTGCTGCCTCCTTCGGAGTTATATATCGGTAATGTGGCCTTGGTTTCTTTGATCCGGCCAATGGGCCAACGATAGTGGTTTGAGTCATGGCGACCAGGGCAGGGTAGTGGGTCGCAGGCTTAACCCGTATTCCGCTTGGCCGGAACTGTATCAGCAGTCTTTTTAAGGTCCTCCTTTCGCCCTCTTTGAAAGCGCGGTTTGCCTGCCACTCGAATTTTCTGCGTGAGGTCGGAATAATTCTGACCAACTCCCCTTTGGAATTCGTCTTTTCTTTGCGGAGATTGGTCAGCCAGCGCCCGATTGCTTTACGGCGTTCGGGATTTTTGATGAGTTTCTGGTATAACTTATGATTATCTTTTAGGAAATTCCTTTCCCACTCTGGCATCTCATCAGTGATCACGGGAGAATTGCCAAAAACATCGGACCAAATGGGGTGTCCTGGCAGCTCGATGTCATGGGTCAGTTTGAGGAACTCCTCCCAGATGTTAAGCCAGTATCTCTCTGATTTGCTCAGTTTGTATTTATCGCTAGCTCGTGCGCCTAAGATGGAGCTGGCGTCCCAGCTTGGCTTGGCCTCTTTTTTGATGAAATCGATGTGTTTAGCGACTTCGATTGGCGCAGCACCTGACTTCAGTTCTTTCTTGCGAGCTAGGATGAAGACCCGGTCTCGGACTTGCGGGCTTCCCTTGTTTTCAGGAAGCTGGTGGGGTGATAGTGTGATTGGTTTCTTCTCTATGTCATAACCTAAGGTCTCAATTCTGCTGACGATGATTTCTAGTGTGTGCTTGTGATTGTCTCCGGCAAGGTTGCGCACATTCTCCAGGATTAGGTATTCAGGCTTAAGGGCTTCCGTAAGTAGTAAGATGTCATGGAAAAGCGTTCCTCGGGTTGCGTCCTTGTCGCCCTTTTGGGCCCCAGATTTAGAGAAGGGCTGGCAGGGGAAGCCTCCGCAGATTACTCCGACATCTCCTACTTCGATTTTAAACTCATCTTTAAATCTAGCGGCGATTTTGTGGGGCTTGATTTCTGTGTCTTCGTCCTCTGGGTTGCTCCTTGTAAGTGAACGAATGTCTCCGATGAGTTTATTGAGGGTCGACTTACCTTTTCGGTTTTTTTCTTTGAAGTTCCTACCGTAAATCTCTCGGGCAGCCTTGTCCTTCTCGACCGCCAGTAGGCATTGATATCCGAGGTCCTTCAACGCCCAATGGAACCCGCCGATGCCGGCGAAGAGGTCGATGAAGGTTTTGGGCATGCCCATAAGCTGCCACCTGGATAGCTGCCGTCAAGCTCATGGATTGCCTTATTCCAGCGAGTTCCGCTGGCCAGTTACTTCCCCCTTGTGAGTTCTTAAGAAAAGTATGAAGTGGGAAGATGCCCCTAGACTCCGAGCAGCAAGCGGTCGTCGATGCCCCGATTGACGCCAATATCGTCGTTCAGGCAGGTCCTGGCCGGGGCAAGACCCACGTCCTAGTCTCCCGTATCGCCCGGCTCGTCGACTCGGGGCAGTGCTTGCCAGGCGAGTTGCTGGTGCTTTCGTTCTCCCGGGCCGCCCGGGCCGAACTGAAGCGCCGTATCGGGCTGCTGGACGAACGGTCGAACGCCGCGGCGGTCACGATCCGAACCCTCGATTCTTTTGCCAGCCTGGTACTCCAGCAGGCCAGTGGGGAAAATACAGGAACCTACGATGAGCGTGTCATCCGCGCTATTCGTGATCTTGTAGACGATCCCGATGCTTGCGGTGTGACTCAGTATAAGCACGTTTTAGTTGACGAAGCACAGGACATCATCGGCCCTCGGGCGGACATGATGACGACACTGTTCGGCCAGATGCCTCAGGCTGGATTCACGGTTTTCGCCGATTCAGCGCAGGCGATCTATGACTTCAGCCTCCTAGACAACGATGCCCTGACCACTTCGCTTGAAATGCTTAACGTTTTCGAGTGTCGCGAACTGCCCACGGTTGTTGTGATTCACCGGCTTAACAACTACTACCGCTCAAGCGACCCGAGTTTGGTCGAGCTATGCACGGTTCCTTGGGCTTCGCTGGTCGATGGGGAGCACGAAGCGGCCAAGGCGGGGTTGGACTCTGCCCTGGCGCAATCCCAGGCTGGCGGCTCGTTGGCAGCTCTTTCCTGGCCGACCCCTGATCGCGGCCAATCCCGAGCCGTGGTCTGTCCGAATAACGGTCAGGTCTTACTTTCCGCTAGCCGATCTATCCTGGCCGGCGAAGCCGTCGTCATAGCCCGAGGGGAGCGTGACTGGGCCCATCCCGCCTGGGTGGGGCGGCTGTTATTCGGGAAACCTCAGGCTACGGAAATCACCCTGGGACTCCTGGAAGGGGAGCTGAAATCGCGGCTTCCTTCCGGCGTTTCCGCTGCTGATGCTCACCTTGCTTTAAGGCGCGCTTGTTTCAGCGGGAGGAACAATCCGAAGGTCCGCGACATTGTAATCGCCTTGAATCGTGCCCAACAGTTTGTGCCCCTTCCTGCCCCTGACAGGTCTTATAATCCGATCGTTTTTTCTACCATCCATCGTTCCAAGGGCCGTGAGTACGATGAGGTCGCGTACGTCGATTACGTCCCAAGGAAGGGCCAGGAAGAGCCAACCCCCGGGTATAATCAGCGTATGCGCTTCGTTGGTATGTCTCGGGCCAAGGTCAGGAATTTCAGAATAGATGGCGGGGTGGCCCCTTTGCTTCGTAAATCCAAGAAGAGCGACCGATGGGCAGAGTGCATGCACATGGGTAGCGGTATGGGGATCAAGGCCTTCGAGGTCGGGGTTCAGGGTGATGTCGATCCGGTGTCATTCGTCAGGTTCCCCTCCCTGGAGGCCGCTGCTTCAACACAGTCCAAGGTGACGGAACTCTGTAAACGTGGGGAAATTGTCGATCTAGTGCTCGGGCCGCCCAGGGAAGAGGGCGCGGCCGCTATCTATTCGATCATCCATCGCTCATCGGGGCAAAAGGTGGGGGAGATGTCGTCGTGGTTTTCCCGGGATCTCCAGGCGACCCGTCAGTCAATCCAGGGGTGGGGCAAGGATTTCCCTCTCCCGGTCCGACTGGAGGGCTGCTGGGTGCGGGGCATCTATACGACCACTCCTGGTGACTGTGAATCGATGGAAGGCCTTCCGCCCGAAGTGGCTGCCAGTCTCCTCTGGTGTTACGTCGAGATCGAAGGGCTGGCCAAGGCGGTCTGGCCTTGAGTTGGTGGTACGTATTCTATTTATTTTATAAATGCCTCTCCAGAACGCCTCCGAATGTCGGGACGAACTTCTCGCCTATTTCCGTAAGCACCTGGTGGGTCCGGCCGAAGGGGAAACCGAGATCATCCCGCTCACCCGTCGTTTCAAGCCGAGCAATGAATACCTCACGGGTACGCTCTACCCGCAGCTCCCGGACGACCTGCCGCCCGATGCTAGCGAGGTGACCGAGACGGGGCATGGTGAGAAGTACGATGGCCCCGACGAAGGTTCCGGTGACGGGGCCGCTCGTGAGGCCTCCAATAAGATCCGCAAGCAATCTAGCTGTGGTATCACGTTCACGGTGCCTGCCGATATCCTGGTGATCAAGGTCGCGGGTGGCTTCGGCCGTTATCGGCAAGGGGAGTCCTCCGCCGACGGCCGTGATTGTTCCTGGACGCGAGAGCCTATGGCATTTTCCTTTGACGTGCCCTGTGGGACGGCTGGAAGCGAGTCATACCTGCAAAAGGATGGAATGCCCTCCGATGCCGCCCTGCGCGTCTTGGTCCGAGAGCCGGTGGACGGCACTCGCACTGTCACGATTTCATTGGTAAACTGTCTTTTCAGTGACTCTGGTAATCACGTTAATGTTACGAAGCTCTCCTTCTTCCAGGTGAACATGGAGGTTTCCCTTTCGACCGGGGCGTTTGTGGAACGTCCCTCGCGCGGGATTACCGGCATGGATGCCGACCGTAAGGAAGCCCTGCTGCTTCATCTACACAGCAAGGAATATGCCATCGGCCATGGCTGCGCGGCGTCCTGGCTACCTGGCGAGATCGCCCCTAGCAAGATCAGGGCAGAGTTCCTGCCCTATGCGGACGTCTTGCCGCTCGTGGCGCCTACGGATCGAACGGCCAATCTTAACATGGGTGTATTGGCTGCCGATGACACAGCTGCTGCGCTCGCTTTGCTTTCCGAGATTCCCGCTAAGTATGCCGCCTGGATCGAGGCGACCCGTACTACTCTTAGCGGTGGGATTCCGCGAGAGTTTCACGATGTCGCGGATGCTCAGTATGCCCGCTGCACTTCCTCTGTTGTTCGTATCTCGGCTGGAATTGAAGCCCTGCGAGGCGATGCGGACGCACTTCTGGCATTTACCTTGGCGAATAAGGTAATGCTCGAGGTCATGCGTCGCTCGGAATGGGAGCGAGACAAGGCCGCGGGTACGCCCTATGACGCAGTCCATGCTAAGCCGATCGCTGAATGTAATTGGCGTCCGTTCCAGCTTGCTTTCGTTTTACAATGCCTGACGAGTATTACGAACCGCCAAGGTTCAGATCGTAAGCTGTGCGACTTACTTTGGTTCCCGACGGGTGGTGGTAAGACGGAGGCCTACCTTCTTCTGACCGCATTCACGCTGTTCTATCGTCGCCTCAAGCCGCTTGGCGGGGCTGCTTCCGCCGGCGGTGTCGCCGTGATGATGCGTTACACGCTTCGCCTTCTTACGGTAGATCAGTTTGTTCGTGCGTCTCGCATGATTTGTGCTGCGGAGCATGTGCGGAATACTCACGCACGACTTCGCGCAACCCCCAAGATCAGCATTGGCATGTATGTAGGTGGTGGCTCGACCCCAAATAATTTTGACGAGGCAAGAAAGGCTTTGAATAACGTCCAGCGTGGGATGCCCATGGACGGAAAGGGCAGCCCTTGTAAGCTGGTGTCTTGTCCTTGGTGTAATACGACGATCACGCCTGCCAATTACCGTGTTGATATGCGCTTAAAGCGTATCGCCTTGCCCTGTCCGAATCAGGCGTGCGATTTCAAAAACGATATTCCAGTCCATGTCGCGGATGACGAAGTGTTCTCGGCTCGGCCATCATTGATCATCGGTACACTTGATAAGTTTGCTCAACTCGCGTTCAGGCAGGAAGCTGGAAGTTTGTTCGCTACCGACGGTGCGAACATGAAGCCGGATCTGGTGATCCAAGATGAGTTGCATCTGGTGAGCGGACCTCTGGGCACGATCTCAGGCCTCTATGAGGCCGCGATCGATAAACTTTGTGAGTCCGCGGACGGAGTTCGACCGAAGGTCATCGCGTCAACTGCGACGATCCGTAATGCGGGTCGTCAGGTCACCAACCTGTTTGACCGAGAGGTGGTGCAGTTTCCTCCTCCCTATATCGACTCGCGCGACTCCTTCTTTGCTCGTGAGCTGAGCGGACCCTCAGGTGTGGCCAGGTCTCGACGTTACGTTGGAATGTTCGGTGCTAACAAGACGACCCAGGGTATCATGATCAAGTCGGCAGGCGTTATGTTGCAGGGCGCCAAGGAACTTGACGCTGCTCCTGCGGTCAAGGACCCATATTGGACCACGGTTGGCTACTTCTGCAGCTTACGTGACCTTGGCGGCGCAATTGTTAGGGTGCAGGACGATGTGCGTTCCTTAATTCAGTCCTTGGGCAACCTTCCCGGTTCAAGCGGCGCCCGCAATCCCTCTAGCCCTCTTGAGCTTACCAGCCGTGTCGATGAGCAGGGTCTTGTCTCCACGCGTGCCCAGCTGGGCAATAGTCTCGATGCAGGCGGGGCTGTCGATTCGGTGCTGTGCTCAAACATGATCTCGGTCGGCTTGGATATCCCACGACTCAGCTTGATGTTCATGCTCGGACAGCCCAAGACTACGGCCGAGTATATTCAAGCTTCCAGTCGAGTAGGGCGAAAGTACCCCGGCCTCGTGTTCATGCTCTATAGTCCCACCCGCTCACGTGACCGTTCCTTCTACGAGCACTTCCAGCGCTACCACGGAAGCTTCTATGCCGAGGTCGAGGCCACCAGCGTGACGCCTTTTGCCTCTCGTGCGCGTGAGCGTGCATTGCACGCAGCCTTCGTCATTATCGCCCGTCATACCGTTAGAGCCCTTGCCGGACCTAAGGGGGCAGGGGCCTTCGATCCTAATATGCCTGAGGTTCAAGCCATCAGGGCTTACCTACTTGACCGCTTCACGCGTCAGGACCCCTCGGAAGCCGAGGACATCGAGCGGCATCTGGATTCGATCATTGATCGCTGGGCGGGTAAGGTGGCCGAGTACACCGCAGGTCTTTGGTATTCTGGTAATGCCGTCGCGGCCGGTAACCTGCTGGTGTCTTTTGAGGCGCAGACTGCATTACTCACCGAGCCCACCAACGAATTCCCCACTATGAACCAGATGCGCAACGTCGATGCGATGTGTGGTATCTCAGTCCTTTCCAGATAATTACCCAGATGAGCACCATTAAGATTCGACGCCCGCAACTGACCGAGACCTTCGGTATCGGTGCGATTTTTGACGCGCCGGGGATGTCGCTGATGATTTCCGAAAGCAGTTGGGATTCGTCTAAACTTATGGAGGTGGAAGAGCCGCGACTAGTGCGTCGCCTCAAGGTGGACCGGTTGCTGACTCCAGTGCCTGCTGATGACAAGTTTGTCACCTCCGCCTCGGTTCCGGCTCGCCGCTTCCCCGCCTGGGCTTACTGCCCATCGTGCAACTCTCTGGCGAAGCTTGCGGACTTTGGCCCCATTCAGAGCGTTAAGAAATGCCCTGGGCGGACTTGCGCTGGCCAGCAGTTACTCCCCTCGCGTATTGTCGTCGCCTGTCCTGCGGGACACATCGATGATTTTCCTTGGTTCCGTTGGGCTCACACAGATGGTCCGTGTCGCGCCCCGGAAGGGAATGGTAAACTTACCTTGGTTTCGACGAATAATTCCACGTCCTTCTCGGACATGCGCGTAGAATGCCAGTGCGGAGCTTCCCGGGATTTAGGCGATGTCCTTATGACCGCAGCTCTAACGAGCGTCGGTATGAACGGCTGCCAGGGGGGTACTCCCTGGAGGTTGGCTGGGGAAAAGGAGGAATGTGGTCAGACTGTTAAGGTGCTCCAGCGTGGTGCTACGAATGTTTACTTCCCGATCCGGGAGAGCGCCGTCTCCATCCCGCCGTATTCTGGGCATGTTCACATGGTGGCGAACGCCCTTTGGGGGATGTTCAAGGATCTGGATCCCGCCGATGACCTTTTTCGCCTTAATGTAACTCACCTTGCTCCAAAGCATAATCTTACGCCCGCAGAACTAACCGAAGCCCTTCAAAAGAAGCGTGCCGAGGTTTCTGGCCAGGAGGCAGACATTGACATTAAGATCGACGAATTCGCGGCGCTTTCTCGCCCGCCTCAGAGCGGTACGTTCCGGGACCAATTCATGGCTGAGAAGATTGACGCTGTCCCTGAGAAGCATGCCAATTGGCTTAAGTCAGTCACTTTGGTTAAGCGACTTCGCATGGTCACAGCGCAGGTAGGTTTCAGTCGCATCGAATATCCTCTTGATGATAACCTGATTCGCGAACTGAAGCTTGAGGCGGATGGGAAAAAATGGCTACCTGCCAATGAGGTTCGCGGCGAAGGAATCTTCCTGGAGTTCAAGTCACAGCATATGAACGATTGGGTTGCCAAGAATAAGGCAGCGTTGGAAACCCGTCTTAAGCATGTCCTGCACAAGGCAAAGGATAGCCGGATCATTCAGCGAACAGAGTTGCCGGCTTCGCCGCAGGTTATCGTGCTGCATACCTTGTCACATATGCTGATCAACGAGCTCGCGATGGAGTCCGGCTATTCTGCTTCATCCATTCGTGAGCGCATATATTGCCTAAAGGGTGCTGAGGAGGGGCTGCAGCGCTTAGGCATCTTGATTTACACCTCATCCTCAGACTCCGAAGGCAGTCTCGGTGGCTTAGTCCGTCAGGGCAGCCCCGAACGTCTGGCAGGCCTTCTCGACAAGGCTCTGGAGGCCGCCAAGTGGTGTTCCAACGACCCGCTATGCTCGGAGACTTCGCCTGAGCAAGGGCAGGGTACCGAGGGTATGAATCTAGCCGCCTGTCATTGTTGCGGCCTGCTGCCCGAAACATCCTGCGAACTATTCAACGCCTTACTGGATCGCACTCTCCTTACCGGAGGCGCGGGTATCGAAGGCTTTATCTCCTGATTTTCATTTTATGGCAAAATTCTTCCCGGATATCCCCCCTGACTTCAAGAAGAGCGAAGCAGAGTGTACCCTTTATCGCGTCCTTAAAGGGCTCTCAGATGAATGGGCTGTGCTGCACTCCGTCTATGTTCATCAGCATGCTTACAAGCGTTCTGGTGAGGCGGACTTCTTGCTCATATCTCCCAGAGTCATCATGGTGATCGAGGTCAAAGGAGGAGAAGTCTATGCCGAGGCAGGGGAGTGGTGCTTCAAGAACCGCCACGGTGAAATTAACCGTAAGAAGGAATCTCCTTACCAGCAGGCCGAAAGCGCGTGGCATGCCCTGAAAAAGTTGGCGCTGACTCGCCCTGGGGCTGAAGAGCTGCTGAATAAGGTAGCTCACGGCTGGGGATGTTTTTTCCCAGACTGCATTATTCCGCATGGTCAAGTTTCGCCTAACTCATGGCCTATGGAGATGATTTGCGACCGAGCAAGAATCGACGAAACTGGTACTAAGGTCGCACTGCTAGAAATGGCTGATTTTATTCTGAGAAAGGATGAGGAATTGGCCGTAGTTAAGGGTCGGTCAGCCCCGGTTGGCCTAAGTCAGTCTGAATATGCGGCTCTGGTTGATTGCTTCCGGCCTAACTTTAACTCGATTCCCTCGATGACATCGGCAATCCAGGCTACCGACGGCGAGTTGGTCCGTCTGACGACCGAACAAGGTGATGCGCTTTGGGGTATGGAGGGAATTCCCCGGCTCTTGGTTCACGGCCCTGCGGGGACTGGGAAGACCTTGATCGCCGAAACGCGTCTTCATTCCCTTTTGTCACAAGACGAGAACCACCGTGTGGCGCTTGTCTGTTTTAATGTCCATTTGGCTGATCATTTGTCGGCGATGAACATGTTAAAGATGAAGCCAGGTCGATCTTTCATCGGTACGGTGCATTCTCTGCTGCGGGAGTATTCCCCTGCGCTTAAGGCCAACCCTGGGGACCACGCGGCTTGCCTCCGGGATCTCCAATCTTGGTTAGAGGCAAACCCTGAGGGGGCATTCGACTCGCTTATCATCGACGAGGGACAAGACCTTCGTGCTCAACCCGTCTTATGTGCCGCGCTAGGGTGTTTACTCAAGGGCGGATGGGCTGCCGGAGAGTGGGTGTGGTTCGAAGATCGCGGTCAATCGCTCGTGAAATATGCTGAGGGTGCCTTTGAGCCCCCGAGCCAAGTTGCTTACCGCTTGAAGCGTAACGTGCGTAATAGCTCGCACATCGCTGAGTTTGCCAATAACGCCACCAGTAATCCCGCGACACCTTCGGATATCCCTGGGCATGTGGTTAAGTCGTATCTTTATAAGTCTTCCGACGACATGGGTCGCTTCGCCGAACTTGAGGCGGCTGTCGGCGGTTTGATCAAAAAGGGTTTTAAGGCAGAAGACATAGTGCTTCTGGATTACTCCGGAGCCAACGAAACGCTTGCCGGGACAAAGAAGATTGCAGGCTTGGCGGCCTTTGGTTGGACATCCTCTGCCAGGAAGAACGTCATTCGCTATACCACAGTCAGGAAATTCAAAGGTATGGAGGCGGCCGCAGTCATAGTCTACAATGTCCAAGGTCGCATCGAGAAGGACGACCCTCTGTTCTATGTCGCAGCGACTCGACCTAAGGTGAGCCTGACTATCATGGCTGACCAGGCGGCGATGGAGTCGATCTCCATGATGATGATTGGCTGACTTCCTCAGAAGTGCCAGATGCGAGCGGCGAGATCTGCCAGCATATCGCGTCTTTCCGTCATCGCATCTTCACCTAAGTCCGCGACCTCGACCTCGCCATTGAATTCGATCGAGTGATCGATCTCCTTGGTTTCAGGGTCGGCCATGAAGAGGTTGCCCAAGGAGCAGCCAATTGCATTCAGGTTGGCTGCGCTTTTAAAGCCGAGTTTCCGTGCCTCGTGGTCGGTTGCGTCGGCGTCAAAACTAAGACCTTTCACTAGTCTGAAGGTATCTTCTACTTTCTTTGGGGTGCTCTGGTAAAGGAAGGGGATTTTCGTGGGGTTGCGAAGTGCATCCTGGAGCCGGATGGCGATAAGCTTAGGGATTTTCTGCGCTGTACCGGTCGGCGAGTATCGTTGGAACGCCGCCTCGAGTTCCTCCTTGCCTGGGAAGCCTTTGATGCCTCGAAGGTACTCGTAAACCTTATCTTCAATTGTTTCTGGATCATCGCCGAGTTTACCTTTGTAGATATCGACCGCGAGTTGTGAATAGGGTTTCTCGATAAAGTTGGCACCATACTTACAGATGATGAGCTTCATACGGGCTTTCTCTAATGCAAAACTCACCCTACGAACTGCATCGTTTGCCACCTCAGGGTCTTTATGAAGTCTCAGCAGCAGGCTCAAAAGGATCGGCCTAGCTAATTTATCTTTCATCGCAACCGTCAGTGGGTAGATGCTTTCCAATGAATATGATTTTTAAACTACTGCATTTCTCATGTTATTTGGCGCAGTATCGAAGGCTT
>SXGQ01854174.1_pt1 | contig 10922 bp, 10 predicted proteins | sample 3178371 | NCBI WGS metagenome assembly SXGQ01 (sample SAMN11356859, study PRJNA531348) | freshwater metagenome | isolation source: freshwater sample F1-20 | place: China: Fuxian Lake, Yuxi | collected 2017-12-25 | reverse complement strand
GATCTCCAGGCATCGGCCACCGACGCGTCGGTGCGGGCCGTGACGAAGTCGGGTGGAACGGTCGTCTTTTGACCCCAGTCCTGTCCCTTGCGGATGGTCACGGGGCACTCTCCCCTGCTGCCGCCGCAACGACGCTCCGGTTGACCGCCCTGGCCGCGGCAGCGGCAGTGCTGCGCAAGTCTTCACCCGGTGACACGTTCTCTATCTGGCGGAGCAGATCAGTGATCTGGCGCATCGATCTCACGAAATCCCCCGGGGTCAGCTCAGGATCGAGGACGTCGGACAGCGGACTTCCCTGGGCCCATCGCATGGCATCCATCGCCAGACCGGCATGGGGGCTGCGGTGCATCTGGATACCCCGTTCCCGCTGCATCGCGTTCAAGCGCTCGCTCGTCTTCTCCATCCGCTTGAACCTGTTGCGTACCGTGTCGTTCGGCCATCGCACATGTCCACTGTCCCCACCGCGGGGCTCGAACACGAGACACGAGACACATGCGACGAGGTCAGGCACCGAGAGCTTCTCGAGGATTCCCCCGGTGATCACCTCCGTCACCATCAGGTCGCTCTCGTGGAACACGCCGGCGAGGACATGACCCTTGTCCGTGAGGGACCACCCATTGACGTACCCGAGGTCACCGAGCAGTTCGACCACGTCCATGAACCGCTGGTTGACCGACCCGGATCGTGCCGACGGTCTTTGCTCGAGTTGCTCGATCTCCTTGCGCAACCGTCTGAGACTCCGCGAGGAGTCCACGACGTCGCGGCGGGGACGTTCCGACCTTCCGACCCGCGGCGTCGTCACGTCCTCGTCGATTCTCGCCTTGACGAGCCTTGCGACTGCCTCGCGGACGAACTCGACCTTGCCCGGCTCGAACGGCACGGGAAGGTCGATGCTTCCGCCCTTCACCGGAACAGTCAGGAGGTCCCGTGCGGTCAGGTCGATCTGCTTGCGTGACGGTGTCAGCACGGTCAGTCGCATCCCCGAGCGTCGCGCGGCGGTGCTGATGACCACGCCCCGGCCCCGGAGGTTCGCCGCATCGAAGACGACGACGTCACCGGGCCGCAGCGACCTGAGCGCAATCTCGGCCTCGACCTCGCCGACGGATTCCTCCTCGGCCTCTATGAAGGAATCCGTGAGTTCGATCTGTGACATCTCGAGACGCGAGAGTTCGCGCCGTTTCCGCTCGAGCACGGCCTCCGACGTGACGACATCACGGTCCGTCTGGAACTGCGCAAACGACAGGTTGAGGAAATGGGTGGCCGCTTCCCTGGAGTGGCGACGGATCATGTTGACGGCCATGTTGAACGTGGGGCGGAACGCTGACGAGAGCCTGAAGGATCGACTGAGCGCCAGACCCGCCGTCTGGTCGAACGTGACGAAGGGATTCCACAGGGTCACCGCGTGCCCGATGCGGTCCAGACCGCGTCTGCCGGCACGGCCCGTCAGCTGTGTGTACTCCGATGCGCGCAGGAGGACGTGGTGTTCTCCCGTGTACTTCGTGAGTTTCTCGATCACGACCGCGCGCGCAGGCATGTTGATCCCGACTGCCAGGGTCTCCGTGGCGAACACGACCTTGACGAGACCGCGCACGAAGCACTCCTCCACTGCCTCCTTGAACATCGGGATCATCCCGGCGTGGTGGCAGGCGATGCCGCTCCCGATGCGGTCCAGGAACTCCTCGTAGCCGAGCGCCGTGCGGTCAGACCCCGTGAGGGAGTCGACATGACGCTCCACGATCCCGACGATCTCGTCCTCCTCCTCGCGGCTTGTCAGGACCATCCCGGCGGACATGCACGATTTGACGGCGTCCTCGCACTGTGCCCTGCTGAAGATGAAGATGATCGCGGGGAGCATGTCGTTGTCATCCAGCAGTTCGACCGTTTCGGGCCTCGTCGGTGTGGCGAAGCGGCGACGGGGCCGCTTTCCGCCCTGTCCCCTGGGCGGGAGTGTCCGTGCGGTCGCGAGGACGCGCTCGAGGTTGCGGTTCGGTTCGCCGTTCACGATCGTGTCGTGCATCTGCACCCTGCCGTTCGAGGAGTCGTACAGCGCGTGGTGGGTGAGAAGTTCCACGGGCCGGCGGGACTCGGTGACCACCTTCGTGCGTCCCCTCACGGTCGTGAGCCATTCACCAACCTCGTCGGCGTTGGAGACTGTCGCGGACAGACAGATCAGTTGCACGGTCGGGTCCAGCTGGATGATGACTTCCTCCCACACGGGCCCGCGGTATGCATCCTGGAGAAAGTGGACTTCGTCGAGGATGACGGCACCGAGTCGCTCGAGCCGCGACGACGACGAGTAGATCATGTTGCGCAGGACCTCCGTGGTCATGACCACGACATCGGCCTCGGGGTTCACCGCGTTGTCACCCGTGACGAGGCCCACGCGCGCTGCGCCGTGTATCGCACACAGGTCCCGGTACTTCTGGTTGCTCAGCGCCTTGATCGGTGCCGTGTAAAACGCCCGTTGGCCGGCCGTCAACGCCCTGTGGACGGCGTACTCGGCGATCAACGTCTTGCCGGACCCCGTGGGCGCGGCAACCAGGACGGATGAGTCGTCGTCGAGCGCATCCATCGCCTCCGTCTGGAAACGGTCCGGCGAGTACGGCAGCGCTGCCGTGAAGGAATCACGTCCCGAACTCACGCGGCCGGGCGTCTCCGCACGAGCAGCCAGCCGATGAGGACCGCGAGCATGTACAGAACGGTCAGCGGAGGGGCGAGCACGAGGAGGCTCACCGGACTCCCGTCCGGCGTGATGACCGCGGACACCACGAAGATGGAGAGGACCGCGTACCTCCACTGTCGCAGCAGTGTCACCGGACGGACAACGCCCACGAGCTGCAGGAACACGATGAGGACGGGGCTGAGGAATCCCACGCCGAAGGAGAGCATCATCAGGACGACGAGATTCATGTACTTGGTCACCTGGAAGGCCTGGTTCACGTCCTCTCCGGCCCATGTGATGAGGAACTCCAGCGTGCGGTTCAGCGTCCAGTAGGCAAGGACGCAGCCGACCGCGAAGAGCACCGCGGACGAGAGGATGAAGGGGACCGCGTAGCGCTTTTCTCTCTTCTCCAGTGCGGGCACGATGAAACGCCATATCTGCCACAGGATCACCGGCAACGCGAGGACGATCCCCCCGTAGGCCGAGATCCGCACGCGGGCGCTGAATCCGTCGAGTGGGCCGAGCGAGTACAGGCTGCCGTCGCAGCCGAAGGCCGGGTTGGCAATGCAGAGGTTGACGTACGGCCTCGTGAGCAGGTCCTTCATCGGGTCGTACCACACGAGCAGGCCACTCATGCCCGCGGCCACCGCGAGAATGCTGCGGATGATGCGGGAACGCAACTCCCGCAGGTGGTCAATGACGGTCATCCCTGCCTGCGGCTCATTCACTGGCTTCCGTGCCTGTCTGGTCCGGGGGCGGGAGGTGTGCCTGCTCGCTTCGCATCGGCGGGGAGGGGTCGGTGTCGATCTCGCCGAAAGCCGTCTTCTTGATTCCCTCCGCGGTCTGCTTCATCTCCTTGAGGGGTTCCTCGAACCCGCTCTTCATTTCCTGCTCGAACCCGCGCGCCATGCGGCGAAGCTCCCCGTAGGTTTTCCCCACCGTCCGCAGGACCGAGGGCAACCTCTCAGGACCGAGGACCACGAGACCGGCGATGAGCAGGAACACGATCTCTCCGCCGCCGAGGTTGAACACGGCTTCAGCATAGGAGCCGCCACCTAACATGACCCCCGTGCAGCAACGTCTCCCCTCTCTGCGCACGGTTCCTCTTGCTTTCGGGCACAGGGGCGCGAGTGCGCATGCTCCCGAGAACACGCTCCCAGCGTTCGGATTGGCGCTCAAGCTCGGCGCGAACGGTCTCGAGTCTGACTGCTGGTTGACCGAGGACGGTGTCGCCGTGCTCGACCACGACGGCGTGGTGCGCCGCAAGTTGCGCAACATCCCCTTCTCGTCGGTGACCCGTGGGGACCTGCCGGGTCATGTGCCGGCTCTCGGCGATCTTTTTGCCGAACACGGCATCAACTTCCACCTCAGTCTCGACATCAAGGACCCTGCCGCCGCAGGGGCCATCGGTGAGTCGGTGGCTTCGAGCGGATTCGACCCCGCCTGCCTGTGGCTGTGCAGCCCGGCGCTTGACGTGCTGGAGAACTGCGCCCGGTCAGTCCCGGGGGCGCATCTCGTGCATTCCACCAGGCTGTCGCGGCTCGGCACGACCCTCGAACTTCACTGTGCCCGTCTTGTTGCTTCAGGTGTCGACACCGTGAACCTGCACCACACCGAGTGGTCAGGTGGCCAGGCAGTCCTGTGCCACAGGTTCGGTCTCAACGCGTTCGGCTGGGACCTGCAGCACGAGGACCCGATGACGAATGCGCTGCGGATGGGTCTGGACGGGGTCTTCAGTGACCATGTCGACATGATGGTCGAGGTCTATGTCCGCGAGGTCGGAAAACCTCTTCTGCCGTTCACAATCCCCTGATGCTGCCGAGCGGCCAGACGACGGCGAAAGCGCGTCCGATGACGAGCGACTCGGGTATGGACCCGAAGGAGCGGCTGTCGAAGGACTCGGGTCGGTTGTCTCCCATCACGAACACGTGCCCCTCGGGGATCACGATCCGGCGCATCGATTCGACCCTGCACCGTGCGGCTGGGTCCGGTTCGGCTGTGTCGGTCTCGGGGAGATAGTCCTCGACGATCTTCTTGCCGTTGAGGTGAACCTCGCAGTTCTTGATCTCTATGGAGTCCCCGGCAAGTGCGATGACACGCTTGATGAGGTCGTCGTGGGCGACGGTGTTCCCGTTCGTCGTGATCCTGTCGAAGACCACGACGTCGCCTCTTCCTATGTCACTGAAGCGGTAGCTCATTTTGTTCACGAGGACGCGGTCATCCGTGTACATCGTGGTCTCCATCGACGGCCCGCTGATGTAAAACTGCTGCAGAACGAACGTTCTCACGAGAATTGCCGCACCGAGCGCGACCGCGATCACGACGAGCCAGTCACGGAGGATCCTGCCCGGGGATGTCCTTATGATCCCGGGCTCAGCCTCGCCAGCGTGCGTTTCGCCGTCAGGAACCTCGTCGGTGCCACTCATGAGTTACCCACGCTACTTTGCGTGCCCTGCTCAGCCCCGTAATGCGCTGATTAACTTGTCCACTCTCTCGTCCTCGGACCTGAAAGGGTCCTTGCAGGCCACCGTTCGCTGAGCCTGATCATTGATCTTCAGGTGCACCCAGTCGACGGTCACGTCCCGTCCGGCCTCCCGTGCGTTCCGCAGGAAGTCACCGCGCAGCCGTGCCCGCGTCCGCTGGGGGGCAGCGGTCTTTGCCTCGTCGGTGCCATCCACGGGTATCGACCGTCTCACGGCCCCCTTGCGCGCGAGCAGGTTGTACACGCCGCGCACAGGATCGATGTCGTGGTACTGCAGGTCGAGCGCCAGGACTTCGGGCGCGTCGAGCGGGAGTGCATGTCTCTCCGCGAATGCGTTGATGATCCTCTTCTTGATGGCCCAGTCGAGTGAGACACCGAGACTCTCGGGATCAGCCTCCAGTGAGGAGAGGGTCGAACGCCAGAGAGCGAGAACCCTGCCCTCCTCCTCGGTCAATCCGCGGGACGACGCGAAATCCTCGGCATGCTCCAGGAAGAACGACTGGATGTCGAGTGCCGACATCTCGCGGCCGTTCGACAGGCGCACCGGCCGCCTCCCCGACGTGTCGAGGCTCATCTCGCGGATGGCGCGGATCGGGCTCTCGAGCGTGATGTCACGCATGCGGAACGAGGCGTCCTCGAGCATCCGCAGGACAATGGCTGCCGTCCCGACCTTCAGGACGTTCGAATCGTCCGCCATGTTGGAGTCACCGACGATGACGTGGAGACGTCTGTACGTCTCTGCGTCGGCGTGGGGTTCGTCCCTGGTGTTGATGATCGGTCGGGACCGCGTCGTGGCGGAGGAGACGCCCTCCCAGATGTGTTCTGCCCTCTGGGAAAGGCAGAACACGGGGCCTCTTCCCGTGCTGACTATCTTTCCCGCACCGGCGACCAACTGCCGTGAGACGAGGAAAGGGATGAACTGCGCCTCGTAGTCGGTCGGCTCGGTCGAGCGCCGCGTGAGGAAATTCTCGTGGCACCCGTAGCTGTTGCCGGCAGAATCAGTGTTGTTCTTGAAAAGATGGATGGTGCCCCGGATCCCCTCGTCGCGCATCCTTCTCTCCGCGTTCGCGACGAGGTCGTTGAGGATGAGCTCACCCGCCTTCTCGTAACGGCAGGCATCCACGATGCTGTCGCATTCCGGCGTTGCGAACTCCGGGTGAGAGCCGACGTCCAGGTACAGCCTGCCCCCGTTCTCGAGGAAGACGTTGGAACTGCGTCCCCACTGCACGACGCTGCGGAACAGGTACCTGGCGACCTCGTCCGGGGTGAGCCGACGCTGTCCCTTCAGGGTGCAGGTGATCCCGTACTCGGTCTCGAGGCCGTAGATCCGTGGTTCCACGTTCAGTCGAGGAGGTTCTGGACCGCTGCCGGATCGATGCGCTCGAACCTTCGCCTGCGGTCCACTCTGGCGAGGCTCGCGACCTCGAGTTCGCCGGACCCGAGAACGCGTTCAGGCCCAGCCAGTGCAGAGACGGCAGCGCGCAGTGCAGCCCTCATCGTCGTGTCGGCGGGTCCGTTCTCGCGAAGACGACTGGAGACGAGGTCGGCATCCCCGCCGAGCACGCAGAACCCGTCCTCGTCGACGACGGTCCCCTCGAACGACACATGGAACAGCCGGTCACCGGCCCGGTCATCCCCGACCTCGGCCACGAGGAGCTCCACCTCGAGCGGCTTGACCCCAGCAGTGAACTCATGGCCGATCGCCTGCGCGTACTGGTTCGCGAGGCTGCGCGCCTCCACGTCGCGGCGGGAGTAGCGGAAGCCGAGCATGTCTGCTGCCCTCACTCCGCCGATGCGGAGTTGATCGAATTCGTTGTACTTGCCGACCGCGGCGAAGGCGATGCGGTCGTAGATCTCGCTGATCTTGCGCAGCGTCGTGGAGGGGTTCTCCGCGACGATGACGATTCCCTCGTCGCTCCCGATCGCCACCAGTGACCGCCCCCGGGCTATGCCCTTGCGGGCAAAATCAGCCCGGTCCTTCATCAACTGCTCGGGCGGGACGTAGAACGGCATGCTCATCGGGTGCGCACCTCCTCCTCGATCGCGCGGAAGACAATCTCCAGCTCAGAGTCGGGCACCGAGCTCCATCCCGCGGCTGTGATGGTCGCCATGATCGGGAACAACCCCCTGAGGAAGTCCGGCCGGCCCGTGGCCGAGTCTGCCTCGGCGGCCTCCCACAGGGCCCTGCACGCGAGCGTCACGGCGTTGGTGCGGTCAAGAGTGCTGCGCCAGCCGACCTTCAGCACGGTGCCTGCGTGCGTCCCGCCGCTCCCGATGGTCACGTGCTCCCGCTCCTCGTAGCGGCCACCCGTGACGTCGAAGTCCCAGATGTGGCCTGAACCATCCTCGGGCTCGAACCCGGCGAAGAGAGGAAGGACCGCGAGCCCCTGCATTGCCGCGGGCATGTTGTCCCGGATCATGGAGCTCAACTGGTTGGCCTTGCCCTCGAGCGAGAGAGACTTCCCCTCCATCTTCTCGTAGTGCTCGAGCTGCAACTGGAAGAGCTTGATCATCTCCATGGATGGCCCAGCAGCACCGGAAAAAGCCACGCCGCTGTACCGGTCGGCCTCGACCACCTTGTCCATGTGCCTGCTGCGGATGATGTTCCCCGCTGTGGCCCGCCGGTCACCGGCAATGAGGACGCCGTCTGCGAACTTCAGCGCAAGACACGTCGTACCGTGGGGCACGTCGACCTCTGAGGACGGTGAACTGAACGGGGAAAGCCCGGACTGCTTGAGCAGGTCGAGGAAACTCGGGCCGGGATCGTGTCCCTGGGCGAATCTCGGCAGTTGCACTGCTACTCGCCGCCCTTTTGCACGTAGTTCTTCACGAACTCCTCGGCGTTCTCCTCGAGGACACCGTCGATCTCATCGAGGAGGTCGTCGAGTTCGGCCTTGATGCGCTCACCTGCGCCGCTCGGCGACGCCGGGGACCCTTCCTCCTCGACGTCCGTGCGCTCTGCCGGAGAGTTTTTCTTCGCCCGTTCCTGCATGACCCAACCGTACCCAACCTGTGCCCCTTTCACGACCCCACCGGGCCTGGGCGCAGGTCACCAGCCCGGGTCGCCGTCCACGCGCTCGGTGGCGGCACCTCCGAGTGCCGAGAGAAGCGCATCCACATCCGCAACGGACCCGAGAAGAGCCCCGGTCATCTCCCGGGTCCCCTTCAGGGGGTCCATCATCGGGACCCGCACGAGACCGTCGGGTGTCTCGAAGACTATGCCGTCCCAATTCGCAGAGACGATGCGGTCGGGGAACCGCCTGACGCATTCCCCGCGAAAATATGCACGTGTCGTTGCCGGGGGTTCGCTGACTGCCCGTGCGGCGGCCATGTCGTCGACCTTTTCGACAAGGCCCGCGCGGCGAGCGAGGCACCTGGAGGCACGCATGTCGTGGTACTGGAGGTCTATGGCGCGCAGTCTCGGGTCGTGGGGGGCTAGCGAGTGGCGTCCTGCATAGCCCTCGATCAACCTCTGCTTTGCCACCCAGTCGACAGACTCCGCGACCGATGACGGGTCGGTCGCGAGGGCCTGCAGGATCCGTGACCACTCGCGCACGATTGATTCGCCCTCACCGCCCACGGTGTCGTCGTCGACACCTTCCAGCCAGGATTCGACTGCCGCACACAGTTGGCCCTGGATGTCGAGGGCTGACATACCCTGTCCCTGCTCTGTCATGACCACGGTCCGCAGGGTCGGGTCGTGGCTGACCCTCCTCACACCGGTGACGGGATCGGCAAGAACCAGATGCTGCGGGAACCTCCCGTCCTCGATCATGGACAGGACGAGCGCGGTCGTGCCCAGTTTCAGCCACGTTGCGGTCTGGCTCATGTTCGCATCCCCGGCAATCACATGCAGGCGCCTGAAACGGACGGGGTCGGCATGCGGCTCGTCACGTGTGTTCACGATCGGGCGCCTGATCGTTGTCTCGAGCCCGACCTCCTCCTCGAAGAAATCGGCCCTCTGGGACAGTTGGTACGGCACCGCGGGTTCGCCGTCCCGCCGCTGCTCCACCCCGACCTTGCCGGAACCGCAGAAGACCTGCCGAGTGACGAAATGCGCGGTGATGCACCTGCCGAGCATCCCGAACGGGACGTCGCGTGCGACCAGGTAGTTCTCGTGGCAGCCGTAACTGTTCCCCTTCCCGTCGGAGTTGTTCTTGTACGCGACGAGTTCGGTTCCGGCAGGCAGGCGCCCGGCGGCGCGGCGCATGCTCTCCTCGATGATGAGCTCGCCCGCCCTGTCGTAAAGAAGCGCATCGGTCGGCGTCAGGCACTCGGGTGTGGACACCTCTGGGTGGGCATGGTCGACGTAGTAGCGGGCGCCGTTCGTGAGGACGGCATTGGCCATGAGGGACTCCACGTGCGGGTACTCGGACCGTGCGTCCCACTCGCCCCGGGCGTCGATGTGAGGCGTCTCCCCCACGAAGTCCCAAACACGCAGGGACAGCCCGTCGTCGCTGAACGCGTTCACGAGGAGGGAGGATGCGACTGTCGGGGTGATGTCGAGGCCTCTGGCGATGATGCCGTACTCGGTCTCGATCCCGCAGACCTTGGGGATAGCCATGGTCAGAGGTACTGGCCGCTGACCGTGCGCTCGATCGCCTTGCCGCCCGTGACAGCAACCGCGTCGGCATCCTGGTGGACGAGAGTGCGGATGAAGACGATCCTCTCCCCCTTGCGGCCCGAGATGCGTGCCCAGTCGTCGGGATTGGTGGTGTTGGGCAGGTCCTCGTTCTCGCGGAACTCCTGGCGGATCGAGCCGACGAGGTCACCGAGGGTGATGCCGCCGTCCATACCTGCGAGGTGCCGCTTGATTGCCGTCTTTTTTGCCCGTCGCACGATGTTGTCGATCATTGCGCCGCTCGCAAAGTCCTTGAAATACAGGGTCTCGCGGTCACCGTTCTGGTACGTCACCTCGAGGAACTCGGTGGACGCATCGGTCCGGTACATCTCCTCGACTGTGCGGTCGATCAGGTCCTCGATCGTGGTGATCCCGTCCTCCATGCGGTACGGGAGGTCCGCAACGAGATAACGCGTGAGGATCTGCCGTGCTGCCCGGTCGTTCGGGCGGTCCACCTTTATCTTGACGTCAAGCCGTCCCGGCCGCAGGATGGCGGGGTCTATCAGGTCCTCGCGATTCGTCGCGCCGATGACCATCACGTTCGAGAGGCCCTCGACACCGTCCAGTTCGGCGAGCAACTGGGGCACGATTGTTGATTCCATGTCCGACGACACACCGGTGCCCCGGGCACGGAACATCGAGTCCATCTCGTCGAAGAAGACGATGACGGGCCAGCCCTCCTCGCTCTTCTCTCTTGCACGCTGGAACACCTGACGGATCTGTCTCTCTGTCTCGCCCACGTACTTGTTCAGCAGTTCCGGGCCCTTGATGTTGATGAAATAACTGCGTGCCTTGTCCGCACCGGTCCGCTGGGCGACCTTCTTGGCGAGACTGTTCGCCACGGCCTTGGCGATCATGGTCTTGCCGCAACCAGGGGGGCCGTACAGGAGAATCCCCTTCGGAGCGGGCAGTCGGTACTCGGCGAAGAGTTCGGGGTGCAGGAAGGGCAACTCGACTGCGTCGGCAATCTGCTCGATCTGCTCGTCGAGGCCGCCGATGTCCTCGTACGTCACATCCGGGACCTCCTCGAGGAGCAGGTCCTCCACATCCGGCTGGGTCAGGCGCTCGAGCAGGACGCCGCTCTTCGGGTCGAACATGTACAGGTCACCACTGCGGATCACCGTGCCCCGCAGGGAGTCCGCGAGGGTGGCGATGCG
>SXGQ01801079.1_pt1 | contig 10922 bp, 9 predicted proteins | sample 3178371 | NCBI WGS metagenome assembly SXGQ01 (sample SAMN11356859, study PRJNA531348) | freshwater metagenome | isolation source: freshwater sample F1-20 | place: China: Fuxian Lake, Yuxi | collected 2017-12-25 | reverse complement strand
TCAACAACCAGCTCCTCCGCGGCCACCGCCACGGCGCCGGCGAAATCGGCCAAACCTCCATCGACTACCAAGGCCGCCCCGGCCACTACGGAAACCTCGGCGCCCTCGAAGACTACGTCGGCAACCGCGAAATCGCCCTCGCCGCCCACCAGGCCTACGCCGATGCCGGCATCGAAAAGTCCCCCGATGCCTGCACCCCCGCCGCCCTCGCCACCGCCGCCCACGCAGGCGACCCCGTCGCCCTCCACCTCTGGGACCACATCAGCCGCATCCTCGCCACCGCCATCATGAACACCTGCTGGCTCCTCAACCCCCAAGCCATCATCATCGGCGGCGGCATCGCCCGCGCCGGCGACCTCCTCTTCCAGCCCCTCACCAACCACCTCTTCGCCCAACTCTCCGGCCCCTTCAAAGACCACCTCATGGTCATCCCCGCCCGATTTGGCAACGAAGCCGGCATCATCGGAGCCGCCGCCCTCGCCCTCGAATCCGCCGGGCACCCCATCGAGCCATAATCAAAAATTTGATTTCCACCCCATCCCATGCCAAACCTCTCAAGATCATGAACTCCTTGCAAAACACCCAACGCCGCCAATTCCTCAAACTCGGCACCCTCGCCGCCACCGCCGCCTGGCTCCCCTCCGCCGCCCGAGCACAAGACGCCAAAACCGCCGCCGGCACCGCCTACACCCTCGCCCCTCTTCCCTACGCGCTCGATGCCCTGGAGCCCCACATCGATGCCAAAACCATGGAAATCCACCACGGCAAACACCACGCCGCCTACATCAACAACCTCAACACCGCCCTCGCCACCGCGCCGGCCCTCGCCAAACGCACCCTCCCCGAGCTGATGAGCGGCCTTCCCCCCGTCGAAGACGAAGCCCTCCGCAACACCCTCCGCAATAACGGCGGCGGCCACTGGAACCACGACTTCTTCTGGAACACCCTCACCCCAGCCGACTCCTCCGGCAAACCCTCCGACGACCTCGCCGCCGCCATCACCGCCGCCTTCGGCTCCATGGACACCTTCAAAACCGCCTTCGGCGAAGCCGCCACCAAACGCTTCGGCTCCGGCTGGGCCTGGCTCATCCGCCAGGGCGACAAACTCAAAATCACCAGCACCCCCAATCAGGACAACCCCCTCATGAAAGGCCTCGTCCACGATCCCGACCTCGGCACCCCCCTCCTCGGCCTCGACGTCTGGGAACACGCCTACTACCTCAACTACCAAAACCGCCGCCCTGACTACATCACCGCCTGGTGGAACATCGTCAACTGGGACACCGTCTCCAAACGCTTCGCCGGGAAATAAATGCACCGGCCCTCATTCTGATTCGTCATCATTGGTTTCAGCCAACAGTCGCCATTCCTGAGGGCTGAAGGTCCGGTGTCATGAAAGCCCAGCCCATCGGGCTGGGTTTTTTGCGCCCCATCGTTCCAAGGGCCAAAGGCCCGGTCCAAAACGCCGCCCTCGGCCCACCTCCGGACCCGCTGGAGCCTCCAGCCCCGAGGGTCCAACGTCTCTGATTTCCGCAAAAGCTCGGAAACTTCCCCAACGGCAAGCCAGGCCCCGTGCATGCTTCCTGAGTTATCTAACACTCACTCATCACCCGCCCACAAAATCTGCCGGAGCCATTGGGCCATCGCCCTCCATCAGCAACACCCGCGCTGCCGCCTGCTCCTCCTCATCCAGCGGCAACCCCTCCAGCCCCGCCTCCACCACCGATGACGAAGAGTCATCAACACGCATCCATCCGGCCTATCAACCCCGCCCCCACCCCGCAAGCTCCATCCCGCCCGCGCTTGAACGCATCTCGCGGAGGTTATTTCACCTTCGGATGACAGCGAGCTTGGCTCAGCAGGCTTCCGGGAGGCGGTAAGCCAAGCAGTGGGCGAAAAGGTTGCGGTGGATCGACCGTTTGAGTGGGTATGATCTACCGTCTGCTCACCGCCGCATTCCTATCCGCCACCGCATTGGCCGAAGAGGCCGCAACGTTTCAGGAGCTTTTCAACGGCCGCGATCTGACTGGCTGGGTGGACGTGAACACCTCGCCGGCGACATGGACGGTGAAGGATGGGTTGTTGGTTTGCAGTGGAATGCCGATCGGGGTGATGCGCTCGGAGAAGCAGTATGAGAATTTCATCCTGCACATCGAGTGGCGGCACATGAAGGAGGGCGGGAACTCCGGAGTCTTTGTATGGAGTGAGGGGACGGCGCCGCAAGACAGGCCGCTGCCGAAGGGGATGGAGGTCCAGATGTTGGAACTGGAATGGCCGCGCCTCAACCCGAAGGCCGACGGCACGCCGAATCACCCCGGATATGTTTCTGGCGAGCTTTTCGGCGCGAACGGGCTGACGGCGATCCCGGATCATCCGCGCGGCGAGCGCAGCATGTCCACCGAGATGCGCTGCAAGGGAGTGGGCGAGTGGAACACCTACGTGGTGGTTTGCGTGGACGGCACGATCAAGCTTTCGATCAACGGAAAATTCGTCAACGGCATGCGGGAGGCGAGCGTTCGCAAGGGTTATCTCTGCCTGGAAGCCGAGGGGTCGGAAATCCACTTCCGCAACGTGCGCATCCTCGAACTCCCCGGCGGAAACGCCACCGCCGAGCAAACGGCACCGGTGGTGAAGTAGCATTGCCCAGCTTGCCGCCTCCCCGGTGTGGGTCGCCGGGCTCAGATGCAACTTCCCCGGCAAGCAGTTTTTGACAAAGCTCCTGGGGGATTAGGAATTATGGGGATTAGGAAGTAGGCTTCGAGGTCTTTGGCGATGGCGGTGGAGTTGCCGGTGAGGGGGACTTGGATGAGATGGGTCACTTATTTTGAAGTGATCACTCGTGGGAGAGTTTCTTCGAGTGCGTGAAACAAACCGTCGATGATGTTGGGTTTGCCCGCAAAGAGTTCGTCCGGGCCTCCGGCGTGGATGCTGCTGAAGGGTGCTTCGTAGAGGGCGGCGGGCTCCATGAAGCCTCGCGCCGTAAGTTGGTCGATGACGAGTTCCACGAAACGGATCTGCGGGGCGGTGAGAGAGCGGTCATCCAGGAAGGTTGCGAATGCTGTCTTGGCGGCGTTGCGGTCCATGCCGACGATGCGCCGGACAAGGTGGGCCAACGTGGGCATCTCCTGGATCTGGAGCATGCTGGTGAGCAGTCGCGGTCCTTCATCGTCCCCGATGGAAAGGAGGGTATTCTCCAGGGATTTTAAATCCGTTGGTGTCAGAGGTTGGTTATTGCGGAGGCGTTGGATTGCGATCTCATCCTGATGAGATCGGAGATAGTCCTCGACCTTCTTTGCATATTGGGTGCCGGTCATCTTCGCCATGTAGATCACCTCGTCCTCGCGGACACCGATGATCTCATCCTCGAAGTTGGTATAGACGATCTTGCGTTTGGATTTGTCGATGAACTGGACGAGGCCGCGCAGGCGGATGCGGAGATCTTCGAGAGCTGCGAGGTTGATTCCTTCCCAAAACTCGGGGGTCTGGATGGCGCGGAGGTATTCGAGCTGCTGTTTGACCGCCGGGATGGCATCTTTCTCCTCAAGACTGGCGGCAATCTCGATGACTTTCTTGCGGACGGACTCGAAGTTGCCGACGTCCCGTTCGATCAGGGCGATTTGCATGCGCAGGGCGGTTAGATCGAAGAACCGGGCTTCGATTTCATCGGTTTCGATCTGGCTGGGCAGACCGGCAAGGTGGTTCTCAAGCTCGTGGATTTCTGAATCTGTGAGAGCATCCCATGATTCAGGATTTTTGAATTTTTCCACCTGCTGGAGGTGGGCACGCACCATGAAGTTGTCCGGGTTCATGCCGTTGACTTCTCCGAGCAGGGTGCTTGAGAGTGAGGAGAGGAGTATGCCGGAGGGTTCCAGCTCGGGAGTCCTCTGAACGGCAGCGAGGACTTGAACGCGGGTCTTGAAAAGGCGGGTGCCGAGAGCTTCCCCGGCACTGCCCTCGATGCCATTGGGGTTTTCCCGGAAGAAGTCGAAGTTGAAGCAGAAGTCGAAGATGCGGAAGTGCTCCTTGTCCTGCCCGGGACCGAATAGGTTTTTGCAAAGGCGTGTGCCGCGACCGATCATTTGCCAGAATTTGATCTTGGAATAGACGGGCTTGAAAAAGACCAGATTCACGACCTCTGGCACATCAATGCCAGTATCGAGCATGTCCACGGAAATGGCGATGTGGGGAGCTTTGTCCTTCTGGGAAAAGTCATCGATGAGGCTCTGCGGGTATTTCGCGAAGTGATCGATCACTCTTGCAAAGTGTCCGTTGTATTGCGGGTAGTGGAAATTGAAGCGCTCTTCGATGAATACGGCGTGGTCGTGATTGCGGGCGAAGATGATCGTCTTGCCAAGTCTGTCGCCGCCTTCCACTTTGAGGCCTTCCTCCATGAGATGCTGGAGGACTTTGTCCACGGTATCCTTGTTGAATAGCCAGTTGTTGATCGCGGAGGCGTTTACTGCATCGGGAGTGACGACTTCGCCATGGTTGTCTCCCCAATCGAGCGATTCCCACTCCGCCTTTTCCGCGTCGCTGAGGTCATCGTAGTGAATCCCATCGCGCGGGAATTTGAGATCCACTTGTCTTACCTGTGGTGGCACGAGGTAGCCATCGCTCACGGCAAGGTCTAGCTCGTAGGCATCGGTGGGGACGCCTTCTTCCAGATCGAAGAGTTCATAGGTGTTTTTGTCCACTTGTTCACGCGGGGTGGCGGTGAGGCCGACGAGCAGGCAATCGAAGTAGCGGAAAATCTCGCGGTAGCGTTGATAGACCGAGCGGTGTGCTTCATCGATGATGATCAGATCAAAATGCCCGGCACTGAAGCGGGCCGCACCACCATCGGTCACGTCAATGAGTCCCATCATGGTGGGGTAGGTGCAGACATAGACGCGGCCCTCGGTGTTCTTTTCCGTCACCAGATTCACTGGACTGGAATCAGGGAGGTGGGCTTTGAAGGCATTGCCGGCTTGATTCACCAGAGATATGCGGTCAGCGAGGAAAAGAACACGCTTGGCCCAGTTCGCCCGCTGCAGCACATCCACCAGGGCGATGGCGAGGCGCGTCTTGCCGGTGCCAGTTGCCATCACGAGCAGAGCCTTGCGTTGTTTCTGGGAAAAATGCTCACAGATGCTGGTGATGGCGCGTTTTGCATAGTAGCGTTCCACGATGTCGCCATTGATGGGCACTGTGTTGAAGGGTTTGCGGGTGCTGCGGCGTAGGATGAGGCGGGCGAGTTCTTCCTTCTTGTAGAATCCCGATACGCGGCGCGGCGGGTAGGCTGTATCGTCCCACAGCCATGTCTCGTAGCCATTGGTGTAGAAAATCACTGGTCGCTGGTCATACATCGCCTCTAGGCAATCGGCGTAGAGCTTGGCCTGCTGCTGGCCGACGCGGGCGTCCACGGTGGTTTTCTTCGATTCCACGATGCCGAGCGGCTTGCCGTCATCGCCCCATAGCACATCGTCCACGTCGCCCTTGCCTGCTTGGTTCGGCATTCCGGTCACTTCAAATTCCTTGTCGCGCTTTTGATCGAGAGGCCATCCGGCGCGCTTGAGTTCGAGGTCGATGAGGTAGTGGCGGGTTTCCGCTTCCGTGTAGTCGTGCGTGTCTGGCTTTTGTTCCGCTGCGGCCTTGGCTTCGGCTAGCTGGGCGCGGAGTGTCTGGAGTTCGGCATCAAGCGCATCTTTTTCCTGCTGCTGCTTCAGGGCTTCTTTGGACTGCGCCTCCAGTTGCTTTTCTAACTCTTCCAGCTCTTTGCGGGGAACCACCGCCGCGCTGGTGACAGGCTTTGGCACCCGGGCATCCGACCACGCGGCACCCTCGCGGGAAGCTTCGGGCGCGTAGGTGCGGGTGAGCCAGTAGCAAAGGTGGTGCAGTTCCTTGACCACCTGCAAGGCATCATACTGACGAATCGGCTTCTGCTCGTGAACCGCCTGATTCCCGACCTGCTGGATCACGCGGGCTTTCTGGAATACCGCTTCGGGTAACAGATTGCGGAAACTCGGATCATGAATCATCGCTCCGAGGCTGGTGTCGTATGGCATCCGCAGACTGGCGTCGTATCGGTAAAGCCAGCGGACGGCCACCTCCAGCGCAAAGCGCGCATGAAAACAAGCCGCGCGCGGATCTCCCATGATGTGCTCTTCCGCCTTGCGGGAGGCTTCCGCGAGGTCTTTGAATTGAGATGGTAGGAAAAAGAAGTTGGAAGTCATCGGCGGATGCCTACTCTTATCAAATGCCAGCCTTTCTCACTAGCAGAAAGTCAGAGTGTTTTTTGTGCGTAAAACGTGGATATTTGTCTTATTCAGAAGCCAGAAGGAGGTTTTTCGCCGAAGAATTCTTCGTATCGCGCTCGCAGATTTTTAGCGGGTAGGTCACAGTCATAAATCCACTGCTCGACCACTCGTGTCACCATGTCGTAAGAAATATGCTTTGCTTGAAACATCTCGTGCATCAATTCGAGTGTTGTCCACACTGGTATTTCAAATTCATCCGCGAGTCGCAGCATTTCTTGATCATCAGTCACAACCCGAATCTTTAGCGCTAACGCCGTCGCTAAAATACGGACATCGATCCGTGATGTTGATAGTGATTCGGTCATTACATGTCCCCATATAAAGTCAAAATTTTGCTCCACTTCCGCATGCTGCTCTTTGCTGAGTTGTAAGGGGCGCTTGCGATTATCTTCGTATTTTGGCAGCGTGATCCAATCGAACTTATTCGCCAGACGCGGTTGCCGCAAGCACTCGTCCCTCAGGTCTTTGTGAGCGTAGAGTGTGTATTGCGGTTTACCAAAAGGCTGAAAAAGTAGCGGATGGAGATTGACTGCGAGCCGCAGGTAGCTGTTGGTGTCGAGGAGTATCTTGGTTTGTGCCATCGCTTTACCCTCCGTGTCAAAATTTACACCAAAGCAGCCCGGATTCCCTTCGCGTCCACCAGCGGAATGTCTAACATGCGACTGATGTGATTCTCACTCAGGTTGGCTTTTCGCACACTCTCGCCCAGTGCTTTGAAAAACGGCGTTGCAAATCGCTCATCGGCAAGCCTCATGTAGCGGTCAGCACTTGGGTGCTCTCCATCGAACATCTCCTTGCTAATAGTGCTGACTTTTTGATGAAAGCGGCTGATTTCTGCATGCAATGCTGGTTCGTTTATGAATGCGAAATCCATACCCTCGGAATTCGCCAATTTCTCAAGCTCCTTGTAAACGGAAAAGGGTGAGATGACATACTCCGCCGCAGCTTCTATGAGGATGGCAATGCGGCGCGGAAGAGATTTGGCTCTCTGATAGGCAGTCAGCCATTTTTGAGCGGCACCTTTGGGGAAGAGAAGCGCACCAGCAAAGGCATCCGCGAAATCTTCCGCCAGCTCTGTTTCTCCCGCTTCCAGTAGTGAAACACTGAGCACGTGCCCCAGTTCGTGCGCCATCCAGAATTTGAAGTCGTGCAGCTCGCTGTCCAGATTCAGCAAAATCCACGTGGTCTGACTGGTGGGCAGGTAAATGTGCAGTGCATTGGCATGGCCACTGCGGTGCCCCCACATCACGGGAACGATGACTGCCTGCAGCTCGTTGAATTTCCGGATCAAGGCCTCAAAATCGATGGGCTGCGTAGGATCCAGTTTCAGCTCCAAACGCACCTGCACCACCAAAGCTTGAAGGTAATCGTATTCCAAGCGTGGCTGCTTGAGGCGGGGCGGTGTAACAAAACGATCATAACCTACATGCGGCACGAGTGTTTCCAACAATCGTCCCATCTCACGAGCCTTTTCCGTATGTTCGTCAGTGGTTTTTGTGCCTGCCCGCTTGCGGTAGGCAACCAAAGGCGCTGGCTGTGCCTGTCCGCTATCCACTAATTCCTTGAAGCTGAGATTCAACAGCTTCCCCAACTTCAAAAGCTCGGATGGGCGCGGAAAGGCCGAACGATTGAACCACTTGCTGATGGCGTTGCGTGATAGCCCTAGACTTTTGGCGACGGATGCTTGGTTCATGCCAAGCTCCGCAAGCTGTTCTTTGACACGATCAAGGCGCAGTGTTTTTTCCATGGTTGCAAAGGGATACGAAGCAGAGTGTAAACTTTTGTCAACCAAAATGAAAAATTTAGTCAGCCATTTCAGAGTTCCCCGCGGAAGGCGCGGTGCTGGAGGGCGGCGAAGAGGGCGTCTAGCTCGGCGAGGTGGGCGCGCTGGGTGGACTTCTGGCGCTCGATGGATTCGACGATGACGGCGAATTTTTGTTGGAGAGGAAGCGGGGGGAGTGGCACAGCGAGACCCTCGATCATCGTCCGATTTAGGTTGGGCATTGTAACACCCCAGGCCAATTCGTTCAATTTCCTTTTCATGGCCTCACTCGACATCAACGAAAACAAGAAAAGTGAAGTGAATTCTTTCGGATCAGGGCGTAGAAACAGAGACCCTGTTCCACAGATCATTCCTTGCTCTTGTTCGCTGATAACTGCACAGCGCCCCATCTCACCTCTGCGCCCCATGATCACATCGCCACTTTTCAGTCTATAACCTTCGAGTGTGGCAGCTTTTTTTTCACTTATCGTCTGACCTTCGCGAACCACCACTTTACCCGAAACAATATGCATTGGGTTTATTAGGGGAATGCCTCCTTCAATGTAATCTTCCTTATGCAGAAGGGAGCCAAATGGCCCGATCTGGACATTTGTTTGGAGCGATGAGAGCTTCTGGGCTTTCCAACTTTTGGAGTTTGTCACCGGATCTCCGAAGAGGGTGAGGAAGGTGGATTGGAGGAGGGCGTCGAGTTGGGCGAGGGCCTCGCGGCGCTTGGCCCGCAAGGCGTCCGCCGCATCCAGAATCGCCGCGATCCGCTTCTGCTCGGCGAGGGGCGGGAGGGGGATTTGGAGTTCTTGGAACTTTGATTTGCTGATTATCGGAAGCGTAGTCGCTTGAGCCATGCATTCCATGGCTGGCTTTAGAAGGCGACATGCATAGTAGCCAAATTTAGGAAAAACCAAAGAGCGGTCAAAAACTACCGAGTTGATCTGCTGGTTCGTGGCGAGGGATCTCCCCGCAATTCCAATTTTTCCAAGTGTGCCGATACAACACATCATCACTGCACCCTCGGGCAGCATACGAGCTTCCGCTGCGCCTGCTGCTGATAAAGTCCGTGGTGTTATTGTGATCATTTGATCGCTATCAAGATCTGCTGGAGTGACGAACGGGATGTCACCACCGTAGAAATGGGGGAAAGCAGTGCGTGGTGTTGATCCAGTTGAAACAACACCAAGATCCGCTAATCGTTTATGCTGCCACTTCATCCCAACACCCCCTCACGTTCTTTTCTGCCCATGGCGATCTCGTCTTCGAGCTGGGCGATAAGTGCCATGAAATTCTTCAGCACCAATGGTGCGCCATACGATAGCCCAGGGCAACGCCCTGGGAAGAAATTCCAGCACCCCCCCCCAAGCCCCAAGGGGGCGAAACAACCGCCGTGCGCTGATTGATGTGCCGGCCCTACAGGCCTCAATGTTCTTGTGCGGCCAAACCTAGGGCGTTGCCCTAGGCTAGCGTATTTTGGCCCTTCAGGCCTGGTGAATGTTTGTTGTTTCATGGTGCGTCTTCTTCGGGTAGGTCGAACACATGGCGGGCTTCGAGTTCGCGGGCGAGTTCCTCTTCGCTGGGAAGAACCGTTAGGTATTTGGCCGCGAAGAGTTGGGCATTTTCGTTGAGCACGGAGTAGCGGACGATGGTCTCGTCTTTGTCGGCGCAGAGGATGATGCCGAGCGTTGGATTGTCATCCTCGCCACGTTTCAGATCATCGAACATGCGGACATACATGTCCATTTGTCCGATGTCTTGGTGCGCGAGTTTGTCGATCTTGAGGTCGAGCAGCACGAAACACTTCAGCAGGTAGTTGTAGAATACGAGGTCGATGTAAAAGTGGGAGGTTTCCGAGCTGATGCGGAACTGGCGACCGACGAAAGAGAAGCCCCTGCCGAGTTCGAGAAGAAAGCTCTGCAAGTTATCGATGAGGGCGGTCTCGATGTCGCGCTCGTGATGTTTGGTGTCTTCGGGGAGGTTGAGGAATTCGAGAATGTAGGGGTCTTTGAGGAGGTTTTCTGGAGTGAGAGAAACTGATTGCTGTACTGGTTCGGGGGCCTTGAGGAGTCGTTGGTGCCAACCGCTGCGGATGTTGCGTTCGAGCTGTCGGCTGGTCCACCCATGCGTGGCTGCCTCATTGACATAGTATTCGCGGGCTTTGGGTTCCTCGATACGCATGATCAGACGGTAATGCGTCCAACCCAATTCGCTACGCAGTGCGTAGCTTTTTCCTAAGTCAGGATAGGTGAGGTAGAATTGCCGGAAATTCTTCAAATTTGCCACGGAAAATCCCTTGCCGAATTCTAGGCCTAATTGCTTGGACAGTTCTCGTATGAGTTCACGACCGTAGGTAGCTTTGGACTGCCCGCCTTGTTCCTCCTCGACGATGCGCCTACCGATGCGCCAGTAAGCCTCCACCATGATGAAATTGACACTGGATGCCGCCTTGCGCCGAGCTTCGGCGAGGATCTCACGAACGGAGCGGAAAAACTCATCGTCGGTGGTGGTAAGAGATTCGCTCATTTCAACAAGCCCTCCAGTTCTTTTCTGCCCTTGGCGATCTCGTCTTCGAGCTGGGCGTTATTTTTCATGATATTCTTCAGCACCAAAGGTGCATCATTCCTCAGCCCAGGGCAACGCCCTGGGTCTGAGCCCGTTACAATACCGCGCGCCCACGGTGCGCGATACGTTCCATGTTGAAGTCAACGGGACGGCGGGAGAGCATGTCTACGACGGCGATCCGGCGAAGCGCGCCGACGCCGTCCATGACGGGCTCTACGTCTGCGACGGCTCGGTCATCCCGCGGCCGCTCGGTGTGCATCCACTGTTCACGATTGCCGCCGTCGCCGAGCGCC
>SXGQ01581591.1_pt1 | contig 10922 bp, 4 predicted proteins | sample 3178371 | NCBI WGS metagenome assembly SXGQ01 (sample SAMN11356859, study PRJNA531348) | freshwater metagenome | isolation source: freshwater sample F1-20 | place: China: Fuxian Lake, Yuxi | collected 2017-12-25 | reverse complement strand
CGGGCCAGCGTCTCACGGCCACCGGCCACCAAGTCGCCCTAGGCGCCCTGGACGTCCGCCCAGATGAAGTCGATCGGGCCGGGCTCGTGCTTGGCGGACCACGTGTCGAGGGTGCGGACCTCCACCTTGATGGTGCGCGGGTCGTGGCCGAGCAGCTGTCGCAGCAGTTCGCCGTTGATGGCGTCGCGGGAGACGGGCGGAAGCGGGCGCGGCATGGTGCGGAGCGCACGGGAGGGTCGGTGGTGTTCGAGGAGTGCAAGGCGGCTGGCGTCAAGGACGCGCGCGCTCACGTCGACCATGAGCGACCGATCTGGCGTCAGGCGGACGGCGGTGGGGGTCTGCAAGGACCAGCTTTCGGCGTCGGTACTGCCTGCGTGCGTATGGAGCGAGTTGAATCGGGCGACCGGGCCAGATAGTTTGCTCCGACACTTCGTTCCGGGAGAAACCACATAAAGACGACGATTCAGGCGGCAGCAGCGGCGATCACCCTCATCGCATCCTCGGCGGCGCATGCTCAACAAGCAGTGCAGTGGAAGGTCAGCGATGGTGGGAATGGGCACTGGTATCGAGTTTCGACAGCCTTGGTGGCCACCGACTGGATTGCTATCAATGAACTAGCCTCAGGGTCCGGGGCGCACCTTGTGACATTCAGCAGTGGGGCCGAGCACGAGTTCTTTTACGATCGGCTTGGAGCGGCGGTGATCGGACTCTCAGCAGCCCCTGGCTCAAGCAGCTTTGCCTGGTCCACAGGTGAACCGGTCGGGTTTACAAACTGGGGAACCTCCCAGTGCAGTTCCGGTCCGTATCCGAACAATCCCGTTACCGACCGTCGCTTCGTAGTACTGAACTTTGGACCATGCGTCGGTTCAGCGGGACTTAGGCCTGCTTGGGACGACTATCCGCGCTCGCAGCTTGGTCCAAGTGTCTCCAATATTGGCTTGGAATGGTCCGCCGACTGCAACAGCGATGGCATCGTCGACTATGGCCAGATCCTCGACGGCACATTCCCAGATGCAAACGGCAACGGTGTGCCCGACTGCTGCGATGGCGGCGAGTCCTGTACGCCTTGCCCTGGAGATGTCGTACGCGACGAGCTCGTTGATGGCGTTGATCTTGCCGCCGTCCTCAGCCAGTGGGGCACTCAAGGGAGCGGTACGTTCAACGCCGACATCGACAACTCTGGCCTAGTCGACGGCGGCGACCTTGCGATGGTCCTCGCTGGCTGGGGACCGTGCCCGTAGTGTCAGCCGCGGAGTCGCCTGGGATGTTGATCGGTCGTCAGGAGTTCCCTCGATGCGACTCATCAGAACATGGCATGATGTCTTGAGGGACAGCCGAAGGCGCCAGTCGTTGGCATCGTGCTGCACCGATGCGCAGGTATCGGCTCATCGCCAAGACTGCCGTGGTTTGGCCGACTAGTTCTTACGGCGCCGACCCGAGACTCCGAGGAGCGCGACGAGCAGTGGCAAGCCACCGGGAGAGGGTACGTACTCGACGATGTACGAGTACGTCGCGTTGCCATCATTCGTGAAGTCATTCCACGTACCCGACAGATTGACGAAGTGAAGATAGCTCTCCTTGCCGCCTTGCCAGCCTTGGTCGCCTGGCTCGCCAGAGGCCCAATTGGTGAAACTCCAACTCTCGCCGGTCACCCACTCCCAACCAGAGGCTGCGGGGGAGTTCGGATTCGGCTGGTATCCACCAAGCCAAGGGCCGCCGTAGGTGTTCGACCAGTACTGAGGCTGGCCCGAAACCAGTGAAAGAACGAACGCGTTCTCCGCTGCGCTGGTGAGGGTGGCGAGGTGCCCGCCGCGAGCTTCCGCCAACGCGCGAGCTTGCTCCCAAGTGACGGACGTGTTCGACCTAACCGCTTCGTAGTAATGGCCGTTACCGTTGCTGGCGAGGCTCCACTCGGTCAAGGCGGCAATGGCCGGAGCGCTCATCAAGAGCGCGGCAGTGCATGACAGGATCTGGCGCGATTCGAGCATTGATGTCCTCCAAAAAGATAAGCGTCGTTGAATTATGGTATCAGCTTTCATCTCATGCTGTCTGGCTGAACTTTAAAAGTGCTGCCCCTGCTTACTTTGTTCAAGAATCATTGATAGGTCCAGCAGCAACCCGCGTGCCGTGTCGATCTCACGCAGGTCACTCAGCGCCCACAATCTGTGGTGCCTTGGTGTCGGCCGCGATTCCTGGTGTGCAGCATCTAATGTTCGTCGCCCACCGAAGGCGGCCGCGCTCTCGAACAGGTGCGTTGAACTGGGATTCGTCGCCCGCGAAGCGGGCACATCTGCCCTGCGCCCCTGCGGTCGAGATCGATCATGCCGCCGATCGATCGGCGACCTGATCCCGGTCACTGCACGCAGGGGCCCCAGGAGCCAAGCAGGATCGCCAGGTCTTCGCCGTTGACGCCACCATCGCCAGTGATGTCAAGGTCAGGCGAGACCGGGCCCCACGCTCCGAGCAGCATCCCAAGGTCCGCTCCGCCCACGACTCCATCCTTGTCAACGTCCGCAGGGCAGGCCGGTGGCAGTGGGTCACAGTCGTCGGGAATGCCGTTCCCATCCGCGTCGGCGCTGCTGCCCGCTGCGATCTCGCACACGTCGATCCGCCCATTGGCGTTGCAGTCCGCGAACTGTCCCGACTCGATTTGGCACGAATCGAGGATCGAGTCTTGATTGCAGTCATTGTCGGCGATTTGCGTGTCATCGGGCAGGCCGTCGTGGTTGCAATCCACGGATCGAAGCGCGATCGTGTGGAAGCCGCCGCCAGCGATGGCGGTGCATGCCCCCAGGTCGGCGGGGATGTCGCACTGGCCGCTGCCGTTGTCGCCCCACGCCCTGACGGAGCCATCGGTGCGGAGTGCGATGGTGTGGTAGCTGCCGCCAGCGATGTCGGTGCATGCCCCCAGGTCGGTGGGGATGTCGCACTGGCCGTAGCCGTTTTCGCCCCACGCCCTGACGGAGCCGTCGTGGCGAAGCGCGACGGTGTGGTAGGCACCGCCAGCGATGTCGGTGCATGCCCCCAGGTCGGTGGGGATGTCGCACTGCCCCTGGGCGTTGTACCCCCACGCCCTGACGGAGCCGTCGTGGCGAAGCGCGACGGTGTGGTAGTCACCGCCAGCGATGTCGGTGCATGCCCCCAGGTCGGTGGGGATGTCGCACTGGCCGAACTCGTTGTATCCCCATGCCCTGACGGAGCCATCGGCGCGAAGCGCGATGGAGTGGTAGGCACCGCCCGCGATGGCGGTACATGCCCCCAGGTCGGTGGGGATGTCGCACTGGCCGCTGCCGTTGTCGCCCCACGCCCTGACGGAGCCATCGGTGCGGAGTGCGATGGTGTGGTAGCTGCCGCCAGCGATGTCGGTGCATGCCCCCAGGTCGGTGGGGATGTCGCACTGCCCCTGGGCGTTGTACCCCCACGCCCTGACGGAGCCGTCGGGTCGAAGTGCGACGGTATGGGCGTGGCCGCCGGCGATCCCGTAGCACACGCCGAGGTCATCGGGAGGGTAGGCCTGACCGAATTGGTTGGATCCCCATGCCCTGACGGAGGCATTCTCGAATTCGATGCAGTCTGCCGTTCCGTCGCCGTCGAAGTCGGTGTCGGGTGTACCGCACCCGCACTGGCCCGGGGCCTGCTTGGCAGGGTCAAGCGGGCAGCCGTCGTTCAGATCGTCGGCGCCGTCGTTGTCATCGTCGGTGTCGGCGTTGTCGCCAACGCCGTCGCCGTCGGAGTCTGCACTCTCATTGGCATCAAGCGGGAAGGCATCAACGGTGTCGGCGACGCCATCATTGTCATCGTCGGTGTCGGCGTTGTCGCCAACGCTGTCGCCGTCGGCGTCGGCGCTTTCACTGGCATCGAGGGGGAATGCGTCAATGGTGTCGGCGACGCCATCGTTGTCATCGTCGGGCTCGATGCAGTCACTCTCGCCATCAGCGTCGGTATCGGGAAGGGTGCCGAGTGCGATCTCGCGCCAGTCGGGCGTGCCGTTGGCGTTGCAGTCTGGATCCTGGATGGCGAGGAGGTGGAAATAGCCCGACGCGACCGCCGCGCAGCGCCCAAGATCGGCGGGTGCATCACCTTGCCCGAACGAATTGTCGCCCCAGACTCGAATGGAGCCGTCGGTGCGCAGCGCCACGGTGTGCCGCCAGCCGGCGGCAATCGCGGTACAAGGGCCGAGATCATGAGGCACGATCGATTGGTTGAAGTCGTTGTAGCCCCACGCGCGGACCGTGCCATCCGACTGCAGTGCGACCGAGTGAAAGAACTGGGTCGCGATCGCCGAGCAGCGCCCAAGATCGGCTGGCACGTCACATTGCCCGGCCGAATTGTCGCCCCACGCTCGCACGGTGCCGTCAGTGCGCAGCGCGAAGGTGTGCGCTTGTCCGGCCGCGATGGCGGTGCATGGCCCTAGGTCAGGTGGCACACTCGCCTGGCCGTAGCCATCCCACCCCCAGCTTCGCACGGTGCCGTCGGTGCGTAGCGCCACGGTGTGCCCAAAGCCAGCGGCGACTCCCGTGCACGGGCCGAGATCAGCGGGAATGTCACACTGGCCCTCATTGTTCGCGCCCCACGCCCGGACCTCCCCATCCGTGCGGATCGCCACCACGTGGTAGCCGCCGGCTGCGATCGCGACGCATGATCCGAGGTCTGCGGGGACCGTCGTCTGCCCGTAACCCCAAACACGCACCGCGCCGTCCATGCGCAGCGCCGCAGTCATGCTGTCGCCACCCACGATCATCCTGCAGGAACCGAGGTCATGCGGGATGTTCGACTCACCCCAGGCGTTGGAGCCCCACGCCCGTGGGGCACCGTAGGGCATCACGCAGTCCACGGCGCCATCGCCGTTCTGGTCGGTCTCCAGCGCGCCGCATCCGCACGCCCCGGGCGCGGTCTTGAATCGGTCCAACGGACAGCCGTCGACGCAGTCGGGCGTTCCGTCTGCATCGGCATCCGTCTCCGGAGCGCCGCAGCCGCAGGCGCCAGGTGCCGTCTTCAGCGGATCGATGGGGCAACCGTCGGCTGCATCCGGAGTGCCGTCGTTGTCATCGTCGGGGTCACCGTTGTCGCCGAGCCCGTCGCGGTCGGCGTCGATCTGTTCGACGGGGTCCGTGGGAAAAGCATCGTCGACGTCCGGCGTTCCATCGTTGTCATCGTCCACATCCAGGTTGTCGAAGACACCGTCGACATCGGTGTCGAGCACGGATCGCGGGACGCCGATCGTGATGCCGGACCAGATTTCCGGTACCGGCAGATCGATCTCGATGCGGCGGTGGTAACCAGGGAACAGGATCGTGCCGTTGCCCTCGCTCCCGTTCAGCGTGTTGCCTGATGCCTCGAAGGTGCCCTGCCCGAACGGCCCCGGACCGGACGAGAGGATCTGGAACGGCCGGTTGAACTCGTACGGTGTGTTGAGGCTGACCACCGCAAGCACAGGCGACTCGACGGCCCTGGAGAACTCGATCACCAGGCGTGTGCCGCCACCCCCCAGCGCGACGATGTCGGAGGCGGGGGGGCCGTTCGTCACGACAGCGCTTTGGTAGGTTGACTCCGGCAGCCAGTAATGGTCGCCTCCGTCCGTCTGAACGAACCAGGTGGGTCCCGTAATCGTGACGTCGACCGGGCCCCCGGAGGTGATGATGGAGCCACGGACCACGGAACCAGTAGCGGCCGTCAGGTCGACCCATGCGACCCCTGCCGACGCATCGCAGGCATCGCCGATGCCGTCGACGTCGAAGTCGTTCTGGTTGGCGTTCGCCACCTGCGGGCAGTTGTCGACGTCGTTGGGCACGGCGTCGCCATCGAGGTCCAGGTCGACGCAGTCGAGGATGCCATCGCCGTCGGTATCGGCGGTGCCTTCGGTGCCGCACATCCCGCAGACGTTGAGCGGGCAGCCGTGGCAGGCCGCGTCGCCCGGCTGGTCCGGGCAGTCATCGACCGGGTTGAGGACGCCATCGCCGTCGATGTCGGGCGACTGGCAGCTGTCGGGGATCCAATTGTGGTCGATGTCGGCCGCGCCGTCGGCGATCTCGCAGCGGTCGAGCACGCAGTCGTTGTCGCAGTCGCCCTGCGTCCCGGCGGCGATCTCGCGCCAATCGGGCGTGCCGTTGCCGTTGCAGTCGGGGATGCGCACGGCGAGGGTGTGGGTCCCGCCAGCGGCGATCGCGGCACAGGTGCCGAGGTTGGGAGGAATGTCGCACTGTCCCCAGTCGTTTGAGCCCCACGCACGGACACTGCCGTCGGATCGCAGCACGACCGAATGGGCGCTACCCGCTGCGATCGCAGCACAGGGCCCGAGGTCTGCGGGGACGTCACATTGCCCTTGCTGGTTGCTTCCCCACGCACGCACCGAGCCGTCGGGGCGGAGTGCGATGGTGTGGCGACCGCCGGCGGCAACCATGATGCAGGTACCGAGATCGGCGGGGAGGTTGCATTGTCCTTCGGCGTTTGCTCCCCATGCCCGCACGGCACCATCAACGCGCAGGGCCACGGAGTGGTTGCCGCCGGCAGCGATCATCTTGCACGGACCGAGTCCTGGCGGGACGGTGGTTTGTCCATAGGTGGTGTCGCCCCACGCCCGAACGGTGCCGTCGGATCGCAGCGCGACCGCGTGAACGCTTCCTGCCGCGATCGCGGTGCATGAGCCGAGATCGGCCGGAACGCTCGCTTCGTTGTTATTCAGATATCCCCACGCGCGAACTGCGCCGTTCGCCTGCAGCGCGAGCGTGTATCCAAAGCCCGCAGCGATGGCGCTACAGGTTCCCAGATCGGGGGGAATAGCTGTTCGGCCTCCATTCGCGTCAGACCACGCCCGAACCATGCCGTCGGAGCGCAGCGCCACCGAGTGCAATTCACCTGCTTCGACTGCGACGCAGGGACCGGGAGCGCTCCAAATGGGCAGCATCCATCCCCCAGGAAACCATTCGCGCACCACGCCGTCGGTACCGAGCGCGACCGAGATCAAGTCGACCGCACTTGAAGAGATCGCGGTAGCGGTTCCCAGCAGCTGCGGGACTGTGATCGGAGTTCCGTCGGGCCACCATGCCTTCACGGTGCCCGAGGGCAGCAGCGCGGCCGTGAACGACCGTCCTGCCGACACCGCCGTGCAGGGGCCGAGGTCCGCGGGCACACGCCACTGAGGAATCTGCGTCGTGTCTCCCCAGACACGCACCGTGCCGTCCGATCGAAGGGCCGCCGTGTGAAGATAACCTGCCGAGATGGCCGCGCAGGCTCCGAGGTCTGGCGGCACCTCCGTGAGCCCGCCAACGTTGGCGCCCCAGGCCCGCACCATGCCGTCGTTCCGCAGCGCCACCGTGTGGAAGACACCCGCTGCCACCGCCTTGCACGCTCCGAGATTTGCAGGAACGTTGCACTGCCCGTAATCGTTCCATCCCCATGCGCGAACGGAGCCGTCGGTGCGGACGGCCACGCTGTGGAGGTCGCCTGCGGCGATAGCGACGCAGGGGCCGAGGTCCGCGGGGACGGTTGATTGCCACCAATCATTGTGGCCCCACGCCCGCACGGTGCCGTCGGTCTGCAGCGCGAGGGTATGGATTCGCCCCGCTGCGACGGTCCGGCACGGCCCGAGGTCGGTGGGAGCGTCAGACTGACCGTACCAGTTCGTCCCCCATGCAAGGACGTCGCCGTGACTCGTGATGGCGACCGTATCCGACCATCCGCGCGCAACCGCCACGTACGGTCCAGCGTCGCGGGGCACCTGTGATTGGCCTTCGCGGTTGTCGCCCCACGCCACCACAATCCCGCTCGGCCTCGGGCAGTCGGCGACGCCGTCGCCATCCGCGTCGGTGTCCGCCAGTCCGCATCCGCACGCCCCCGGCTGGGTCTTGTGCGGGTCGTTCGGGCAGCCGTCGGCCGCATCCGGCGCGCCGTCGTTGTCGTCGTCCGGGTCGGCGTTGTCGCCGATGCCGTCGCCGTCGGTGTCGTCCTTCTCGTTTGGGTTCAGCGGGAACGCGTCGAACGCGTCCAGCACGCCGTCGTTGTCGTCGTCGGTATCGAGGCAGTCGTACGTGCCGTCGCCGTCGGTGTCGACCAGACCGTCGCTGCCGCACCCACCGCAGGCATTGCGCGGGCAGCCCTGGCACGCCGCATCGCCGGCCAGGTTGGGGCACTCGTCGACATTGTTGAGCAGCCCGTCGCTGTCCAGGTCCGCCGGCATGCAACTGTCCGGGATCCCATTGACGTCCAAGTCCGCCGCACCCGCTGCAATCTCGCAGCTGTCGAACACGCCGTCGCCGTCGCAATCGGGCACGGTCCCGGAGGCGCTCTCTTGCCAGTCCGGGATGCCGTTGGCGTTGCAGTCGCTGGTTCGGATGACGATCGTGCGCTGGCCCGCGGCAGCGATGGCCAGTGGGCGCCCAAGGTCTGGCGGAACATTCGTTTCACCCCAGCCGTTCGTTCCCCACGCGCGAATGGTGCCGTCGGCCTGAAGGGCGACCGTGTGCGCATCGCCGGCGGCGATCGCGGTGCAGGGCCCCAGGCCCGATGGGACGTTGCATTGGCCCCAACGATTCCATCCCCAGGCCCGCACCGTGCCATCGCTGCGCAGCGCCACCGTATGCCCCAATCCGGCCGCGATGGCCGTGCAAGGACCGAGATCCGTCGGACGGGACACCCTTTGCGCCTGGACCTCGTATCCCCACACCCGTACGGAGCCGTCAGCACGCAGCGCAACCGAGCTATACGCCGCAGCTGCGACGGCCGTGCACGGACCGAGGTCCGCTGGGGCGTCCACTTGGCCATGATCGTTCCAGCCCCAGCAGCGAACGCTGCCATCGGTTCGAATGGCGATGGTGTGCTCGAAGCCCGCAGCGATGGCCTTGCACGTGCCGAGGTCGCCGGGGACATTAGTCTGGTTGTGCCAGTTGGATCCCCACGCGCGAACCGTCCCGTCAGCGCGTATCGCGGCACCGTGGTCAAGACCGGCGGCGACGGCTACGCAGGTCCCCAGGTCGACTGGGACCATGGCCCCGTTGTTCTGCCCGCCGTCCCGACCCCATGCACGCACGAAGCCATCAAGACGAAGCGCCACGGTGAGGGGGGCCTGGCATGCGATCGCTGCGCACGCGCCAAGATCGGCGGGCACGTTGTTCTGTCCTTCTTCCCCGTTGCCCCATGCGAGGACGAGACCTGCCTGCCGAGCGCAGCCGGCAGGGTCCTGCTGCCCCTGTGCAGCGTTCTCGGGAATCCCGCAACCGCATGTGCCAGCCACCGTCTTCCGAGGATCGTTGGGGCATCCATCGGCTTCATTGACGGATCCGTCGCCATCCCGATCGCCATCGCAAAGGTCCGCAATGCCGTCGCCATCGATGTCCGACGGGTCCGTGGCAAGGCCGCAGCCGTCGATCTCGAGATCATGGTCGCAGTCAATCGCCGTGCCGCTGGCGATCTCCTGTGCGTCCGGTTCGCCATTGCCATTGCAGTCGACGTCGCGAATCACCACCGTGTGACCGGCGCCAGCAGCGATGGCCATGCACGCACCGAGACCTGCAGGAGGCGTCGGTGGGGGACCGGAGTCAAAGGCGGTTCCCCAGACGCGCAAGGAACCATCATCACGCAAGCCCACGATGTGGTGCGCGCCCGCGGCAATCGCCTTGCACGAGCCCAGGTCCGCGGGGACATTGCATTGGCCGTGGACATTGTTGCCCCAGACTTGCACGGTCCCGTCCTGCCGCAGCGCGACGGTGTTTGTATCGCCCGTCGCAATCGCACGACACGGACCGAGGCTCGTTGGAACGTCTGTCTGTCCCCATTGGTTTCGTCCCCAGGCGCGCACGGTGCCGTCGGTCCGCAGGGCCACGGAGTGATCACCGCATGCTGCGATTCCCAGGGCTGCGCCGAGATCGGTGGGCACAACGCACTGGCTGAATGCATTCGAGCCCCACGCTTGAACCATGCCGTCGGTGCGCAGTGCGAGCGAGTGCGAGCCGCCTGCGGCGACGGCCGTGCACGACCCCAGGCTGCCGGGGACGGATGCCTGCCCTTGCTCGTTCCAGCCCCAACCGCGAACCGACCCGTCCGTGCGCACAGCCAGCGTGAACCACTTGCCTGCCGCGACCGCCTTGCATGGGCCAAGATCCACCGGTGTGTCGTCTTCCGCCGGGTTGACCATCAGGCCCCACGTCCGGACGGATCCATCGGCTCGCAGGATCACGCTGTGTGCTTCCCCGGCCGCCACGGCAACGCATGGGCCGAGGCCCGTGGGAACATCCGTCTGTCCGTAGAAGTTCCAGCCCCACGCGCGCACGCGATCCACTGACTGCCCGTATGACGGGACAGCCACGCAGGCGGCCATGGCGATCGTCACCAGACCATGAAGCGCGGTTGTGATGGTCGGGGTGCGGGCCATCGATTCTCCATGCAGTCATGCTCCGTGCCGCCACAGCCCTGGCGGTCACCAGCCCGCACGGCCCACGAAGCCGAGCAAAGAGGGACTGTTGGAGCTGCCGACGATTATTTTCCCAAGAGCGAGCCCTGTCAAGCAACAATCAGACTTCCGCCCGAGTCGTTGAGGCGCCAGCCGGCGGACTCGCCCTGCCAGCAGCAGCGTGCTCGGACCCGCCATTCGAGCAGTGCTCGTCGAGTTGAACAAGTCTGTTGTTGCCTCGGCGATATCGGCGGAAGTTTCCACCGGTGATCGTGGCTGCGCTCTCAAACGCATGCGTTGACCTGGAAGTCGTCGCGCGCTGACGGTGCCCGCGCTCTCGAACGGATGCGTTGAAAGGGATTCGTCGCCCGCGAAGCGGGCGCGCAAGCCCTGCGCGGCGAGAGCCGCGCGCGGCCCGGCGAAGCCGGGACGCCCTTCGCCCGTGAAGCGAGAGAGCGCGCCCACCGAAGGTGGCCGCGCTCTCGAACGGAATGGGCGAAGAGGGATTCGAACCCCCGTAGGCATAAGCCAGCAGATT
>SXGQ01575722.1_pt1 | contig 10922 bp, 13 predicted proteins | sample 3178371 | NCBI WGS metagenome assembly SXGQ01 (sample SAMN11356859, study PRJNA531348) | freshwater metagenome | isolation source: freshwater sample F1-20 | place: China: Fuxian Lake, Yuxi | collected 2017-12-25 | reverse complement strand
CTTCTGGACTTTCAAGGTTAAGCATTCCAAGAACCAAGTTCTTGTAATAATTAAAATCCTTTTCCTGATATTCGAGCCATATTTTAAAATTCATAGTATTACCATTTTTTTATATCAATTTAAATCACACAACTATATATCTTATGATGAATAAATTGTCGTTTAAACACTACTTGGAAATGGCAAACTATGGTTATGATTCCGTCGAGGGCAATCATATCATGGGTGGCACTGAACAAATGCAGGGTGATGATTTATTTTCCAAATTCAATCCAAATTTAATTATTGAAGAACTTGTTAGGTTGCCTCCACTTTCAACCCATGAAGGCATTCAAATCTGGGATGAATCTGTTCAATGGGGTCGAGAAGTTGGTGCAGTTAGAGTTTCTGCAAGCCCTCTTGGTTCTTTGCGTTTAATGACCAGACGGTTATCGACCGATCTTTTAGGCGAGCAGATGTGGATTTGTAAAAATGTATTGCCAATTAAGGATTACCAAGATCAGCACAAAGAAATCGATATGGCTCATGATCTTCACAAGAAATTGGAAGAATTATTCAAAGAATCACTTGATACTCCAGATGGAGAATATGAAGATACTGAGCGTTTAGCTTGGAAGCTTTGGCATACTGTCAAGAAACGTCATCCTTCTTACATTATGTTTCCAATAGACTTAAGGAAACAGGATGAGAATTACTATAAACTTGTTTTTGAATTCCGTGGACAAGGAGTTGGATCTCCATACAACGGCAAAACTGGACGTAGCGAGCAATTTAACATTGATTTGATTTATTATCCAAAGAAGGGTTTCTTGAGATGTATGGGTTATGACATTGACAGTAGTATGCGTGAAAGAAAATGGAGTATTCAACCTTCTGAGTGGGATGAAGCTTTTGCGCCAAAAGATGATGAGAATACAATCATTGAAAATATAGTTAAACTTTTCTTGCAATATTGATTACTTCTAGTTTATAATCAGATAAACAAGGAGCCATCTGCATGCGTCACTTTCTCTCTATTAGTGACTTTAAAAAAGAAGAAATTGATACGGTTTTAAGTTGGGCAAATACAATAGAAATCGGCTGGGAATTTTGCCGATCAATGAATAATAAGTGTATTACTTCTTTTTTTGCAGAACCATCTACAAGAACAAGATTTTCTTTTGAGAGAGCGATGCATTGGTTGGGTGGTAGAATTGTAACCGCTGCTGATGCTTCATCAAGTTCCAGTCTTGTCAAAGGTGAAAGCCTGAAGGACACTATTAGAACTTTGGGTCAATATTCTGATGCAATTGTAATTAGGCACAATGATCCAAATTGGCCAGAAGTTGCGAGAAAATATTCTCGTGTTCCAGTAATCAATGCAGGCAGTGGATCTGGGGAACATCCAACACAGGCACTTCTTGATCTCCACACGATTAAACAAAAATGGGGAATTGTTCGAAATCTTAAAGTTTTAATCTGTGGAGATTGCGAAAATGGTAGAACGGTTCATTCTTTAATATCTTTGCTAAGCCTATATGATTGCAAAATATATTATTGTCCAGCAAAAATATACAGTGAAAAAGGCGATCATGAATTAAATCTTCCAGAAAAATACACAAAAAAATACAACTGTCAAAAAGTAGAAATAGAAGATGTAAATGATATTCTTAGAGAAATAGATGTCATTTACATGACAAGAATTCAGAAAGAACGAATGTCAAAAGAATATGGTGAAAATTGTGATATCGATTTCTTCAAAATAAATAAATACAATATTAGCAAGGTGAATAAAAATTCAGCCATCCTACATCCTCTTCCACGCAATGAAGAGATAAGTGAAGATATTGATGATGATCCTCGGGCTGACTATCATGAAAGACAGGTCAGAAATGGCTTGTATGTGAGAACAGCCCTGCTTGATTACATTATTTATAAAAATCCAATTTTTCAGTGTGGTTCTTGAATAGAATTAAATTCATTTGGAAATAAATCATAAAATCTTTTCATGACATCTTCGTTGATGCAGTGGAGATATACTTTTAAATCAAAATTTAATTTATTGAAGTCATTTTCATTAAAAATAGATTTAATGAATGGTGATACCGATAAATAATAAGGTGATATTTTATTCAGATTTATCCATCTAAAAATATTATTATTTGTATAAGCTTCTTTAAATTTTTCAATTGATAGATCAGAGCTAAATGCTTTAACTAAAAATTCTTTCGTCTTTTCAAATCCATCAATTGCTTTGGCAAAACCAATTCCATTAGCAACATTTTCATCAGAAGGCTTAGAGACTGTATCGTATTTCTTCTTCCATAACTTCCATCTTTTCCAAGCTCTTTCTCCGACTAGGCAATTTGGGTCGATTAGTGGATCTACTTTGCCATTATTTATATATTTGAGGACTTCTATTTGAGCACGGACGTAAAGTGGGTAGTCTGAGTCTTCGAGGACGCCTTTGGTTTCACGAACGAGTTTGTAGGCTATTTTGAAAATGAGCGATTTTCTTGGATCGCCTTTTTTCATAGTTGCGTGACGATAATCTGGGAAGACTTTTCGGCTTCTTTCGATCCAAAGCATGGTAATTTTATATGCTTTGGATTCCATTTCATCCATGTTATATTTGGTGATAGCATCTAGGTTCAAGGGATCGTCCTCTTTTTTTGATTTGCCCATTGTACCTCAAAAAGATGAAACTTCCAATATGAATGATTGTCGAATTAGGTTTTTAAAATGGCTTGACTGGGTTGATTTTTTTGTTTAATATTAGATTATGCCGTAAAAGGCGACTTGTCGAGAAACTTTCTCAAACTGAGATGGGCACTCACTTGCCTCATCGATGCAATTAGGTGTTGTACCCCCTGAGAAGCGTTGATGTAAAAACCTGTGAACCCCTTGACAGGGGAGAGACTTTGTAGTTGTTGCTACAACGAATGCCGCTACGGGAGGCATTGTTTTCACAATCGGCAGAGGTGATCGCTGAGCAGACACAAAATGGCTGAATTCAATGTCAAGCGACAAGGACATTGACTGCTTAGATTTAGGATGCCGGTCCAAAAGTACACTAAACTTCGTATCTGCAAGTTGTTATTTGCAGGAAGTGATTGTTTAGTTTGGGATTGAGTAGGTTTAAACACCAAAAATTCCCACTACTAAAATATATCATTTCTAGAAATGTAGTCATAAATCTACATTTACTTAATGCAATGACAACTTTGAGACAGCCCCCCGGTGAGAGCGTCTATTGTAAATCAGAATTTCAGAAAATTAGATTGGAATGAAAGCTTGACTTGTTGTGTTTGTTTTGCATAATTCATTGCATGGATTACAACCAACTTGCTACTGTTTTGTGTGACGCTGACATTCGCAGCGTTTATTTGCGTTTTAACCCCGAAGTTTTTGACTTTACGGCTTCTGGCTCACCTGCCGAGCTTCAGTTCTTTGTAGGTGGCAATACGGCGTTCCAAATCCAATTAACTGAGGACAACATCTTCCTTACTTTGAGCATGCTTCATGTATCTGTGTTTTCTAAAGAGTCTAAGGTTATATGTTGGGATTGGAAATCATTTGCTTCTTATGTTTTAGGATTAACCAAGAAGAAGCTAAATGTAGAATGTGCTATAATTGACTTAAAAGTTATTGAATCATATGGCGGAATAAAGCTAAAAAGTCCAAATTCTTTGAATGAAGCCTTGATTCGGCTTAAAAATTTGATTTCTGGCGGGATATGGAAAGAAATCGAGCAGATTTACAAGAAAATACACATGCCATTGATAACAACAGTTCTGCCTGCTGTTGAGACCTCTGGGATCATCGATTTAGAACACCGTGGAATGGTCTACAGCCACTATGAGATCGATGGGCAGGAGAATGGTCGTCTGAGGTGTTTTGATGCGTTTAAAGCCAGTTTTCTGCCCCATGCAATGAAACCTGAAAAGCGTGAGGTTTTAAAGCCGAGAAGTCAGGATGAATTATTCATGCTTTTTGATTTCAGGGGCATGGAAGTTTTCATGCTTGCGTGGATGAGTGAAGATCCATTATTGCAGAAGTTATGTAAAGAGAAAGATATTTATTCAGAATTGTACAAGGTGATAGCAGAGAAGGAACCGGAGGGCAATCAAGATCGTGATTTCGCAAAAAAATGTTTTTTACCACATATATATGGTCAGTCCGCCTACTCGCTATCGCAGCGTTGTGGGGTTGCAATGGACATAGCAGAACGGATGGTGGAGCGAATTGGTTCTTTGTTTCCTACCGTTTTATCTTTTGTTACAAAATATGAAAATCAATTAAAAGAAAATGGATTTGTTAAAGACATTTTCGGAAAGAGAAGATGTAATTTTGAGTCTGGCAAGGAATATCTTGTTAGAAATTTTTGTATACAATCGCCTGCTGCTACTATTTGTTCAGAAAAGCTTATAAGTTTGTATTTTGCGTTGAAAGGCACTGCTGACATTTCTTATACTGTTCATGACGGATATGTTGTTTATGCCACCAAGGATAATTGGAAAGAAGTTTATAAAATTTCTTATGAAGTCCTAACTGGTGATTCTGAATTGTGTCCCGGTTTACGATTAAAAGTGGCTTGTCGTGCCGGAAGAAACCTTAATAGTTTGAAGCCATTGATGAAAAAAGGGGAATGATGCGAGAAATTATTCATGAATTTCCGATTACGGAAAAAGAATTTTTAGAGCTTGATCGTAAATTTTCTAAATTGTGTTGGCATGCGGCACACGAGCTTAAAAAGAAGAATTCAAATAATAATTACATTGATGATGCAGAGGATATAAAGCAAGAATTGCAAATGTCTATGCTTCGTGCTGGCAGTTATTACAAGAGGCAGATTTATATTGAAAAATCATTAGCAGCCGCCAAGAAGCATGCGAATGATGAATTTGTTTGTAAATTGGTTGAGGAGCTTGATAATCTTTGGCAAAATCGCACACGACATGGTGCTAATCGTCAGAAATTCGGAAAGCTTCAGGAAGATTTGTTGGATAAGGTGATTGAAAAATTTGTACCAAAAGAAGAGAAGCCTGATAAGGAAGCAGCTTTGAAAATTGATTCTAAGTTTGCTACTTACTGCAAGGCTATTGTTTGGAATGGTCAGAAGTCTATGGGTAAGAAAATCACAAGAGAAAAATCAATTCGTAGTGGAATGGTTTCTCTTAGTGAATTTGACTATTTGCAAACAAACTCTTAAAAAATAAAGATGGTGTAGTTTATCGTCTTGTCGTTTATTTTATATAGATACTAGAAGATAGTACGATTTATTTTATTGTTGCAAAAAAACGACATGCATTACGATACGCCATTTTTTTTTAAATAAAACACTAAATATGTCATGAAATTTAGAGAATGGTTACAAACGAGAAATGAAAACTGGTACGGCACATATTGCGGTCCCGGTCCAAAGTTAAATCCGCCTGATTGTGACGCTCTTCTAACAGGCGAAGAGATGCCAAAACCTTTAGATGTATTGGACAATGCTTGTAAGAAGCATGATATAGCTTATTGCAAGGCTGGTAGAGACTGGAAAGCTGCTTTACCATCTAGTTTGTTTGCTAGTCCCGATACTCTCGAAGCAGACAAGGAATTAGCTAAAACTGTTGATGATTTGATGAAGAGCGAGAAGCTTAGACCTTATGCTCAGCAGTTTGCGAGATTGATCGCATTTTATTTTAGAAGAAGACAAAGGCTTTAATTCTGCTTGATCATTTCGTTTCGACGTGGTAGATTAATGCATCAACCAGTCGAGAACCATTATGCGTGAACTTACTCCCGAAGAACAAGCAAAGCTTGAGGCGATGACTGATCCTCAGGTCGTAAAGCCTAAATTTGCTTGGGATGATACATTTCAGCGCAAGTTGCTCGCCATGTTGTTAAAAGACAAATACATGGTGATTCAGTCGATTGACAAGATAAAGCCAGACTATTTCAGTAACGAAGCTCATGTTTTGATTTGCAAGATTTTAACCGAACAATTCACAGGAAAAGGAATTGTTCCCGATGAGTTCATCATAGGTAATGAACTGCGTAGTTTATTGAAAGATCGTGAACGGTCGGTTCTTCTTCATTATCTTGCTGAACTTCATTCACTTTACAATTACTATGTTCCCGGTCTTGATTCACGGGAATATTTGATTGAAAAGGTTACTTATTTCGCCAAAGTTCAGGCTGTTAAGATTGCTTTTCATTCCAGTCTTGAAAAAATGCAGGAAGCACCTGAAGACGAAAAGACGTGGAATTTTGTTTATGAAAAAATGCGACAAGCTATGCTTGTGGATCGAAGTTATGAACCCGGTATTGAATACTTTTTAAACATTGATGAAATGTTCCGTAGGATGGACGATGTATTTGAGGGCAAGGACAGGTTTACATCTGGATTTCCCTCAATTGACAATGCATTAACAGGCGGCGGTTTGTTTGTTGGTCAAATTGCCAGTTGGATTGGCTTGCCCGGAACAGGAAAGTCTTTGGCTTTGGTCAAAGCGGCTGTTCAAAATGTTCTTCTTGGACATAAGGTTCTTTACATTACGCTTGAAATGGATGAATTAGGAATTACCCAAAGATTTACATCTCAGTTTGCCAAGATGGACATCAATAATCTTCGTGATGTTAAGGAAGAGGTTAAAAGGACTATTGAGGAATTCAAGAAAGATAAAGAAGACCCAAACTTATTGCATGTCAAGCAATTTCCCGGTGGTCAGCTTGATGTGAATGGAATTCGTGCATTTATGGCACAATTGGAACTTCGAGGTTTCAAACCTAAAGTTCTTGTTCTTGATTATGTTGGTGAAATGAAGGATGATCCAACAGTTAAGAAATATGAATCAGCATATCGTATTTTGCGTGATTTGAGAGGGTTCGGTGTCGAGAAGGGACATGTGACTTTCACATGCGTTCAGCCCAATCAGACTGCTGCCAAGCTTGAGATAGGACAATTTATTGATGAGTCCAACATTGGCACAAGTTTTGACCAGTTCAAGCCGTTAGATGCTTTTTGGTCGATTAACCAACAAGTTCTTGAAAAAGACGCAGAGACCGGAAGGATTTTTGTAATTAAACACAGGAATGGACGTTCTCGTTTTCCATTTAAAATAGGATTTGATTATAAGCTTGGAACTCTGGATATGTTTGAAATATCCAAAGAAAGATATCGGGAACAAATGAATTTGGTTCAAGAAAAGAAGGCGGATGAAGTAAATATGGACACTGTTAGCGATGGTTCTTCATCGGGGAAGAAACAGCGCAGCAAGAGGGGATTTAAAGGCGATCCAGTTGAAGAAACATACGAGGCATAAAAATGAAGTACGAAGTTCACGAAATGTTTTTGAATGAATATACCAATCATCCGACTTATAGTTTGATTGACACTATTGAAGCTGCTACTCCTGAAGAAGCAAATAGACTTGCTCGTTTACGTCATCCCAATAAGGGATCTTTTGAGATTGACAATAAACAATTTGACCATTAAGGGGCTTTTACATGGCTAGTGATGCACCGCTTGAAAAAGTAAAGGTGATTGTAAATGGTCGAGAAATCGTTCTCGACCCTGATAATATGAAATACAATGAGAATAATTTACCGCAATATATGGGTAAAGAATATGGTTGGGTTGATTATTTAGGCAAGCAGCTTGAGTACGCTCAGAAGCAGGTTCTTTTATCTGAAATAGATTTCGAATCAATCTATAGTTTGAAGTTCATGGAATCCAAAGACTCTGGAAATTCAGACAATTACGCCAAGGCATATGCAACAGCGCATGTTGATGTTGTTGCTGCCAAAAAGCTTGTTGTCAATAACAAGGAAATTGTTGGTCACATTAAAGCCCATATGAAAGCATGGGATAAGAATCACGACAATGTTCAGAATCGTGGACACACAATACGACAGGAAATGCGAGTATTGAATCGTGATATTTATGAAGACAGCAACGAACCAAGCACTTGTTCTGCGGAAGATTTTATCAAAGGACTGCCCAATAGGTGATAATTGATATTAGAAAGATGTCATGGGCAATAAAAAGATTTTGATTTTTTCATATGCTCGTTGCGGCAGCACAACTCTGATGAATATTTTAAATTCTCAGGGTTTGAAATTGGCATTTGAACCATTTAGTTCAAATTTTAATCACTATTCATTTAAATTATATAAAGATGGACATTTTGATATTGTCTTGAATAAATTAGATGAAAAATTTGATGGATTTAAGCATATTAGTTTTCACATAAACGATGAAAAAAACAAAATTTTGTTTGAAAGATATAAAATTGTTTTTCTTTATCGTGAGAATCCTATTGAAGCAGCAATGTCTCTCACATTGGCAAGAAAGACAAGTGTTTTTAGAAAGATATATGCTCAGAAAGAATACTTTAAGAAGAAGTTCATTCTTGATCCAGAAGTTGTTTTAGAATTGACCCTACAGGCACAAAAACATTACAAATATCTTGAACAGATTGAAAATCCTTTCGTATTGTCTTATGAGAAATTGTATAATTCAGATGAAGAGACGAAATATTCTAATATTGAAAAATTGTGTGATTTTGCCGGGATTAAAATTACTAATGATTTGATTGTAAAATATTGGCTTGATGGGCAAAATCATAAATTAAATAATGATTTCTCTAATCAAATAGAAAATTATGATTTAATTTGTCAATATTTGTCTAATAAAATTGATAAATAATTTAAAGGGGTTTATATGAACAAAAAAGAAATATTGTTTCTTTCAGGAGTCATCAGCGAAGAACAATTTATTGAATCCAAAGAAGAAAGTGGATTGAAGCATTATATGTTCTTTTCTAATCTAAAGACAATCAAAGATAAGGTTGATATTATTTTAAAAATGAATCCAAAAATGATTGATAGTGAATTGGGCAAGGGTCACGATTGGGCTAGCGATCATATTACTTCTAGTCGTGATGACATCGAGGAAGTCTTTAATTGGATTACCACTCGCATTAAGTCAAAGTGATTTTGATTGATTTGTTTCCTGAAATATGTTAGTATTCCCTGATCTAGTAGGGGGAATACTATGGACAATCACACGATTCGTTGGTGTCTGCAATCAGATCTCGGTTTTGTTGCTGATATTGAATCTAGAGCTTATGAGTATCCTCTTGAATATGAAGATTTTATACTTTGTTTAAAAAGAGAAGATCATGTTGGTCTTGTTGTTGAGAAGGACAATAAGATCGTCGGATTCATGCTCTATAGAATAAAAAAAGATCACTACGAAGTTATTAGTATGGCAGTCGATCCAAGCTATGGCAGAGAAGGGGCAGGATCACAGCTTATTACATATCTGATTCATAAAATTAAAAGAAAGATCAAGATGGTTGTGAGCGATAAGAATTTAAAAGCTCATATGTTTCTTAAGAAAAATGGATTTACAGCTATGAATATACATCAAAATTGGTTTGGACCAAATCATCATGGATATGAATTTTCTTTGAGTTTAGTTAAGCCTAAAAAAAAGAAGCAGGAAAGTTGCGAACTTGGATAAATGGTATTTTTTTGGATTAAAAAAACGATGAAAAAAGTTGGGGATTTGCCATTAGTTCATGTGACAGCAATTGAAAAAAAAGCTGTCAAATGTGGTTTGAATTTTTGTGTATCGCCACAGTATTTGTGGGATTTGTTCGTGTCTCAAGATGGTAAATGCATTTTATCTGGTTTGCCTTTGAAGTTCACTCATCACAGAGCAGCAAAAATAAGAGATGAATCCACAACGGCTTTTTTAGATAGAATTGATTATTTGCTTGGATATATCGAAGGGAATGTCAGATGGATTCATAAAGATTTGAATGTTATGCGAGGGAGTTTTTCCGATGTCGATTTCCTTGAACATTGTAGGAGATGCTTTCTAAATCAATATGGCGTGGGGAAAGTTGAGAGACCTACATTTGATGAATATTTTTTGAATATAGCATTTGATGTTTCTTTGAGATCAGATGATCCCAATATCAGACATGGCGCAGTGATCGTTACTAATCAAAATCATATTATTGGAACTGGATACAATGCTACAATTAGAGGGTCAGATAAAACTAAAATTCCTTATCATATAAGAGACAAGAAAAGATTATGGATGATTCATGCAGAAGAGAATGCTATTTTGAACTCCGCTATTAATCCTCTAGCAATAGGAGGTGCCAAGATATATGTTACAGGTCTTCCTTGTGTAAACTGTTTGCAGAGAGTCATTAATTTTGGAATATCAGAAATTATTTATGCTGGTCGAATTGGTTCAATCACAGAAAACGAGGAGACTGATAGGATGAGGAAGGATTTGATTTCTATGTCTAAAATTAAAATTAGAGAAATAAGTTTGAATAATATGTGGTTGAAAAGGGCTGTGGATTCTTTGCCGATAATTTCTTAAAGAAGTCTGTGTCGAATTTGTATTGGTGGTTGAATTTTTTGATTTTCATTATTGAGAAGTTTTGTGAATCCAGCGATAATGTCATCACTAGTCAATTCCGTCAAGCAAGGTTTGTTAATATCTGATGATTTTGGGCATGTGTGGTTACTGAAACATGGTCCACAATCCCAATCTCCATTGCTGCGGTGTTTTTGAACAAGTATAAAATCGTAATACTTTCCGTAAACTTCTCCATCAGTAAATGTAAAGATTCCGACTAGTTTCTTTCCTAGACCGCCAGCAAGATGAAATGTTGATGTATCAACGGATATGACATAGTCGCTAATTTTCGTAAGTGCCATCCACATTGATGGGTGAATGTTTAAAATTTGTGGTACATTCATTTCATCAAAGACTTCGATATTATTGTTGTGTATAGAGAAGACAAAGAAGCCCATATTTCTAAGTTTTTCAACAACTTCTTTCATTTGATGTGGCATTAAGCTTTTGGCTTGTCCAAATTCACATGTTGTTGATTGAGGCGTGAAGAGGACAGTAGGGAGATTTT
>SXGQ01228668.1_pt1 | contig 10922 bp, 8 predicted proteins | sample 3178371 | NCBI WGS metagenome assembly SXGQ01 (sample SAMN11356859, study PRJNA531348) | freshwater metagenome | isolation source: freshwater sample F1-20 | place: China: Fuxian Lake, Yuxi | collected 2017-12-25 | reverse complement strand
TGGTGGATCATGACCTTGGCGTGGGGCAGGATGTAGCGCTTGGTCTTCTCGCCGGCGGCAAGGAGGACCGCGCCGCCCGAGTAGGCCCGGCCGATGCAGTAGGTCGCGACCTTGGAGGTCAGGAACCGCATGGTGTCGTAGATCGCCAGGGTGTCGTCGAGGCTGCCGCCGGGCGAGTTGATGTAGAAGTTGATGTCCTGGCCCTTTTTCTGGTTCTCCAGATAGAGCATCTGCATCATGACCCGGGCGGCGGAGGCCTGGTTGATCTCGCCGACCAGGAAGATCACCCGGTTCTCGAGCAGCAGCTCGTCGATGGTCATCTCTCGGGTGCGTTGGTAGGCGATGGACATCGCTGCTCCCCTGATGGGCCGCGCCGATGGGCCGCGGCGGTGTCAAACGGACGAGTCTCCCGGACCGACGCCGGTCCGGCAGGGACGTGTTCGGAGTCGGACTCGCCCGGGCGAATCATAGAGGGGCCCGCGCGATCGACAACACCGGCACATCACCGGGGGGACTGCTATCGGCCGCTCCGGCGCGACGCTCAAGCACAGCACCCCATCCGGGGCGATCCGTGGCCGGTCGTGGGGCGGCATCGGGTTCATGATCTTTGACGCTCGTGGCGGGGAATCCCTACCATCTGCCCCTTCGGCGCGGGCGGCGTGTTCACGTCGATCCCCCGAACCCCGATGTGCATGGGGTGTGGAGTGTCTGTCTCGTGCCTACCGCCGTCATCAGCGACATCCATGGCAACGCCGAAGCGCTCACTGCCGTTCTGGCGGACATCGACGCCAAGGGCATCGATCGCATCATCTGTCTGGGTGACATCATCGGGTACGGGCCCGACCCGATCGCCTGCGTGGACCTGGTCGCCCAGCGATGCGCCTGGTCGCTGATGGGCAACCACGACTTCGGGGTCCTCTACGAGCCCACGAACTTCAACCCCGGCGCCGAGGCCGCGGCCTACTGGACCCGCGACCAGTTCGACAGCGTCGAGGACACCGCCCAGCGTGAGCGTCACTACCGGTTTCTGGGCCGGCTGCGGGTCCGCGTGGTCGAAACCCCCCCGGACGGCACGCGCCCGATCCTGGCGATCCACGGCTCGCCGCGCCGCCCGATCAACGAATACATCTTCCCCGATGATGTGATCAGCGCAACAGACAAGATGCGGGCGCTGTTCGAGATGGTCGACGGCCTGGCGGTCTGCGGGCACACGCATGTCCCGGGCGTCTTCACCGACGAGCCCGACTTTTATCCCCCCGATGAGGCCGGCGACGGCGCGGTCTACCGCTTCAGCGCGACCGAGAAGGCGATCATCAACGTTGGCTCCGTCGGCCAGCCCCGCGACCACGACCCCCGCGCCAGCTACGCCGTGCTCCACCCCGACCGGGTCGAGTTCCACCGGGTGGCGTACGACGTCGACGCGACCGCAGGCAAGATCCGCGCCATCGACCAACTCAGCGACTGGCTGGCGGATCGGCTGTACGAAGGCCGCTGAGTCCCGGATTTCACGCCCCGCAAGCGCCCTAGCGGGTTTCCCAAGCAGGTGGGAGGCCGGTCCGGCGGTTTGCGATACCATCGGCGACCCGTTCTTGGCCGTCTCACGACCAGTGGGGCCCGACGCCCCGACCGGCCCGTGCCGCTGCCAACTCGCCTCTCGCACCAGACCGACCAGCAATGCCTGCACAGAAGAATCCAGTCGTTCGAGTGATCGTGACCGTGGTGGTGATCCTGGCGGCGGTGGCGGTGGTTGCCTCGGTCTTTGTCGCCAGCGGCAAGCAGCGCGGGGGTGCATCCCAGCAGGCGCCGGCCATGCCAACGACCGCGACCCCGGCAGCGCCCGGATCAGACGTCGCGGGCAGCCAAACCCCGTCGCCGACGGGCGAGCAAGCGGGCGTGCCCGCCTCCGACGGTTCAGCGACCGGCCCGGAGCAGCCCGGCGTGCCGGTTGAGTCAACGGCCGCGGCCCGCGGCACGCTGCGGGCCCGCGCGTTCGACCCCGATGCCCCTTCGCCGACACCGCTTGGAAGCATCGACCCGGCGACGGGCTACCGCTCGCAGGTGGTGTTCACGACGCTGGGGGCGGGGATCGAATCGATCACGGCGACGGACTTCTTCGCCTCGCTCCGCGACAAGTTCGGGTTTATCCGCGAGCAGCGGAGCGGCTCCACATCGGGCGGGACGTTTGAGCACTACGAGATCCAAACCCGCGGGCGTGTGCAGAACCCCGACGGCAGCTTCTATTCGGTGGTGTCGCTGGCGGCGTTGGCGGTGAGCATCGATGGACAGTTTGTGGACCTGTTCAGCCGCGTGACGGGCGGCCAGGTGCTGCCGCTGTGGCGCGAGACCGCCCCGGGCGTCTTTGAGGCCGAGATCATCGACGAGAACGACCAGGTGGTCGCGCGGGTCGAGCGGCGGTACGAGCTGCCGACGGACTCGTTCACGATGCACGTGCGTCAGACGGTGACGAACCTGACCTCGTCGCCGATGTCGGTGGAGTGGGTTCAGTTCGGCCCGGTCGACCTGACCGAGGACAAAACGGGCTACGCGCTGGACGTGCGACGGATCCGCTTTGGCCATCTGCTCGAGCCGCAGGCCACGCCCGCGCCGGGGTCTGTGGCGGTCGACCGCCGCCTGATCGGGCGTCTGGCCACGCTGGATCGCATCAGCGACTGGTACGCGCGGAACCGCGGCCTGGCGGATCCCCCGCCGATGTGGCCTGATGCCGACCGCTTCAAGCGTGCGTCGGACCTGACGTGGGTCGCGCAGACGAGCCGGTACTTTGCCTTTGCGGTGATGCCGTACGTGCCGGACCCGTCGGCTCCGGTGGTGAACCGCGTGCTGCCCTTCGGGGCCCGCGTCGACGCGGTGGTGCTGGGGATCAAGCAGCGAAACGACGATCCGCGCCGACTGGCGCTGCAGCTCCGCAGTGCGCCGGTGCCGGTGGAGCCCGGCGGCGCGGCCGACATGAGCTTCTCGGCCTACGCGGGGCCGCTGGCGCGGACGTATCTCAGCGCGAGCGCGAACCCCTCCTTTGGCGAGCTGGGACTGAACCGACTGGTGGTCTACAACCTGGGCGGCATGTGTGCCTGGTGCACCTTCCAGTGGCTGGCGGTGCCGATGGTGCGGTTCCTGGGACTCCTGCACGACTACGTGGTGTTCGACTGGGCGATCGCGATCATGCTGCTGGTGGTCGTGGTGCGCACGATCCTGCACCCGGTGACGAAGAAGTCGCAGATCGGGCTGGCCCGCTTCGGCAAACAGATGCAGCGCCTGGCGCCCAAGCAGAAGGCGCTGCAGGAGAAGTACAAGGGCGATCCCAAGAAGCTTCAGCAGGAAGTCGCGCGGCTGATGCGCGAGGAGAACGTCTCATACCGCGGCATGCTGGGCTGCCTGCCGATGTTCCTGCAGACCCCGATCTGGATCGCGGTCTATGCCGTGATCTACTTCACCTTCGAGCTGCGTCACGAGGCGGGGCTCTTCGGGGTGTTCCAGCACATGACGGGCTGGAAGTGGACGTTCCTGGGCGACCTCTCGGCCCCGGACCACTTCATTGAGTTCGGGCGGTCGTTCCACATCCCGCTGATCAGCGGCATGATGGGATCGATCAGCGGGATCAACGTGCTGCCGCTGGTGCTGGGCGTGGTGTTCTACATCCAGCAGAAGTACCTCACGCCCCCGTCGGCGACGCCGCTGAGCCCCGAGCAGGAACAGATGCAGAAGATGACCAAGATCATGATGGTCGTCATGTTCCCGCTCTTCATGTACAACGCCCCCAGCGGCCTGACCATCTACTTCCTGACCAACTCGACGCTGGGCATCCTGGAGAGCCGGTGGGTCCGGGCCCACATCAACCAGCTCGACCTTGATACACCCCAGCCCAAGCCGACAGGCGGTCGCAAGAAGGTGCAGAACACCGCCCGCGCCGCCTTCCAGAAGGAACGCGAGCGCAAGCGGTTCAAGGAGCGGTAGCGCTGCGCCCCAGCGCGGGCAGTCTCCATGCGACTGGGCGACACCATCGCGGCGCCGGCGAGCGGCGGGGGCGCGGGCCCCCGGGCGATCGTGCGGGTCTCCGGTCCGGCGACGTGCGCGGTGCTCAAGGCGCTCGGCGCCTTTCACGTCACCAGCGCCGGGCCCGGGGCGCACAAAGTAGTCCTCACGATCCCGACCGTGTGGGGCGCGGCCGAGCTGCCGGCTCTGGTGGTGCTGTTCAAGGGGCCGCGGAGCTTCACCGGTGAGGACGCCCTGGAGCTGCAGATCCCCGGCAACCCGTCTCTCGTGCAGCGGATCATGCGGATCATTCTGGCGGTCGATGGTGTGCGTGCGGCAGCGCCGGGGGAGTTCACCGCCCGCGCGTTCCTGAGCGGCAGGCTGACAGCAGAGCAGGCCGAGGGTGTGGCGGCCGTGATCGCGGCACGGAGCGATGCTGAGCTTGAATCGGGGCGCCGGCTTGTGGAAGGGCGGACAGGTGAGTCGTATCGCCAACTCGCCGACGAACTGGCCGGGGCGTTGGCGCTGGTCGAGGCAGGCATCGACTTCACGGATCAGGAGGATGTCGTCCCGATCTCGCGCGACGATCTGCTCACGCGGCTGTTGACCATCGAGGCCGGACTTGCGGAGCTGGCGGGCCCTGTCTCCCAGGAGCGCCACACGGGCGAACCGGTGGTGGTGCTGGTCGGCGCGCCCAACGCGGGCAAGAGCACGCTCTTCAACGCGCTGCTGGGGCGCACCCGCGCGGTCGTCAGCGCAGCGCCGGGCACCACGCGTGATGCCGTCGCCGAGCGGCTGGACCTTGCGGCACGGGGCTGGCTGCCCGGTGGGCCGGGCTTTGGCGTCGGGGCGGTAGTGCTGGTCGATCTGGCGGGGCTCGACGCATCGCTGGCGGCACGATCGGCGCTGGATGAAGCGGGGCAGGCGGCCGCCGCATTGGCTATCGATCGGGCGGATGTGGTGGTGCTGTGCGACCCTGCGGGATCGTTCGAGAATACCGAACTCCGCCGGGCCGGCGATCGCGCCTCGGCGCGCGGGGCGGTGGTCGTCCGCGTGCGGACCAAGGCCGACCTGGCGGGCGGCTGCGGGCGTGGCGCGGAGCACGCGATCGCGGTCTGCGGCCTGGACGGGTGGAATCTTGGCGCGCTCGCCCGGGCGATCGCCGATGCCGCCGAGTCGGCGCATCCGGCCGAGGCCTCGCTGGTGCTGCCGCGCCACCGCCGGGCCTTGAGCGGCGCTCTTGACGGGGTGCACAGCGCCGTTGGCGCGTTGCGGGAGCAGGGCGGCGGCCGGGCGATCGAGCGTGTGGAGCTGGTCGCGGCGTCGTTGCGGTCGGCGCTGGACGAGCTTGGTGAGATCGCCGGGCGTATCGGTCCCGACGACATCATCGGGCGCGTCTTCGCGACATTCTGCATCGGGAAGTAGGGGGGCAGGCGGCGCTAGCGATCCTTGGCGGCGTCGGCGGCGAAGTGATCGAGGTAGCGTTCTTCGAAGGCGGCGACGGCGGCCGCGGTCTGCTCGTGGTCGACGCCCCAGCAGCAGGCCAGTCGATCGACGAGGTCGAGGTCCATCTGCACGCCCAGCCGCCCCTTGATCGAGAAGACGTACGGCAGCTTGTCGGCCATGTACGCCGTCAGGGCGTTGACGTCGGGCGAGCCGATGGCGATCGTCGGGCGCTGGCGGAAGGCGTCGTTGTTGAGCCACCAGATGTCCGAGCACACGGCGACCGGCCGATCCGCCCCCGCCCGGGCGATGGCGCTCGTGAGGCGGTCGCGCAGCCGGTAGGCCACGGGGCGGTCAAAGATCTCGGCCCGGAGGTGGGCCCCGGTGACGATCAGGACGACTTTCGACGCGTCGACTTCCAGCGGGCCGGGATGTGCGGTGTCGTGAGCGATGGGGCGAGTCTATCGTGCGGAGACGGGGAAGTCCCGCGGTCCTGAACCCATGAGCATGGAACGGATGAGCCAGTTGACCTACGACGTCTGGGGTGATGAGATCGATGAGCAGGCTCACGCGCAGATGCGCAACGCCTGCTCGCTGCCCGTGGCGGCCGGGGCGGCGCTGATGCCCGATGCCCACGTTGGCTACGGCCTGCCCATCGGCGGGGTGCTCGCGACGCGCGACTGCGTGATCCCCTACGCGGTGGGGGTGGACATCGCCTGCCGCATGATGATGACCGTCTTTGACCTGCCCCCCGATCGGTTGGACAAGGAGCGTGATCGCTTCCGCAAGGTGCTGGAGCGGGAGACGCTCTTTGGCGTCGGCCAGGGGTGGCGCGGCAAGAACCGGCCTCAACATGATGTGATGGACGAGGACTGGTCGGTCACGCCGCTCACCGATCGCCTCAAGGACACGGCATGGGACCAGCTCGGTACCAGCGGGTCGGGGAATCACTTCGTCGAGTTCGGCGAGCTCACCGCGGGGACCAACACCCACGGCCTGCCCGAAGGGCGGTACCTGGCGGTGCTGTCGCACAGCGGCTCGCGCGGGCCGGGGGCGCAGGTGTGCTCGTACTACAGCAAGCTCGCCCGTGAGAACCATCCGGAGCTGTCCAAGGAACTGAGCTACCTGGCGTGGCTGAACCTGAGCGGACCGGGTTCGGAGGCGGGTCAGCAGTACTGGGCGGCCATGGAACTGATGGGCCGCTTCGCGTCGGCGAACCATCACGTGATCCACCGCAAGATCGTCCGCGCGGTCGGTGCGGAGGTGGTGATGCAGGTGGAGAACCACCACAACTTCGCGTGGAAGGAGAGCCATCCGTCGCTGGGGGAGGGTGAAGTCGTGGTGCACCGCAAGGGGGCGACGCCGGCGGGGGCGGGTGTCCTGGGGCTGATCCCCGGCTCGATGGCGGCCCCGGGGTATCTCGTCGAAGGGCTGGGCGACCCGCGATCGTTCAACTCGGCCTCGCACGGCGCGGGGCGCCGGCTCAGCCGCACCAAGGCACGGGAGTCGATGCGCTGGGGCAACCTGCGCCGCGAGTTGGAGGAGCTGGGCGTTGAGGTGATCTCGGCGGGGTTGGATGAATCGCCGCACGCGTACAAGGACATCGACGCGGTCATGGCGGCCCAGCACGACTTGGTGCGACCGATCGCGAAGTTCATGCCGCGCCTGGTAAAAATGGCCCCCGACGGAGAGAAGCCCGAGGATTGAGCTGCCCCGGCGGTCTGGCGTGAGCCTCGGATTCCGGCGACACTGATCCACCGATGGCCAGCAAGCACAAGCGTCGCCGGGGCAAGGTGAAGATCAGGCTCAAACGCCGCGCCGCTCCGGGCTCGGCCCCGGGCACGCTGGTCGCCGATCCGGGCGCGCCGGTGCCGCAGATCCGCGTGATGGCCTATGGCCCCGACGGGCTCGAGGAGGCATCGATCGCCCGCGCGAGCGACGTGACGGGCTGGGTGGGCCGGCGCCGCGTCGTATGGATCAATGTCGAGGGGCTGGGGGATGCCGACGCGGTTCGAACGCTGGGCGAGATCTTCAAGCTGCACCCGTTGGCGCTGGAGGATGTGCTCAACACGCACCAACGCCCCAAGGTGGAGCGGTACGGTGAGGAGCTGTTCGTCGTGGCCCGGGAGCTTCGGCTCAACGACCGGCTCGAGAGCGAGCAGTTCAGCCTGTTCCTTGGCCCGGGGTTCGTCCTGAGCTTCGACGAGAAGCAGGGGGACGTCTTCGACCCGGTGCGCGAGCGGATCCGGCGCTCCTCGGGTCGGCTGCGCGAACGCGGGGCGGACTTCCTGGCCTACGCGCTCATCGACGCGCTGATCGACTCGTACTTCCCGATGCTCGAGACCTTTGGCGACAGACTGGAAGGGATCGAGGATCGGATCATCAGCCGTTCTCGCCGGGAGGACCTCGCGGCGCTCCACGACGCCAAGCGCGACCTCCTGATGTTCAGGCGCGCCGTCTGGCCGACGCGCGAGGCGCTCGCGGGATTGACCCGCGAGGAGCACAGCGTGATTGCCCCGGATACCCGCGTCTTCCTGCGGGACTGCTACGACCACAGCGTGCAGATCATCGATCTGATCGAGACGTACCGCGAGGTGTGCTCGGACCTGGCGGACCTGTATCTCTCAAGCGCCAGCCACCGTCTGAGCGAGGTGATGAAACTGCTGGCGATCATCTCAACGATCTTCATCCCGTTGACATTTCTCGCCGGCGTGTACGGCATGAACTTCGATCGCGGGTCCGGGCCGCTGAGCATGCCCGAACTCGGCTGGCGGCACGGTTACCTGGTCTTCTGGATTGTCTCGGTGGTCATCGCCTCCGCGCTGCTGGCGCTGTTCTGGCGGCTGGGCTGGATCGGCGCCGGGCCCAAGGCGGCTCGGTCGGGCGAAGCCGAACGGTGATGGCCGCCAGTCCGGTCGCGACCTACAGCAGTGGGCTGAGCAGCCCGGCGGCGTTGTCGATCATGCGCTGGAAGCGGGTTCGTTTGGCCAGCACCTCCGGGTCCAGCGGCTCGCACTGGGCGATGTACTGTTCCTGGACCGCGCGCAGCATCCCGCCCGAGCGTGCGCCGTAGAGCACGATGTTCAGCTCGAAGTTCAGGTAGAAGGATCGCATGTCGAAGTTGCCCGAGCCGATCACCGCCAGATCGTCGTCGATGCTCACTGTTTTGGCGTGCAGCAGCCCGCGGGTGTGCTGGTGGATGCGGATGCCCGAACGCAGCAGCCCGGCAAAGTGCGAGCGCGCCGCGGCACAGAGCACCGGGTGGTTGCTCGATTTCGGCAGCACCAGATCCACCTGCACCCCCCGCATCGCGGCGACCCGCAGCCCCATTTCGATGCTGGGATCAGGGACAAAGTAGGGTGAGGTGATGATGATGCGCTCCTCGGCATCGTGGATGACGCCGACCATGAAATCGAGGAAGACATCGCTGTCGAAGGTCGGTCCGCTGGGAACCGCCTGTGCCGCGAGCCCGCCGACGGACTCGGGGTCACGCGAGGTCAGATCGCCGTCGTGCAGCCTGCCGGTGGTGAAGTACCAATCCTCAAGGAAGACGATCTCAAGCTGGAGCACGACCGGGCCGCGGAGTCGGATCATGAGGTCGTGCCAGGGCCCCGCCTTGCTGCCCCCGTAGTCCGGGTTCACGATGTTCTGTGAGCCCGTCCACGCGATCGCGCCGTCGATGACGGCGAGCTTGCGGTGGTTGCGAAGGTCGATGCGGTGCAGCGTCCGGCGCAGCGGGCTCACCGGCAGCACGGAATGGACCTCGACGCCCGCACGGCGCAGGTTCGCCGCGAGCCCGTGCTTGAACAGCGAGGACGAACCGACGGCGTCGGCGAGCAGCCGACACTCGACGCCCCGGGCCTTGGCGCGGAGGATGGCATCGGAGACTGCACGCCCGGTTTCGTCATCGGCAAAGATGTAGAACAGCAGATGGACCGACACTGTGGCACCGTCGATGTCCGCGATGAGGAGCCGGACAAACTCCTCATCGTGCTCGATGAAGTCACAGACGTTCCCGCCGCAGACGGGCATGTCGCTCAGCGCCTGGGCCAGCCGGACGATGTCGCGTCGGTCGGGCCGGACCCGCGCGGGCACGGCGGCGGCGCGCTGCGTGGCCAGGCGTGTCAGACGGTCGATCGACTGCATCGCCTGTGCGTGGCGTGCGGTGCGCCGCCGCCCCAGCCGCCGCTCGCCGATCAGCAGGTAGATGAACAAGCCGGCCCATGGCAGAAAGAAGATGATGGCGAGCCACGACAGGGCCGCCGGGGCGCGCTTCCGGGCCAGGACCACGACCAGCATGATCAGGCGGATGATCCATTCGGAGATCAGATAGATGGTCGGGAGTGTGGACATCTGGGGCTCGGAGTCGGGTAGAGTACCGTGACCACGGCACACCGCCCCTCGGAGCAACGAAAAGGTCCATGGACGCCACGTTTCTGGTCCACAACCTGCTCAGTCCCCCCATCCTGTTCTTCTTTGTGGGCATGGCGGCCACGCTGCTCAAGAGCGATCTTGAGATCCCCGCGCCGATCCCGCGGTTGTTCTCGATTTACCTGCTGTGGGCCATTGGTTTCAAGGGTGGCGTCGAACTGTCCAAAGGCGGGTTGACCGTCGAGGTGTTGCTGACGCTGGCGGCCGCGGTGGCGTTGTCGGCGCTCGTGCCCATCTACACGTTCTTCCTCCTCCGCCGCCGGCTGGGCGCGGATAACGCGGGGGCGATCGCGGCGGCGTACGGCTCCGTGAGCGCCGTCACATTCATCACGGCCGCCAACTTCCTTGAGCAGCGCGGCATCGTGTTCGGGGGCCATATGGTCGCTGCGACGGCCCTCATGGAGGCTCCGGCGATCGTCATCGGCGTGCTGCTGGCTCGGCGCTACGCCCGACAGGAGACGGCGGCGGAGCCCCTTGATCGCCACGCATCACTGGGCCATCTCGTCCGGGAGGCGTTCCTCAACGGGCCGGTGTTCCTGCTCCTGGGCAGCCTGCTGGTCGGGTTGCTGTCGGGAGAGCGGGGGTTCGTGATGCTGCGGCCGTTCACACGGGACATCTTCCATGGTGTGCTGGTGCTCTTCCTGCTGGATATGGGGCTGGTGGCGGCGGCGAAGCTGGGCGACCTCCGACGTGCCGGCCTGTTCCCGCTCGTGTTCGCCCTGATCGTGCCCCTGATCAACGCCGGAGCCGCCATCGCGGTGGCGTGGGTGATCGGAATCGGGCGTGGGGATGCGCTGCTGCTGGCGGTTCTGTGCGCCAGCGCCTCATACATCGCGGTGCCGGCGGCGGTGCGACTGGCAATCCCACGCGCCAGTGCCAGCCTGTATCTTCCCATGGCGATTGCGATCACCTTTCCCTTCAATATCGCCGTCGGCATGCCGCTGTATCTTGCCGTCATCGACGCGGTGTGGAACGCAACCGGCCGGTCCTGATCGGCCTCGACGGAGCCTCGCATGAACCCCCTGGTCGGCCTCATCATGGGCAGCCAGTCCGACTGGGAG
>SXGQ01211579.1_pt1 | contig 10922 bp, 8 predicted proteins | sample 3178371 | NCBI WGS metagenome assembly SXGQ01 (sample SAMN11356859, study PRJNA531348) | freshwater metagenome | isolation source: freshwater sample F1-20 | place: China: Fuxian Lake, Yuxi | collected 2017-12-25 | reverse complement strand
GAGGTCGGCCTTGATGGAGGCGGCCACGGCGATCGCGGTCAGGTCGGAGCCCCCGCGGCCGAGCGTCGTGACCTCGCCTTGCTCGGTCACGCCCTGGAAGCCCGCGACCACGACCACCTTACCCTCGTCGAGGCGGGCGAGGAGGTCGCCGCCGGAGATCCGGGTGATGCGGGCGCGGGTGTGGATGTCGTCGGTGAAGATGCCGGCCTGGGCGCCCGTGCGGGAGACGGCGGGCACGCCGATGGCGTGGAGCGCCATGACGGTGAGCGCGATGGTCTCCTGCTCGCCGACGGCCATGAGGACGTCCATCTCGCGTTCGTCGGGGAGTTTCTGCAGGGCCTTGGCGCGGGCGATCAGGTCGTTGGTCACGCCGCTGCGGGCGGAGACGACGACCACGAGCCGGTGCCCCCGGGACCACTGCTCCTTGATCTTGGCCGCCACATTCTGGATGCGGTCGACGTTGCCGACGGAGGTGCCGCCGTATTTCTGGACAATCAGGGCCATCCTTAGGATTCGGGGGAGAAGATGCGAAGCACGACGGGCTCTTCGAGCACCGTCTTGAGGCGGCGGAGCTCTGTCAAGACCTTGGACATCTTCTGCTCGTTCACCGGGTAGGTCGAGAGGGTGACGGTGCCGCGGCCCTGGTTCGGGTGCTCGTACTGGATGACGCGCGCGATGGAGACCTTGTGCTTGGAGAAGATGCGGTAGACGCCCTCGGAGACGCCGGCCTTGTCGAGCAGCGACAGGCGGAGGTAGAACGGCGAGACGATCTCGGGGAGGTCGGCCATGCGGACCTTGCGACCCTGGCTTTCGCGGGCGGCGAGGCTCTCCGCGGAGAGGCCGGGGTTGGCCGCGCCGGTCAGGGCGGCGATGGCGTCCACGATGTCGCCGATCACCGCGGAGGCGGTGGCGTCGCCGCCCGCGCCGCGACCGGTCAGGGTCGTCGCGCCGACCACGTCGCCGCGCAGGGTGATCCCGTTGTTCACGCCCGAGACGCGCGCGAGGATGTCGCGGTTGGGGACGAGGGCGGGGTAGACGCCCACGGTCATCCAGCCGGCCCGGAAGTCGCGGCGGATGACGGCGAGGTGCTTGAGCGCGAAGCCGAAGCGGCGGGCGAAGTCGATGTCGGCCGGGCCGATGTGGCGGATGCCCTCGACGAGGGTGCGGTTGCGCGGCGCCCACTTGCCGTGGGCGAGCCAGGCGAGGATCGAGGCCTTGTGGAAGACGTCGATGCCCTCGACGTCGAGCGTCGGGTCGGCCTCGGCGTAGCCGAGTTCCTGGGCTTCCTTCAGCGCGTCGGCGAAGGAGAGGCCGTCCTCGCCCATGCGCGTGAGGATGTGGTTGCAGGTGCCGTTGAGGATGCCGACGATCAGGTCGAAGCGGTTCGCCACGAGCCCCTCACGGATGGCCTTGATGATGGGGATGCCGCCGGCGACGCTGGCCTCGAAGAGGAACTGGCCGCCGTGCCGGCGGACGGCGTCGAAGATCTCCGGGCCGTGCTGGCAGAGCAGCGCCTTGTTGGCGGAAACGACGACCTTGCCGGCGCGGAGGGCGCGCAGGGTCAGTTCCCGGGCGACCGTGGTGCCGCCGATGAGCTCGCACACGACGTGGATCTTGGGGTCGTCGACGACCTCGAGCGGGTTGCGGGTGGTCTTGGCGGAAGGCACCTTGACCGCGCGCTTCTTCTTCAGGTCGCGTACCGCCGCGCGGCGGAGGTCGAGCTTCACGCCGAGGCGCGACTCGAGGTCGGTCTGCTTCTCGGTGAGGTGCTTCCAGACGCCTTGGCCGACGGTGCCGAGGCCGAGGATGCCGATGCCGATGGTGCGAGGGGCGGTCATTGCGAAAGGGTCAGGCTTTCTTCTCGAAGCGGTTCTCGGTGCCGGCGAGCAGGCGACCGAGGTTGGACCGGTGGGTCCAGACGTTGAACGCGGCGAGGGCCGCGGCGAACCAGAACTCGGCCGGGCCGAACCTCAGGGAGGTGGCGAGCGGCAGGAGCCAGCAGGAGAGGGGGAGGGAGACGCCGAGCGCGATCGAGGCGAGGGAGACGTAGCGCGAGAGGGCGAAGACGACGCCCCAGATCGCGGCGCCGATGACGATCGGCACGGGCAGGAGGACGAGCAGGCCGCCGATGGTCGAGGCCACGCCCTTGCCGCCCTTGAAACCGAGGAAGCAGGAGAAGCAGTGGCCGAGCAAGGTGCCGACGAAGCCGGCGATGCAAAGCAGGAATTGCTCCTCGGCGCGCCGGGCCGGGTCCGGGGGCTCGACCACGACCGTGATCAGGAGGTAGGGCAGACCGGTGCCGACGAAACCCTTGAGGGCGTCGAGGGCGAAGACCAGGTTGCCCGGCCCCTTGCCGAGCACGCGCTTGACGTTGGTCGCGCCGGGGTTGCCGGAGCCGGCCTGCAGGATGTCGACGCCATGCTTCTTCGCCACGAGCACGGCGAAGTTGACGGAACCCAGGAGGTAGCCGAGGACGGCGAAGATGCCGAGCGACAGGAACATCGCTTAGGCGTCGATCAGCTTGGCGCTGACGATCGCCGGGTTGCGGAGGATCTCCGCGAGGGCTGCCGCGCCCGGGGCGGTGTCGAGCTGGTAAACGGCGAGGGCGTTCGCGCCGCCGGTGCGGCTGAGCGCCATGTTGGCGATGTTCACGCGTTCCTGCGCGAGCAGGGTGCCGAGCGCGCCGATGATGCCGGGCTGGTCCTGGTTCTCGATGAGGAGCAGCTTGCCCTCGGGGACGAACTCGAGGGTGCGGCCGTTGATCGAGACGATGCGAGGCGAGTGGGCCTTGCCGAGGATCGTGCCGGCGACGGAGACGGACTTGCCGCCCGCGAGGAAGGCCTCGACGAGCACGAGTTCCTTGTAGTCGGCCTCGGCCGAGGAGCGCACGGACTGGACCTCGACGCCGAGGGCCTTGAGCTTGCTCGGGGCGTTGACGTCGTTGACGCCTTCGCTGATGCCGCGCAGGTAGCCGCGCTGGATGGAGCGCGCGATGGCCGAGGCGCCCTGCTCGGAGCCGGCGCCGAAGGTGGTCAGGCGGAGCGATTCGACGCGACCCGGGGCGGCGAGCTGGCGGGCGATGGCGCCGAGCTTCTCGGCCAGGCTCTGGAAGGGGCGGATGGCCGCGAGCGTCTGCGAGTCGACGGAGGGCAGGTTGACCGCGTTGGCGGGCGAGCCGCCGCCGAGCACGGTGATGGCGGCCTCGGCGACCTCGACGCCGACGTTCTCCTGGGCTTCCGAGGTGGAGGCGCCGAGGTGCGGGGAGAGGTGGGCCTTGGGCAGCGAGCGCAGCGGGTGGTCCTTGGCGAGGGGCTCCTCGACGAACACGTCGAAACCGCAGCCGCCGCACTGGCCGGAGGCGAGCGCGGCCGCGAGGGCCGCCTCGTCGACGATGCCGCCGCGGGCGCAGTTCACGATCTTGACGCCCTTCTTCATCTTGGCGAAGGCCGCGGCGTTGACCATGCCCTCGGTCTGTTCGGTGAGGGGCATGTGCACCGTGATGTAATCGGCGGTCACGAAGACTTCGTCGAGGGTCGCCATGATGACGCCGAGCGATTTGGCGCGGGCCTCGGTGAGGTAGGGGTCGTAGGCGGCGACCTTCATGCCGAAGGCGAGCGCGCGCTTGGCGACTTCGGCGCCGATGCGCCCGAGGCCGAGCACGCCGAGGGTCTTGCCGAAGAGCTCGGTGCCGGAGAGGGTCTTGCGGTCCCACTTGCCTTCGCGCATCGACTGGACGGCCTCGGGCACGGGGCGGGCGAGGGAGAGCAGGTGGGTGAAGGTCAGCTCGGCGGTCGCGATGGTGTTGCCCGAGGGGGTGTTCATCACGATCACCCCGCGCTCGGTGGCGGCGTCGACGTCGATGTTGTCGACCCCCACGCCGGCGCGGCCGACGCAGACCAGGCGGTGGGCGGCGGCCAGGACTTCCTTGGTGATCTGGGTCTCGGAACGGACGAGGATGGCGTGGACGTCGCCGACGAGCGTCAGAATCTTCTCCGGGGTGGAGCCGTAGGCTTCGATGACCTCATAGCCCGGCTGGGACTTGAGGAGGGCGACCCCGGTGGGCGAGATCTTGTCGGCGACGAGTACCTTAGGCATGGCGATGGCGTATAAAGATTGGTTTGAGTCATAAAGGCCCACCCTTGGCAATGGCAAGCACCTACCCCCGAGCCCGCGTCATAGCCTGACTAAAGCCGGCGGTGGGCGTAATCCGCCAATTCGTAACAATCCGGGCTCATTTCCTCGAGGAAACGGCAGGGGTCCAAGGGGCGGTAGCCCTCGCCCGAAACGGCGAAGCGGGGCGCGAAAAGGAAGAGCATGTTCTCGGCGCGGGTGCAGGCCACGTAGAAGAGCCGGCGCTCCTCCTCGACGTCGCCGTCGTCGATCGCCCGGGTCAGCGGGAGCAGCCCGTCGGCGACCCCGAGCAGGAAGACGATCGGAAACTCGAGGCCCTTCGACTGGTGGATGGTCGTGAGCCGGAGCATGTCCTCCTCGGGCTCGGCTTTCTTGTCGGAAGACTCCCCGTTGAGCAGGGCAACCTGCGCGACGAGGTCGCCGAGGTCCTCGAACTTCGCGGCGAAACCCAGCAGTCCCGTGAGGTCCTGCTCGCGGTCGCGCCAGTCGGGGAAGAGCGTCTTGAGGTGGGTGCCGTACCAGCCCTCGATGCAGACGCGCGTCGTCTCGGCGGGGGTGCGCGCCATCTTCACGGAGTTCGCCTCGGTGGCCGCGGTGAAGAGGTCGGGCGCCGGGTTGGTCGGCGCCGGCTTGGCCCGGGCGGCCTCGAGGCCCTCGAGCATGTCCTCCAGGGTGATGGTGAGGTCGTTGAAATCGTCCTTGGCCGTCTCGGGTACCTTGCGCAGCACGGCCGGGTCGCGCAGCGCGCGGACGAGGCCGCGGCCTTGGGCGGCCTCGACTTCCTGCGCGGCCTGGGTGATGCGGTTGGCGGCCACGGGGCCGACCTTGGGCAGCAGGCAGAGCAGGCGGGAGAGGGCCACCTGATCGCGGGGGTTGTGCACGAAGCGCAGGTGGGCCAGCACGTCCTTGACGTGGATCAGGTCGAAGAACTTGTGTCCGCTGGTGATGACGAAAGGGATCCCGAGGTTGGTCAGTTCCATCTGCAGCTCGAGCGACTGGTAGTGCGCGCGGTAGAGCACGTGGATGTCCCCGAAGGCGTGGCCTTCGTTGTGCAGCTGCAGGATCTTCCGGCCCACCAGCTTGGCCTGCTGGGAGGTGTCGCCGACCGTGAAGACGGTGGGCGCCGGTCCGGCCGGACGCACGGCGAGCAACCGGCGGTCGAAGCCGTCGACCTTGGGGCGGTGGCGCAGGATCTCGTTGGCGAAGGCGAGGATCTCCGGCGTCGAGCGGTAGTTGGTGTCGATGTGGTGGAACTCCGTGCCGGGATGACGCTGCGGGAACGCCATGATGTTCTCCCAGTCGGCGCCGCGCCAGGTGTAGATGCACTGCGCATCGTCGCCCACCGCCATGATCTGGTGCCGGTCGCCCAGCAGGTCGATGATGCGGCTCTGCAGCCGGTTCGTGTCCTGGAACTCGTCGACCAGGATGTGCTGGAAGCGCTGGCGGTAGTGGGCGAGGGCGGCCGGGTCCGTCTCGAGCACCTTCAGCCAGAGGGCGAGCAGGTCGTCGAAGTCGCAGAGGTTGCCTTCCGCCTTGCGGGCCTCGTAGCGGGCGCAGAACGCCAGCAACTTGTCCGGGCCGCCCTTCATCCAGTCCAGACGCTCGGTCAGCACCTCTTCGAGGGGCCGCAGCGTGTTACGGGCGTGGGAGTAGGCGTCCAGGATCACCGCGGCCTTCGGGTTGGTCTTGTCCTTGATGAAGGCGCCGTCGGTCTCCTTGACCACCTCGGAGAAGAGCTGCTCGGATTCCTTCTGGTCGAGGATGGTGAAGTCCGGCTGCCGTCCGGCGGCGGCCGCGTTGCGGCGGAGGATGCGCTGGCCGATCGAGTGGAAGGTCCCGCCCCAGAACTGGCCGCGGGGCACGCCGGTGAGGTCCTCCACGCGCTCCAGCATCTCCTTGGCGGACTTGTTGGTGAAGGTGAGCAGCAGGATGTCCCAAGGGCGGGCGCCTTGGTGCAGCAACCAGGCGACGCGGTAGGTGAGGGTGCGGGTCTTGCCGGAGCCGGCGCCGGCGAGCACCAACGCGGGGCCCGGCGGCGAGGTCACGGCGGCGAACTGCTCGGCGTTGAGCTCGCCGCGGAAATCGATCGGGGGCAGGCCTTCCACGGGCTCAGCGGGCCGGGCGCTGGCGCCGCTCCATCAAGGCGAACTTCACCGCCTGCTCGTCGGCCCGGTAGGAGGAACGGACCAAGGGGCCGGATTCGACGTGCTTCACGCCCGCGGCGAGCGCGAACGCCTTCCACTCCGCGAACTCGTCGGGGTGGACCCAGCGGTCGATCGGGGCGTGTTCCTTGCTCGGCGAGAGGTATTGGCCGATCGTCAGGATGTCGACCTCGGCGGCGGCGATGTCCCGGAGCAGGGCGGCGACCTCGTCCTTCTGTTCGCCGATGCCGAGCATGATGCCGGTCTTGGTGATGAAGTCGCGCGACTTGGCATGCTTCAGCACCCAGAAGGAACGGTCGTAGCGGGCCGTCTTGCGGACGGGACGCTGGAGCCTTTCCACGGTTTCCAGGTTGTGGTTCAGGATGTCCGGGCGGGCGTCGAGCAGCGTGTCCAGGTGGACCTGCTCGCCGCGGAAGTCGGCGGGCAGGACCTCGATGGTCGTCTCAGGGTTGCGGTGCCGGGTGGCGCGGATGGTCGCCGCCCAGACCGAGGCGCCGCCGTCCTTGAGGTCGTCGCGGGCCACCGAGGTGATCCCGACGTGCTTCAGGTTCATCTGGGCGATCGACTCGGCCACGCGGGGCGGTTCGCCGAGGTCGAGTTCGCTCGGGCGGCCGGACTGGACCGCGCAGAAGGTGCAGGAGCGGGTGCAGACGTTGCCCAGGATCATGACCGTGGCCGAGCGCCGGGACCAGCATTCGCCCATGTTCGGGCACTGGGCGGACTGGCAGACGGTGTGCAGCTTATGCTGGTCGACGTTCTGCTTGGTCGCGAGGAACTCGGGTCCGGCGGGAAGCTTGGCGCGGAGCCAATCGGGTTTGCGGGCGGACTCGATCATCGGTAGCGGCTCAAGATTGTCCGCTTTCGGGGTTTTTCAACCTACAAACAAGGAAGGGGCGTCTTCCTCGCGGAAGACGCCCCTTGGCTATGTTGACATCTCCCGTCCTGAGTTGAATCAGGTCGAGAAAGGGAGATGGGCGGTCCGAGGACCGCCCACCGGTAGGCTTAGAAGACCGCCTTCAGGGAGAAGCCGAAGAACAACTGGTCTTCGTCTCCGCCCAAGCCAAGGGTCGAGGCTCCCAGATTGGACTCCTCGCGGCCAGCACCCGACATGTTGTAGGCGATGTAGGGCGTCAGGGTAGCGGTCTTGGAGAGCGCGATCGGGAGCGAGGCATTCAGGCCGACGTGCGTCCAGACGCTTTCCGTGCCGATGTTCTGGCCATTGGCGGGGCTGAACGCGGTGTAGTAGCCGCCGATGCTGTAACCGGCCGTCGCCTTCAGGACGAGGGAGGTCGAGTCGTTCAGGGCGAATGACTTGTCCACGGCGAGCTCGGCGTAGCCGGCGTCGACGTACATGTCGTAGGCGTAAGTCGCCGTGACGTTCACCGGGCCGACGGTCTTGGCCGCGCTCAGGTAGAGCTCGGAGGCGAAGGTCTGGCCGGCGCCGCCACCGAGGTAACCGTTGAAGAAGAAGAAGTAGGTATAACCCGCGGTCAGGGTGGCGAAGCCGGCGTCGTAGGCCACGGAGGCGCCGAGGTCGAGTTCCTGGTAGAGCGAGCGGCGATCATTGCTCGAGGTGTAGTAGGCCAGGGCGTTGACCGTGGTCTTGTCGGACAGCTTCTTGGAAGCGCCGATGTTGTACCAGGCGTTCTGGTTGGAGAACCAGAGGCCGCGGTAGTAATACTCGCTGTCGTACCCGGCCGTCAGGTCGTAGGAGACCGGAGCGGCGGCGGGAGCGGCGGCGGTCTGGGCAAGACCGGTCGCGGCGAGGAGGGTGGTGAGGGTGAGTGCGGTGATGTGCTTCATGGCGACTCCCCTTATGCTTGCCCCGTGCCAAACCCGCCAAACGTGCACCCGCACGTCCGAAGCAGCTGTTTTAGGCCTTTTTTAGGCAACCCGCCGCATGGCTGGCGATTTTTCGCCTTTCCGGACTGCTCGAAACTACGCTGACGCGTAGCGGCGGAGGTGTTCCTCTGCCGAACGTCGCCAACTGAAGTCCTGCCGGAGCGCCTCGCGACGCACGGCGGCGAATTTTTTCGGCTGGGCGTAGAGTTCCAGCGCCCGGCGGAGGCCCCATTCCACGCCGGCTAGATCGGCATGGGTGAAGACCACGCCCGTCCCCTTTTTCTCTCCGTCCCACGGAGTCACGGTGTCCGCCAGCCCGCCGGTCTCGCGGACGATCGGCAGGGTTGCGTAGGCCATCGAGTACATCTGGTTGAGCCCGCAGGGCTCGAAGCGGCTCGGCATCAGGAAGAAGTCCGCGCCGGCTTCGATGCGGTGGGACAGCCCATGGTCGTAACCGATACGCACCGCGCAGGCGGCGGGGAACTCGTCGGCCAGGCGCCGGAAGCCTTGCTCGAGGGAAGCGTCGCCGCTGCCCAGCAACACGAAGCGCAGGGCATCCTCCTGCAGCAGGCGCGGGAGCACCGCCAAGGCGAGGTCCAGGCCCTTCTGATCCCAGAGTCGCGAGATGACGCCGACGACCGGACGGTCCGGCTCCGTCGGAAGGTTCAGTTCCCGCAGCAAGGCCGCCTTGCAGGCCGCTTTGCCCGCGAGGTCGCCCGCGGAGAAGGGTTGGGCGAGGTGCGGGTCGCGGGTCGGATCCCATTCGTCGCGGTCGACGCCGTTGAGGATGCCGTGCAGGGCGTCGGCGCGCCGCCGCACCACATCCTCGAGGCCGTGCCCGAAGGCGGGCGTCAGGATCTCCCGCGCGTAGGTCGGGCTCACGGTGAGCACCGTGCGGGCGTGCAGGATGCCGCCCTTGAGGTAGTTCACGCCGCCGAGGCACTCCAGTTCCTCGGGCCGGAACAGGTGCTCCGGGAGCCTCGCGAAATCCAGCGTGCGGCGCGGGTGCAGGCCTTGGTGCTGCAGGTTGTGGATGGTCAGCACGGAGCGCGCCGCGCCGAGCGGCCCCTCGCGCAGCGTGGTGTTGAGCAGCGGGGGAATCAGGCCCGTCGTCCAGTCGTGGCAGTGGATGATGTCGGGGATCCAGCCGGTGGCGGTACAGGCATCGAGGCCGGCCCGGGCGAAGAAATGGGCGCGTTCGCCCGCGTCCTCGCGCGGCGGGTAGATCTCGCGGGCGCCGTAGTAATCCTCGTGCTCGACGAACCAGGCCTCGACCTGCGGGGCCACGGTTTGCGTCCGGATGCGACAGGCCGCCTTGCGGGGATCGCCGCCGACGCCGACCTGCAGGCTCGGCAGCAGCACGCCCATGCGTTCCGCGCCGGGGACCGAGCCGTAGAGCGGCGTGACCACGCGGACCTCATGGCCGAGCGACCCCATGGCCTTGGCGAGGGCCGCGACGGCGTCGCCGAGCCCGCCGGCCTTGGACCAGGGCGCGAGTTCGGGGGAGAGGTGCAGGATCTTCATGCGGGAGGGGCGGGGCGGGGTGCTCGGCCGAGCCGGTTGAGCGCCGGCACCAGGGCGATCAGCACGATCAGGGCCAGCCCCATCGCGACGTTGCCGGCGAGGTCGTGCACGGTCCCCAGGCCGGAGAAGCCGGGCTGGCCCGGCGCCACGCCTTGCAGGTCGAGCTCGAGCGACTTCGACCCGTGACCCAGTGCATGGAACGCCAGGAAGGTGTTCCGGCCGATGTTGAGGAGGAGCGCCGTGCCGGCGGAGAGCGCGAGCAGGGCGCCGCCCCGAAGCAGCCGGCCGACCGGGCCGCCCTCGAGGAAGAGCGCGCCGAGGAAGGCCCCCGCGAAGACGCAGGCGGACAGCGAGCGGATCCCCGAGCAGGCGTCGGCCACGCCCACGGCGTCGCCGTTGGCGAAGACGATCGTATTGCCGCTGACGCGGATGGCCTGATCGGAGGCGCGGAGGAAGCCCGAGACGATCTCGGTGACGTTCGTCAGCAGCGCCAGCTTGATGCGGTTGTCGACCAGGTAGAGGAACGGGCCCGAGATGAGCCAGACCGCGGCGGGGAAGACGACGAGCCCGGTCAGCCGCCAGCGAGCCTCGGCCGAGGGTTCGGCGTCCCCGGGGCCCCGGGCGGACAGGAAAGCTGTCGCGAGCGTGAGTCCGGTGAGCCCGCCCGCCATGAGCATGGTCGCGGCCGCCCCGGTGCCGTAGATGATCCGGCCGACCGCGCCGAGGACGAAGGCCAGCAGGGTGGCGAAAGCGACGATCCCGGCGAGACGGACGAGCCACGGCCGGCTCGGCGCGGAGACGAACCCGCGTTCGCCGGTCAGCAGGGCGCGGAGCTCGGGCCAGCGGTCCCAGAGCACGTAGGCGGCGAAGACCGGCACGAGGTAGCCGAAGGTGTAATCATCCTTGGTGCTCCAGATCGCCCACTGGTCCCAGGTGGTGAAGGCCGCGAACGCCGCGAGCAACGCCGCGAGCCCGAGCGTCGTGCGGTCGAGCGGGTGGGCGGGGCGCGGGGCCGCGTCGGCCATCCTCAGAACTTCGGGACGGCCGCCAGCAGGCGGCGTGTGTAGGCCTCGCGGGGCGCGCCGAGGATCTCGGCCGGCGTCCCTTGTTCGACCACGCGGCCCTGGGACATGACCAGGATGTGGTCGCTGACATGCTCGATCACCGCGAGGTCATGGCCGATGAAGAGGTAGGTCAGGCCGAGCTTCGCCTGCAGGTCCTGCAGGAGATTGACGACCTCGGCCTGGACGGAGACGTCGAGGG
>SXGQ01775496.1_pt1 | contig 10923 bp, 11 predicted proteins | sample 3178371 | NCBI WGS metagenome assembly SXGQ01 (sample SAMN11356859, study PRJNA531348) | freshwater metagenome | isolation source: freshwater sample F1-20 | place: China: Fuxian Lake, Yuxi | collected 2017-12-25 | reverse complement strand
GTGAACTGGCCGAGCGCCTCCATCTTCTGCGCCTGCCTCAGCGCCTCCTCGGCGTCGTGGCGGCGGGAGATATCGAGCTGGCTCGAGAAGTAGTAGCGGAGCCTGCCCGCGCGATCGACCAGCGGCGAGACGAACAGCGCATTCCAGAAGCGCGAGCCGTCGCGGCGGTAGTTCATGATCTCGACCGAGGCGACGCGCCGCTCGGCGATGGCGGAGCGGAGCTGCGCGACCGTCTCGGCTGCCGTCTCCGGCCCCTGCAGGAAGCGGCAGTTGCGCCCCACCACCTCGTCGAAGCTGTAGCCGGTGAGATCGAGGAAGGCCTGGTTGGCGAAGACGACGGGATTGTCCTCCTCGGTCGGGTCGCTCACCACCATCGGCATGCGGGTGACGGCCACGGCCTGGAAGAACAGCGTCTCGTCGAACGGCGCCTCGCCGTACTGCACAGGCGGCGGCGGGAAGGAGGGGAAGGCCGTGGGGCGCGAGAGGGGCGCTGGTTCCGTCATGGACACGTCAGGATCCCTTTCCAGAGGTTCGATGCCGGACCCCCGGAACCCTGCGGTCAAGGTCTAGGTATACAGTCCTATAAATACCTATCCAAGTCCGTGCGCTGCGTCAAGCGCCATGCTCGTCAGGGTTGCATGAGTTCCACCCGGACACTCAGTCCGTGAGCGCGCCATGCTGCCTGAGGAAGCCGAGCAGCGGCAGCAGCGGCAGGCCCAGGATGGCCGAATGCTCGCCGTCGATCGAGGAAAAAAGTCTCACGCCCAGCCCCTCGACCTGGTAGGCGCCGACGGAGTGGAGCACGGCCTCGCCTGCCGCCCCGACATAGGCCGCGACGGTGTCCTCGGCGAGTTCCCGCATGGCGAGCTTCGGCGACGCGACGTGGCGCCAGAGGACCACACCGCCCCGCATGCAGAGCACGGCGGTGACGAGCCGGTGCGTGCGGCCGGAAAGCACGGCGAGCTGCGAAGCAGCCGCCTCGGCGCTCTCAGGCTTGTCGAACCACCGTCCCTCGCAGACGAGGATCTGGTCCGCCCCGATCACCACCGCGCCCGGCAGGCGATCGCTGATCCGCCCCGCCTTCAACTCCGCGAGCAGAAGCGCGGTGTCCTCGGGCGAGAGGCCGTCTGCCTTCGCGGCCTCCTTGATCGAGGTCTCGTCGACACCGGGCGAGGCCGTGTCGAAGGCGATGCCGGCCGCGCGCAGCAGCGCCGCCCGCGTCGCGCTCGACGAGGCGAGGACGAGGGCAATGGCGGGGTTCTGCAGCAATCCCGTTGCGCTCAGGGTGCGGGGCCCATCTGTCCGCTCACGGCGCGGGGCCGGCAGGCTTCGCCCGGCGCTGGCGCTCGTGCCAGGCCTCCATCAGCTGGATCACCGTCGTCGCGGTCTCCTCGATCGACCGGCGTGTGACATCCACCACCGGCCAGCCGCGCGCGGCGCAGAGGCGGCGGGCAGCCAGAAGTTCGGCCTTCACCAGCTCGGGGTCGATATAGGCGGTCTCGGACGTCGCCACCCCCTCGCCGCCGATCACCCGCAGGCGATGGCGGCGGATCTCGATCAGCGCCGATACCTCGATGGTCAGTCCCACCACCGGCACGCTTGGCGCCTCGAGCAGCTTCGGCGGATCGATGCCGGGCACGAGCGGTATGTTCGCCGCCTTCACGCCGCGGTTGGCGAGGTAGAAGCACGTCGGCGTCTTGGAGCTGCGCGAGACGCCGACGAGGATGACATCGGCCTCGAGGATGCCGGCATCGCCCTGCCCGTCGTCATGGGCGAGCACGAAATGCATCGCATCGATGCGGCGGAAATAGTCGGCGTCCATCACGTATTGCCGGCCAGGCTTGCCGGCCACGCGGGCGCCGACATACTCGGTCAGCATGTCGAGCGCGGGGTCGAGCACCGAGACATGCGGCACGCCGAGGCGCGAGCAGAACGCCTCGAGCTCCCCCCTCAGCGACCGGTCGGTCAGGGTGAACAGCACCGGGCCCGGCTCCTGCTCGATGCCGGCGAGCACGCGGTCGAGCTGGAAGCGGCTGCGGATCAGCGGCCAGCGATGCTGCACGGCGAGCAGCCCCTCGTATTGCGAGAGGCAGGCGCGGGCCAGCGAGTTCAGCGTCTCGCCTGTCGCGTCTGAGACGAGGTGGAGGTCGAGACGGTCGCGCATGCGGGCCCAAGGAACCCCAACCGAAGCAGCGGAGCAAGGGGCTGTGGATGGATGTGGATATCGGGGGAAAGCCCGCCGCAGCGCGCGGAGACGGCGAAACCCTGCCCGCCGTGCCGCGTTCACCCATCCTCCGGCGCGAACGGGGACGCTTCCGCGCCCGCTTCCGCACGCCTGTGGATCACCGCGAAGAGTGGTGCAACGAGAGCCGGTTGCGGCGGCGGCCTCGCGTGGAGAAGTGCAGGGACGTTTCCGCGGCTGCCGTGATCCCCTTGATCCACAGCCCCAACCACTGCCTTCACCTTTCCTTTTAGAATCCTTCAAGGGAAAGTGGCGCCCGGGACAACGCGACACGGGACGGGCAAAAGACACTCGATGACGGCACCACGCATGACGCCGTTCCTGCAGGCGCTCGACGGCACCGCGGTACGGCCGGCGCCGCTCTGGCTGAGGCGCCAGGCCGGGCGATACCTGCCGGAATACCGCGCGCTGAGGGCCACGGCGCCGGATTTCCTCGGCTTCTGCCTCAACCCGGAGTTGGCGGCGGAAGCGACGCTCCAGCCCATCCGACGCTACCGCCCCGATGCGGCGATCCTGTTCGCCGACATCCTCGTGCTGCCCTACGCGCTCGGCCACGGCGTGCGGTTCGAGGCGGGCGAGGGGCCGGTGCTCGACAAGATCACCTCCGCCGGCCAGGTCGCGCGGCTCGACCTCTCCCGCGCCGCCGAGGTGGCGGCACCCGTGTGCGAGACGGTGCGTCGCGTTCGCGCCGCCCTGCCCGATGACGTCGCGCTGATCGGCTTCGCGGGCAGCCCCTTCACGGTCGCGGCCTACATGGTCGAGGGCCATGGCTCGCGCGACTTCGCCGCAGCCAAGCGGCTGATGTACGGCGAGCCCGCGGTGTTCGATGCGCTGATGGATCGTCTCGTCGAGGCGACGATCGCCTATCTCTCGGCGCAGGTCGAGGCGGGAGCCGAGGCGCTGATGCTGTTCGACTCATGGGCGGGCGTGCTGTCGCCGATGATGTTCGACCGCCACGTGATCGTACCCACCGCGCGGATCGCCGCGGCGTTGCGCGCCAAGCACCCCGAGGTGAGGCTGATCGGGTTTCCCCGCCAGGCGGGAGGGCATCTCATCGCCTATGCCGAGGGCGCGGGGGTGAACGCGGTCGGGCTCGACACCGCCGTGCCGCCTGCCTGGGCGGCGATGGCGCTGCCTGCCTCCGTCACGCTTCAGGGCAATCTCGATCCGCTCGCGCTCGTCGCAGGCGGCGAGGCGCTGCGGGAGGAGGCCGAGGCGGTGCTCGACGCGATGGGCAACCGGCCGTGGATCTTCAATCTTGGCCATGGCGTGGTGCCGGAGACGCCGCCCGACCACGTGGCGGAGCTGATCGCCATCGTGCGGGGCAAGCGCGCATGACATCGGAACCGCGCGTGCTGTCGGGCACGACGAAGCTCGCGGGCATCATCGGCTGGCCGGTGAAGCAGTCACGCTCGCCGCGGCTGCATGGGTTCTGGCTCGCCCGCCATGGCATCGACGGTGCCTACGTGCCGCTGCCGGTCGCGCCGGAGAACCTCGCCACCGCCGTGCGCAGCTTGCGCGACCTGGGCTTCCGCGGCGGCAACATCACCATCCCGCACAAGGAGAGCGTCGTTTCGGTGTGCGACCGTCTCGAGCCGCCCGCGCTCCGGGCAGGCGCGGTCAACACGCTCGTGTTCGAGGAGGACGGCAGCATCGTCGGCACCAACACCGACGGAATGGGCTTCGTTTCCGGTCTCGCGCAGACGGTGCCCGGTTTCGCGCCGGCGGACGGGCCTGCCCTGCTGCTCGGCGCGGGAGGTGGGGCGCGCGCGGTTGCGGCCGCGCTGCTCGATGCGGGCTGCCCCGAGGTGGTGCTTGCCAACCGCACGCGCGCCCGTGCGGAGGCACTTGCCGCCTCGCTCGGCACGGGGGCAGCGGTGGCCGAATGGGGCGATGCCACCGCGCTCGGACGCGCAGCACTCGTGGTCAACACGACGAGCCTCGGCATGAGCGGCCAGCCGCCTCTCGAGATCGACCTCGCCGCGCTCGATGCGCGCGCCGTCGTCGCCGACATCGTCTACGTGCCGCGCACCACCGCGCTGCTCGCCCAGGCCCAGGCGCGGGGGCATCGCACGATGGGCGGGCTCGCAATGCTGCTGCACCAGGCGAAGGTCGGGTTCGCGCGCTGGTTCGGCGTCGAGCCGGTGGTCGATGCCGCGCTCGAGCGCTTCGTCGCCGGCGACATTCCCGAACGCTGATCGGGATGCGCGTGATCGGCCTGACAGGGGGCATCGGCATGGGCAAGTCGACCGCGGCGAAGCTGTTCCGTCGCGCGCGCATTCCGGTGCACGACGCCGACGAGGCGGTGCACCGGCTCTACGGGAGGGGTGGTGCTGCGGTGAAGGCGATCGCCGCGCTCGTGCCGGAAGCGGTGACGGGTGGTGCGGTGGACCGCACGGCACTCGGCGCGGCCGTGCTCGGCAACCCCGCCCTGCTCGCCCGCCTCGAGGCCGCCGTGCATCCGCTGGTGCGGCGCGAGGAGCGGCGCTTCCTCACGCGTTGCCGCCGCGCCGGGGCGCGCGCCGCCGTGCTCGACATCCCGCTGCTCTACGAGACGGGAGGGGAGAGGCGCGTCGATGCGGTGATCGTCGTCTCCGCCCCGGACGCGGTGCAGCGCGCGCGCGTGCTGAGGCGCAAGGGCATGACGGAGAAGCGGCTCGCGGCCATCCTTGCGCGGCAGATGCCTGATGCCGAGAAGCGACGCCGCGCCGATGTCGTGGTGCCGACGGGCCTCTCGCGGTACTTCGCGCAGGCACGGCTTCGCCGCGCCCTGCCGCGCCTGGTCGGGGGGCGCTGATGCGCGAGGTGCTGCTCGACACCGAGACGACGGGGCTCGAGACCGCGCTCGGCCACCGCGTCATCGAGGTGTGCTGCATCGAGCTGCGCAACCACATGCCGACGGGCAACGTCTTCCACCATCTGGTGGACCCGGGCCGCGACATCGACCCGGATGCGGAGAGGGTGCACGGCATCAGCCGCGCCAGCCTGATCGGCAAGCCCGGCTTCGCCGACATCGCCGACGGGCTGCTCGCATTCCTCGGCGAGGACCCGATCGTGGCGCACAACGCGCCGTTCGATTTCGGCTTCCTCGACGCGGAGTTCGCGCGCCTCTCCCTGCCGCCCCTGTCCCGGGCCCGTATGGTCGATACGGTGGCGATCGCGCGCAGGCGCTATCCGGGGCTTCCGGCCAGCCTCGATGCGCTGTGCCGCCGCTTCGACATCGACCTCTCCGAGCGCACGACCCACAACGCGCTGCTCGACTGCCGCCTGCTCGCCAGGGTCTATGTCGAGCTGCTCGGCGGCCGCCAGCCCGGCCTCGGCCTCGTCGCCAACCGATCGGCGCGCGCCGGCAGTCTTGCCGCGCCGGCCGATCGCACGCAGCGTCTCGTGGCGGCGAGCGAGGCGGAGCGCGAGGCGCATGCCGCGTTCCTTGCCCGTTTCGTCAAGGACCCGTTCTGGTCTAGCATCGACGGCTCGAACGGGGAGCCGGCGGAGAACGCCGGGTAGCATCATGCCATCGACGACGATTCGTGCCGCACGCCGCGCAGCGCTCGCGCTTGGCGCGCTTCTGTTCGCCTGGCCCGCATTCACGCAATCGGGCGCGGAGGCCGACACCGACGAACTGTCCCAGGCGACCGGCGAGGAGCTTCTCGCCATCGTCAACGAGCCCTGGACGGGCGATCTCGACGGCATCCGCGAACGGCGGCTGATCCGTGTCATCACCACCTACAACAGGACCAACTTCTTCATCTCCAACGGCCAGGGGCGCGGCCTCGAGTTCGAGGCGATGACCCGCTTCGGCGCCTGGTTCGCCGATCGCCGGACGCCGGATGCCGCGCGCGGCGGGCCGGCGGTGATGATGAAGGTGGTCTTCGTTCCGGTGCCGCGCGAGGAACTGATCACCGCCCTGCTCGACGGCCGCGGTGATGTCATCGCCGCCGGCATGACGGCGACGGAGGAACGCGCGAGGCGCGTCCTGTTCACCGATCCCTATATCCGCCGCGTCGACGAGGTGGTGGTGCGCCACAAGGATGCGCCGGAGCTCGGCGCGATCGAGGACCTTTCCGGCAGGACGCTGCTGCTGACGCGCGGGGCGAGCTATGTCGCCAATGCCCGCGCCCTGTCCGAACGGCTGGTGGCCGCCGGCCGCGCGCCGATCCGCATCATCGAGGCGCCGTCGCATCTCGAGACGGAGGATGTGCTCGAGCTCGTCAATGCCGGGGCAGCGCAGTACACGGTGGCGGATGACCATCTGGCCGAGGTGTGGGACAAGCTGCTGCCCGACCTCGTGGTGCAGCACGGCATCCACCTCGTCTCGGGCGGCGTGCTCGCCTGGGCGGTGCGCCCGGAGGCGAAGGCGCTGAAGGCCGCGCTCGATGCCTTCCTCGGCCCGCTTCTCGCCGACCGCGCGACGGCGATGACCATCTACCGCCGCTACTTCGAGAACGTGACGTTCATCCGCAACCCGTGGGACGAGACGGCGCGCGGCCGGGTGCGACAGCTCGCGCCGCATTTCCGCACCGCCTCGGAGCGCGTCGGTTTCGAGTGGCTGCTGATGACGGCGCAGGGCTTCCAGGAAAGCCGGCTCGACCAGAACGCGCGCAGCCAGGTCGGTGCGCGCGGTGTGATGCAGCTGATGCCCGCGACCGCGCGGGAGATCGGCGTGCGCAACATCGACGACGCCGAGGACAACATCCATGGCGGCGTCCGCTACATGGAGCGGCTGCGCAGCACCTACTTCAACGACCCGGCCATCCCGCCCGAGGTGCAGATCCAGTTCGCGCTCGCCGGCTACAATGCCGGGCCGAACCGCATCAACCGGCTCAGGCAGGAGGCGGCCAGGCAGGGCCTCGACCCGAACCTGTGGTTCGGCCATGTCGAGCGCGTGGTGCAGCAGAAGGTCGGCTCCGAGCCGGTGCGCTACGTCGCCAACATCTTCGCGATCTACGCCACCTACGCGATGGCGGAGGACCTGCTGGCCGACAGGGCAGAGGAACTGCGCGCCTTCCGCGAGGCCATTGCGGGCAACTGACCCGCCCCGGCCTCAGGACGAGGGGAGGATCCCCTTCATCCGCATGCTGGCCCAGTCGCCGGCGCCGATGATGATGTGGTCGTGCAGCATCAGCCCCAGCGCCTTGGCGGCGACCGCGACGTCGCGCGTCAGCACGATGTCGGCCTGGCTCGGGGTGGGGTCGCCCGAGGGGTGGTTGTGCACGAGCACGATGCCCGAGGCGTGCAGGTCGAGCGCGGACTTCATGATCTCGCGTGGATAGAGCGGCGCGTGGTTCAGCGTGCCGCGGGCATGCACCACGTCGGCGATCAGGCGGTTGCGGCTGTCGAGATACAGCACGCGGAGCTGCTCCACCGGCTCGTGGCCGAGCGCGGCGAGCAGGTAGTCGAGCAGCTTGTCCCAGGCCTTCAGGATGGGCCTGCGGCTGAGTTCGGAGGCGAGCAGGCGAAGGGCGGTGGCACGGATCGCCTTCAGTGCGGCGACCTGGCGCATCGAGAGCCCGGCGCGGCGGCGGAGCTCGGCGTCCGAGGCGGCGACGGCGCGGGCCATCGAGCCATAGGCCTCGAGCAGCCGGGCCGCGAGGCGGCGGGCGGTGGCCTGGTTGGAGACCATCTGGAGGGAGACGGAGAGGATCAGCAGGTCGTCGGCGAGTTCGGGAGCGGAGGCGAGGAGGGAGAGTTCGTCGAACCGGTCATCCTGCCTCGGCCGGCGCGGGGCTGGGCGTGGCCTATCGGGCGCGATCGACTTCCGCCCGGACAGCGGTTCGAGAGGGTGTTCGCCATCGGCGAGAAGAGGCTTCAGACCCGAGATCGATACATGACCCATCGCACACCCACTCCCACGCTTGCCTACGTCACGCTGCCACCAATCCCCGCATCTGCGCTCACAGGATGAGACGTGTCTCCCATACCTCGGCGTGCACTCACACCTACGTGATCACCCTCCGGTGGTCAACACAAATGTGATCGCGATTTGTTGCAAATTTTACGACGCATAACACAACCTGCTGCAACTTATTGACTCCACACGGAATCGTGTGCACGCAGAAGTAGTCCTTCCGTGAAAGTGCGTGAGGGCGCTCGCCCCGGTGCCGATACAACCATGGGACGTAGCGCCCGCGATCGCGCCCTCATTCCCATGGCGCACCGAGATCCGCTAGCTTCGGCCCAACGGATCGGGGGAGTGCTCAGCATGGTTCGCGTGGCGTCGGCCGCACTGGCGGTGGCGGTGGTCATGGCCGCGTCGTCGCCCTGTCTCGCCCAGAAGGGGCACGTCGAGGACCAGAGCGGCCATCCGCATGCGATCGGCGAGGAGCTGCTGCTCGCCGTCAACGAGCCATGGCACGGCGACCTCGACGGCATCCGCCAACGCCGCCTGCTGCGCGTGCTCACCGTCTACAACCACTCCGACTTCTTCATCTCGAGCGGTGCGGGCAAGGGCCTAGAATACGAGGCGTTGAGCCGCTTCGCCGCCTGGCTCGCCGACCCGAAGACGCCGGACGCGCTGCGCGGCGGCACGGCAGAGGCGATCCGCGCCGTGTTCGTGCCCGTGCCGTTCCAGGACCTGATTCCGGTCCTGGTCGACGGCCGCGGCGACGTGATCGCCGCAGGCATGACGGCGACGGAGGAACGGGCGAGCAACGTTGCCTTCTCGCAACCCTACGTGACCAAGATCTCGGAGGTCGTGGTCCGCAACAAGGATGCCCCGCCGCTCGCCTCGGTCGATGATCTCTCGGGGCGCGTGGTGCTGGTGCAGCGCGGCTCGAGCCATGCCGCGGGGCTGCGCGCCCTCGGCCAGCGTCTCGAGGCGGCGGGCCGCGCCCCGCCGCGCATCGTCGAGGCGCCGGCGATGTTCGCGGCCGAGGACATCCTGCCTCTCGTCAACGGGGCCGCCCGCAACGCCGTGGCCGACAGCCACGTCGCCGATCTCTGGCACAGGATGATGCCGGACATGGTGATCGAGCACGATGCCGCACTCGTCTCCGGCACCAACATCGCCTGGGCCGTGCGGCAGGACGCGCCTGCGCTGAAGGCCGCGCTCGACGCCTACGCATCGGTGCTCATGCACGAGCGGGCGACGATCGCGACGCTGATCCGTCGCTACTTCGCGCAGACGACCTTCATCGCCAACCCTTTCGCCGAGGCCGAGCGTGATCGCGTGCGCGCGCCCGCGCCGCATTTCCGCACCGTCTCCGATCAGGTGGGCTTCGCCTGGCTGCTGATGGTCGCGCAGGGGTTCCAGGAGAGCCGGCTCGACCCGAATGCGCGAAGCTCCGTCGGCGCCGTCGGCATCATGCAGCTGATGCCGGCGACGGGGGCGGAGATGGGCGTGCGCGACCTGCACGATGCCGGCCAGAACATCCATGGCGGCGTGCGCTACATGGAGAAGATCCGGCGCGTGTACTTCAACGACCCAGCCATCCCGCCCGAGGTGCAGGTGCAGTTCGCGCTCGCCGCCTACAATGCCGGGCCGAACCGCATCAACCACCTGCGCGACGAGGCGGCGCAACAGGGGCTCGACCGGAACCAGTGGTTCGGCCATGTCGAGCGGGTGACGCAGCAGCGTGTCGGGTCCGAAACGGTGCGGTACGTCGCCAACATCTATGCCTACTACGCGACCTACGCGATGGCCGAGGATCTGCTCGCCGATCGGCATGACGAGCTCGCACACGTGAGCGAGACGCTTGCCGGGCGCTGAACCGCGCTGCGTCGACGGGGGCGGGATAGGTACAAAAGAAAGCCCGCCGGCCTTGCGGCCGGCGGACCCTGTTGTCCCAGTCAACGAGCGTGTGCAGGCTCAGCGGCGATCGGGGTTTCCGGCGCCCGGCTTGTGCTGCTCGTGTCCACCACCCGGGCGCTGTTCGCCCTGGCCGCCGCCAGGGCCCTTCACGCCCTGATGGCGCAGATCGTCGGCCGAGCGGTTGCGATCCTGCTGGTGCTGGGTGCCCTGCTGTTCGTGCCCGCCCTGGTGCTTCTGCTGGCCAGGGTTGTTCTGCTGCCCCGGGCTGTTCGGATGGTTCTGCTTGTCCTGTCCCATGGTCCTCGTTTTCCTCCGGTTGCCCCGCTCGACTTGAGCCGGGAATAGTCAAACGGCGGCGGTCCCGCGTTGGTTGTCGTTGACGGCATCACGCTCGCGAGACGCGCGGGGCAGCGCCGTGTGCTAGTCGCGACGCGGGGTATCCACGCCTGGCCGCACATCGCCGCCCGGTCGTGGACGCGCGCCGGGAACGTGCCGCCAGAGCCCGGTGTTTCCGAGCAGCATGAAGGCGATGCCTCCGATCATCGTGAACCCGAAAAGCAGGGCCAGCATCTCGACGGTGGTCATGACGGACGATCTCCTCGTGGCTGGTGTGGGGGATGCCTGGCACGCGCTGGATCGATCGTTAGCGGCGCGAGCCGAGGCGGGCGCCGACAGTGGCGGCGCCGAGGCCGATCAGCATCGTGGCGAAGGCCCAGAAGGCGACGATCGCTGCCGATGACGCCGCGGTGTCGGCGGCACGCCGCGCCGCCTCCTCCGCCTCTCGCGCTTCCGCCACGAGGCGCTGCTCGGCCTGGTCGAGGCGCTGGCGCGCCTCCTCGGGCGCGATGCCGGTGCTCGCGGCGATCAGCTGCTCCATCCGCGCGCGGTCATCCGGGTTCCACTGGCCATCGGCGAGCCGGCGGCCGGCGAG
>SXGQ01224432.1_pt1 | contig 10924 bp, 7 predicted proteins | sample 3178371 | NCBI WGS metagenome assembly SXGQ01 (sample SAMN11356859, study PRJNA531348) | freshwater metagenome | isolation source: freshwater sample F1-20 | place: China: Fuxian Lake, Yuxi | collected 2017-12-25 | reverse complement strand
GAACCCGAGCCCTCCGAGGAAAGTCGGGCGCGAGACGCCGGGCCACGCGGTGCTTTCCTCCGCGATGGTCATCACGCCGGGATGGCGCTGATAGCACACTTCGTTTGCCGTTTTTAGGAAGTGAATCGCCTCGAGGTTCTCGCGTCCGCCGAAGGCATTGGGCACCCACTCGCCGGCTTTGCGTGAGTAGTCGAGATACAGCATCGAGGCCACAGCATCTACGCGCAGGCCATCGATGTGATATTCCGCGAGCCAGAATAGCGCGTTTGCTATGAAGAAATTTCGGACTTCATTGCGGCCGTAGTTTGGGATGAGCGTGCCCCAGTCCTGATGTTCGCCCTGCCGAGGGTCGGCGTGCTCGAAGAGAGCCGTGCCGTCAAATCTCGCTAGGCCGTGTGCGTCTTTCGGGAAGTGACCGGGGACCCAATCAAGGATGATGCCGATTCCGCGCTCGTGCGCTTTGTTAACGAAAAAGCGGAAGTCATCCGGCGAGCCGTGCCGCGAAGTCGGCGCGAAGTATCCGCAGACCTGATATCCCCACGAGCCCTCGAACGGATACTCGGCGACGCCCATCAATTCGATGTGCGTGTAGCCCATGTCTGCGACGTAATCGAGCAGGTCCACCGCAAGCTCGCGCCAAGTTAGAAGCGTTACGCCGTCGCGCCGACGCCATGAACCGGGATGCACTTCGTACACGCTCATCGCCTCGCGATGCCATTCGGTGGATTTGCGCTTTTCCATCCATTTGGAATCGCTCCACTGGAAGTTGGCGAGATTCCAAACGAGCGAGGCCGTCTGTGTGCCGTGTTGCGAGAAGAATGCGAACGGGTCGCTCTTTACCTCGAGATATCCGTCGGCCCCGAGGAGCTCGAATTTGTAATGCGCCAGCTCCGCGACGGCGGGGATGAAGATTTCCCAGATACCAATCGGAATCAGCTTTCGCATCGGATGAACGCGTCCATCCCATCCGTTCCAGTCGCCAACGACGCTTACGCGGCGTGCGTTCGGTGCCCAGACGCGAAACATGGTCCCGCGAATGCCGTCGTGCTCCTCCTGATGCGCTCCGAGACGGTGCCAGAGTTCCCAGTGGTTACCCTCGGCGAAGAGGTGTTGGTCGAAATCGCTTAGAAGCGGCGGGAAGCAGTATGGATCATCGCTTTCCCAGACGTGGTCATTGTGCGCTGTAAAACGGAGGCGGTGACGCCCGCTTCCTTGGACCGTCGCTGCGAAAAAGCCGGCGGAATCCAGAAGTTTCGCGGGAAATTCCCGGCCATCCAGCAGCACCACACATGTTTTGGCGTCCGGACGGAAAACCCTGATTTCGTCTGCGTGCCGACCCAAAATTGAGAAAGGGTCGCCGTGATCAGCCCGGCCAATTGCGGAAACGGCATCGATGGAAACGGTATTCATCAGAGGCACTATGTCGTTTTTCCAGAAGCGGGCGCAAGCTTGGCGGCGTTTTGCTTTTTGAACTTTGGGGCGTTTCGTGAAATGCGAATCCGAAGGGAACATTCGAAGCGTATGGTTTTCGTTCCGTAAATGAGATGGAAGAAAAATAAATTTTCAGCACCGAAGCGCGGTCGATAAATTGTATCATTATCTCTGAAAAACAGCCTTGGTAACAGGATAGTAAACAAAAAGACGGCCGTGCGATAAAAAAATGATTGCAGCGGTCAAATAAAAAACGCTATCAACCGTCATAACAACGAACGACCTTCGTTAAACAAACACCAAAAAAACCAAAAAATAGAAAGCTGGGGATAAAAATATGTCACGCTCCTACGAAGACTCAGATGCCGGGTTCAAACAATATATCACGGAAATCGGGAAGACTCCGCTGCTCACGCCGCAGCAGGAGGTCGAATTGGCGGCGAAGATTAAGCGGGGCAACAAACAGGCACGCGCCACGATGATTCAGGCCAATCTCCGCCTCGTGGTGAAAATTGCCCGCGACTACTCGAATCTCGGGTTGCCCCTGATGGATCTTATCTCCGAGGGAAACATCGGCTTGATGAAGGCTGTCGAGCGCTTCGACCCAGCAAAGGGCGGCAAACTTTCCACGTATGCTGCGTGGTGGATTAAGCAGTCCATCAAGCGTGCGCTGGCGAATCAGTCGAAGACCATCCGCCTTCCCGTTCATTTGGTGGATAAGATTTCCAAAATCCGGCGGGTGTCGCTCTCCATGAGTGAAGCGCTCGGACGCGAGCCTTCGGACGAGGAACTCGCCGACGAAGTTGGTATTTCCGCAGCAAAGCTCGCACAGCTCAGGACCGTTAGTATCCGCCCCGCGTCCCTTGATGCTCCGATGAGCGACGAGGATGGCACGCAGTTCGGAGAAATTGTTGGAGACGACAGCGCGGTGGACCCCGCGGAGAACCTTTCCGACAAGAATATGCAGGAGGAAGTCGCCGACCTGCTTCGCGTCCTCGACGAGCGTGAGCGCAAAATCATCATGTCGCGCTTCGGTCTTGATGGCGGAAGCACGCGCACACTTGAAGAAGTGGGTGAGCGATTCGGAGTGACGCGCGAGCGCATCCGGCAGTTGCAGAATATCGCGCTGGCGAAATTGCGCCGGGCGCTGCGCAAACGCGAGTTTCCGATCGAGCATCTAATCGCCAAAGGCGTCGATGCTGAGGATCTTGCTGCGGTGCTTGCAAACAACTGACGGCACGGAGAAATCCGGGCTAGAGAACCTTGGGGCCGGGCAGGCGCGAGCGAGTCGCACCTCCCGGCCCCCGAAGTTTCCCAGCATGGCACATGTCGGAGAAATTCCATCGCAGAACTTTGCGAGGGCGCTTGCGGAAATGCGCGTTGCCGCTACTCTCCGCGCCTCTCATGTCCAAAAAACTGCCAGGTAGACCACCGAAACTCAGCGGAGCGCGTCGATTCGCGCTCGTCGCGAGTCAGTATAATTCCGAGTATGTGGACGGGCTCGTCGAAGCTGCGCGGAAGGAGCTCAAAGTGCTCGCGCCGAAGGCGACTATTGATCTTGTTCACGTGCCCGGGTCTTACGAAATCCCGCTCGGCGTGAAGGCGGTGTTGGATCATGCGCCGGACGTGGAGGCGGTTCTCGCATTCGGGCTTTTGTGGGAGGGCGAGACGCGCCACGCCGATCTGATTGCGACGGCGGTGACGAATGCCCTTATGGATATTTCCCTGAACTACGACACACCGGTTTTGCACGAGGTGATCGTCGTAAAGACAGCCGCGCAGGCGGAAGAACGCTGTCTTGGAACGAAGATTAACCGGGGAACCGAGGCGGCCCGTGCGGCGGTGCGCATGTGCCGGACTCTCGATGCCCTTCCCGCCAGCGATACCCAATTTTAATGAGTAAACGACGCGATGGCCGCGAAGCTGCGGTTCAGTATTTGTATCAACGAGACATCCACGGCGGCGACGCTCCGGAACTCCTCAGGGATTTCTGGGGAGTCCGAGAAGCCAATACCGGTGTGCGGGAGTTTGCCGAAAGCCTCATCCGGGGCTTCTCGGAAAAGGCGGCGGAAGTCGATGAGGTGTTGAAACGGCACATCCGGAACTTCGAGGTGGCGCGGCTGAATACCGTGGACCGGAACATTCTCCGGCTGGCGATTTTCGAAATGTTCCATCGGCTGGAAACACCGCCGATTGTCGCGATCAATGAGGCTATTGAACTCGGGAAAAAGTTCGGAGGCGAAGACTCCGGCAAGTTCATTAACGGCGTGCTCGATCAGGTGAAAACCGAACTCACGCGCCCATTGCGCGATGCGGTGACGCCTTACACGAAAGGCCCGAAGCCGCAGAAAAAGCCGGCAAATCCGCAGATTTAGTATGGCCCTCGGATTCCTGAAAAACATCTGGCAGAAGTTCACAGGCAAGCCGGTGGACTGGGATGAGCTCGAAGAGAGCCTGATTCGCGCGGACCTCGGATTGCCGATGACGATGCGGATTATCAAGACGCTCCAGTCGAGCGGTGAAAAGCTCACCGCGGAATCCGTCGTGAAGGTCGCCCGCGAGGAGATTATCAAGATTCTGCCCTCCGAGCCGTGGACCCTCCGGCCATTCCCGACGAAGCCGAAGGTTCTGCTCATCGTAGGCGTGAACGGAACGGGAAAGACGACATCGACCGCGAAGCTCGCCGCACTCTTGAAGAAGCGTGGTCAGAGCGTCCTGCTCGTCGCGGCCGACACGTTTCGCGCCGCGGCCATCGAGCAACTCGGAATTTGGGCGGACCGCATCGGCTGCGAGATCGTGAAGGGCCAGTACAACGGCGACCCTGCCGCGCTTTGCTATGACGCCTACCAAAAGGCGGAGAAGCAGAATATCGAGTTCATCCTCTGCGACACCGCGGGGCGGCTGCACACGAAGCACAATCTGATGAACGAGCTCGGCAAAGTGAAGCGAGTGCTTCAGCGGGCCGACCCGTCCGCGCCGCACGAAAGTCTGCTCGTCGTGGATGCGACCACCGGCGCGAACGCGCTGGCACAGGCGCGGGAATTCAAATCCTCTGCGGAGCTTACGGGCGTCATTTGCACGAAGCTTGATGGCAGTGGAAAAGGCGGCGTGATCGTCGCCATTCAGGATGAACTGAAGCTCCCGACCCGCTTCGTCGGAACCGGTGAGAAGCAGGAGGATTTCGCGTTCTTCGACAACCGCGAATTCGTCGAGCGCATGGTCGAGTAATTACGGAATAATTTGAGTCATGATCATACCAAACGTCAGCAAACTCTCGGATGAGCAACTGAAGGAAGTTACCGACATCGTCGGTTCGTTCGGTTGCAAAATTCAGGTCATCTACGGCGAGATGCAGTGCATTTACGCAATCATCGGCGATGAGCGGAACGATGACATGATCACGAAGATCGAGGGCCTGCCTTACGTGAATCGAGTCGATCGCATTCAGAGCCCGCACAAACTGATGGATGTTCGATCCAGTCTCGCTTCGCACCGGATAAAAATGGGCGGCGTGACGCTGGGGCAATCGCTCTTTGTCTGCGCCGGACCGTGCACCATCGACCCGAAGAATCCGAATCTCACGATCGAAACCGCACACGCCATCAAGGAAGCCGGCGCAAACGCGCTGCGCGGCGGCGTGTGGAAGCCCCGGACAAATCCCTACAGCTATCAAGGCGATGCGAAGGCTCTGAATATTTTGATGGAGGCCGGCCGTGCGACGGGCTTGCCGGTCGATACCGAAGTGATGGACGAAGAGCACTTGCGCCTCGCGCTCGACGCCGGAGTTCACTGCCTGCAGGTCGGCGCACGGAACGCGCTCAACTACTCGCTGCTCCGCCAAATCGGACAGGCGATCGTAAATCGCGACGTCGCCGTGCTACTCAAGCGCAGCATTCACATGGGCCCGACGCAGGAGTTCATCGCCGCTGCGGAATACATCGTGCAGCTCGGGAATCCAAACGTCATTCTTTGCCCGCGAGGCACACAACCCGCGCTTGATGGCTACCGGAACCATCCGGATGAAAGCATCGTGCCGCTTTTGAAGGAGCGCACTTGGGCGCCCGTCGTCGTGGATCCGTCCCATTCCGTGGGCCGGGCGGCCTATGTTCCCGCAGCGGCGCTTGCTGCGATTGCGTATGGCGCAGACGGTTTGTGCATCGAAGCGAATGTCTCTCCGAGCAAGGGAATCGGCGACGATCCGAAGCAGGCCGTGACTCCGGATGTTTTGAAAAAGATCATCACGCAGGCCCGTCAGCTGTGGGATATCCGGAGGAGCTAAGATGGATTGGTGTAAACTCGCCATCCTCACCGATGAGGTCTCGCAGGACCTAGATGCGGTCATCGATTTTGCGGTCGGGGAGAAGCTCGACGGAATCGAGGTCCGCAGCCTTTTTGGCAGGGCGTTTCGCGATTTAACGCGCGAGGATTTGCGCGCCATTCGCCAGAAGGCCGATGATGCGGGACTCACGGTCGCTGGCGCAGCCTCGCCGGTCTTCAAATGCAACATCGACTCGCCAGCGGAAATTGCCGAACACGTCGAACTCTTCAAGCGTTCCGTGGAGGCCGCGGGAATTCTGGGCACGGACATCGTTCGCGTGTTTACGTTTCTGCGGCGCTCGCACCCCGCCACGGCGGACGATCTCAAGCGCGCGGCTTCACATTTTGAAAAGCTCGCGGAAATTGTGCGCGGGTCCGGAATCCGCATCGGAATTGAGAATGAAGCAAGTTGCATCATGGGGAATGCGGCCGAGACGGCGGAGTTTTGGAGGAACCTTCCAGGCGCGGACCTCGCGACGCTTGTTTGGGATCCGTGCAATTGCCTCTACCTCGACGGTGACGAAGACCCGTGCGGCCAGGCGTTCGAGGCCGTCGCGCCACTCGTCGGGCACGTCCACATCAAGGATGCGGCCCGCACCGGCACAAAAGCCGCGCAGAAGTGCGTGGAGATCGGCACCGGGCAACTCAATTTTCCATCGCACTTCCGCGCATTGAAAGAGCGCGGCTATCGCGGATGGGTGGCGCTTGAGACGCACTGGCGCGTTGTCCCGCTCGATGACGAATCGCAACATCTGCCCGCCGGTCATGCGTTCTCTGCCAACGCGGAACCGGCCAGCAGAATCTGCATCGGTCACCTGCGCAGAATGCTCGCAGAAGCATGAGTGCCAAAGCCTGGCTTCAGCTTTTTCGTGCGCCGAATCTTTTTACGGTTCCCGGCGACCCGCTCGCGGGATTTCTCATCGCCACCGGCGGCATTCTCGATGCGCGGGTTGTGCCCGCCGTAGTCGCGAGCATGTGCCTGTATTCGGCGGGACTCGCGATGAACGATGTCATCGACTACAGGGAAGACCTCGCCGAACGTCCATCGCGTCCTCTGCCGAGTGGCGCGATTTCCCGGACTGCGGCGCTGACTGCAATTCTCGGACTGTGCGTGGCGGGGATTGCGACCGTGCACGCGGGGCTCGGGCCGCGAGCCGCGGTAATGGGAGTCGCGCTCCTGCTCACGATTTGGCTCTACAATTTCACCACGAAACGCCTGCCCATCGTGGGGCCGTTGACGATGGGAACCTGCCGTGGACTCAGCATTTTGCTCGGTGCGGTCGCGGGAATCGGGCCTGATTTGCGGTGGCTGAATGTCGGGCTCGCGCTTCCGGATTCGCTGTCGTTTCTTGTGCCCTACTTTTACTTCCAGTCGCATTCGATGGGGAGCTGGTATTTCAACAAGGCGATCCTCGCGGGCTTTGCATCAATGCTCTACATCGCCGCGGTCACGAATCTCGCGCGTCACGAGACGAAGCCCGTGATTCCCAAGTTTGCCAAAATGCTGCCGCTCGCGGCCATTTTCGCCGGTTACCTGATTGTGAAATTGTTCACGGGCCGAATCCTCATGGATCCGTCGCCGACGCTTTGGCTCGTTGCCGTGGTGCTTTGCATCATTCAGACCGGCGACGTTTTGAAACAGCCCGCGCAAATGCTGCCCCGCTCAATCGGCGGCTACATCCGTCTGCTGCTCGTGATGCAGGCCGCGTTGTGCGTCATGCCGGACAATGTAGGCGGTGGTTTCCCAAAAACGCCGGCAAGTCTGCTCTGCGCATTTGGTCTGCTGGCGATGGTTCCGCTCAGCGCGTGGGCGGGACGGAAGTTTTACGCAAGCTAGTTCGCGGTTACGAAGCGCCGAGCGCGTCGCGCATCTTCACCAGTTGCGCGTGCTTTTCGGCCCAGTCGATTTCGCGCTGGCGGTGCTCTTCGAGGACTTTTGCGGGCACTTTGGCGGCGAAGTTTTCGTCGGCGAGTTTGGCGCGGACTTTGTCGAGCTCGGCTTCCACTTTGGTGATTTCCTTGCCGATACGCTCGCGCTCGGCGGCTACGTCGATGAGGCCTTCGAGCGGCAGGAATAGCTCGCCGATCGGGGTCAGCGCGACGGGTGTTCCCTTGGTCGGCGTAAATGCCGCGTCCACTTCAAATGGCTCCGCGTTCAGGAGATTCGCGATCACGTTTGCTTCGTGGGCTTCGAGCGCGCCGCTTGGCTTGAGGATGAAGCGGTTCTTTTTGTTGCCGGGTAGATTGAAGTCGCGACGCAATCCGCGGCCTGCTTCGACGGTCGCGTATTTGGCTTTCGCGAGCGCATCACTCGTTTCGTCGAGACAGAAGTAGCCGAGCTCCTCGCTCGTGAACGGCTTTGGCCAGACTGCGAACATGATTGTGTCGCCGCCTTGTTTTGCGGGCAGGTCGTTTGCGAAGCCCATGCTGTTCCACAGTTCTTCCGTGATGAACGGGAGATACGGATGAAAGAGCCGCAGCGTGTGGCTGAAAACGAAGTCCATCACGGCGAGCGTGTTTGCCTTCCGCGCTTCGTCGGTGCCGTAGAGCGTGGCTTTGCTGGCCTCGACGTACCAGTCGCAATACTCGCTCCAGAAGAAGCGGTAGAGCGCGCCGGATGCGTCGCTGAAGCGGTATTCGTCGAGCGCGATGCTGACTTCCCGAATCACGTCGTTGAGGCGGGCGAGAATCCATTTGTCGTCGCTCGTGAGAAAGTCGGGACGAATCTCTCCCTCGGTCTCGCCGCCGTGCATCTGGCGGAAACGTGCGGCGTTCCAGAGCTTCGTGCAGAAGTTGCGGCCAAGCTCCACGTTCTTTTCGTCGTAGATGACATCGGTGCCGAGCGGCGCACTGCGCATGGTGCCAAAGCGCAACGCATCCGCGCCGTATTTGGCGATGAGGTCGAGCGGGTCGGGCGAGTTGCCGAGCGACTTGCTGAGTTTGCGTCCCTGTTTGTCGCGGATGATGCCGGTGAAATAGACGTTCTTAAACGGCAGTTCGCCCATGTATTCGTAGCCCGCCATGATCATGCGAGCGACCCAGAAGAAGATGATATCCGGCCCGGTCACGAGGTCGGTGGTCGGGTAGAATTTGGCGAGCGTGCTCGTCTTTTCCGGCCAGCCCATCGTGGCGAATGGCCAGAGCCAGCTTGAGAACCAAGTGTCGAGGACGTCGGGATCTTGGGTGAAGCCCGTCTCTTCCAGAATTGAGATTACCTCAGAATCGAGCGTGAGAACTCGAAACTCGAAATCGCCGTTCGAAAGGGGAATTAAATGGGTTACTTTATTGGCGAAACCGACGACCCCGTTTTCGAGTTGGTCAGGCCACGCACCTCGGTTGATAAGCACCTGATAGTCACCCGCTGGTGTCGGGATGCGTGCGTTCTGACAGTGGTCTTCGACTAACACGTTCAACGCTAGATTGGCACGGAACGAATCGCCGTTGATACGTATCTTCCACACCGGCACGCGATGCCCCCACCAAAGCTGCCGCGAGATGCACCAGTCCTGAATTCCGGTCATCCAGTGGTCATACACCTTCGCCCAGCGGTCGGGGAAAAAGCGCATTGAGCCGTCAGCGACACACGCCTTGCTGGACTCCACGCTCGGATACTTGAGGAACCACTGCTCGCTGAGACGCGGCTCGATGGGCACGTCGGCGCGTTCGCTGAAGCCGACATTGTTTTTATACGGCTCCGTCTTTTCCAAAGCACCGGCGGCTTCGAGCAACTCGGCCGACTTCTTCCGCGCGGCGAAACGCTCCATGCCTTCCAGTTCCGCTCCTGCGAGCGCGGTCATCTTTCCGTCGGGTGTGAGCACATCAATCACCGGCAGCTTGTGGCGCAGGCCGATTTCGTAGTCTGCCTTATCGTGCGCGGGCGTCACTTTCAGCACGCCGGTGCCGAAGTCGAACGTGACGTGGTTATCCGCGATGATTGGAATCTGCACCCGCTCGCCGAGCGCGCGCCAGACGTGTTTGCCGATGAGATGTGTGTAGCGCGGGTCGTTTGGATTCACGGCCACGGCGGTGTCGGCGGGGATGGTCTCCGGACGCGTCGTCGCGATGGTGAGGAAAGTTCCCGGCTCTTCCACCACTTCCACGCGAAAGTGATACATCAAGCCGTTCTGCTCCTTCATGATGACCTCTTCGTCCGACAGCGCCGTGAGCGAAGCGGGGCACCAGTTCACCATGCGTTTGCCGCGATAGATGAGGCCCTTTTTATAAAGGTCCACAAACACGCGCTGCACGCAGGCGGAGTATTCCGGGTCCATCGTGAACCGCGTGCGCGACCAGTCGCACGAAGCGCCGAGCGCGCGGAGCTGCTTCAAAATGATGCCGCCGTATTTCTCCTTCCACTCCCAGATTTTCGCGACGAGCGCCTCGCGTCCGAGGTCGTCGCGGTGCTTCATCGCGCCTTCCTTGCGGAGCGTTTTCTCGACGACGTTTTGCGTGGCGATGCCCGCGTGGTCGGTGCCGGGCAGCCAGAGCACTTCCTTTCCGAGCATCCGCGCGCGGCGGGCGAGGATGTCCTGAATCGTATTGTTAAGCACATGCCCGAGCGTGAGATGGCCCGTGACGTTTGGCGGCGGGATGACGATGGAATACGCGGGCTTATCCGACGCAGGGTCGGCGGCAAAACAGCCTTTGGCTTCCCAATCGGCATACCACTTCGATTCAATGGCAGCGGGCTCGTAAGTCTTCGGAATCTCGGTCATAAAAATGGGGCGCGAAGATGCCTTCTTCGCCGCAAGAGGCAAGTCCGGCGCACGTTTTTCATCCCTGCGCGCTTGCCAACGCCCCCGCGACTTCGCACTCTGCGCGCCCTTTCCCAAAATCCGGAGCGGCCCGGCATGCCGCGCAAACTCGAATACCGAATTACTACTATGAGCACTTGTGACATCGGCCTCATCGGCCTCGCTGTAATGGGCGAAAACCTCGTTTTGAACATGGAATCCCGCGGCTTTCACGTCGCTGTATTCAACCGCACCACCAGCGTCACCGAGGCGTTTGAAGCCGGACGCGGAAAAGGCAAAAACTTCGTCTTTGCAAAGACCCTCGCCGAATTCGTCGGCGCGCTGAAGCGTCCCCGCCGTGCGCAGATCATGGTAAAGGCCGGCGCTCCCGTCGATGCAGTCATCGAGCAACTCATCCCGCTCCTCGAGCCCGGCGACGTCAT
>SXGQ01656705.1_pt1 | contig 10925 bp, 12 predicted proteins | sample 3178371 | NCBI WGS metagenome assembly SXGQ01 (sample SAMN11356859, study PRJNA531348) | freshwater metagenome | isolation source: freshwater sample F1-20 | place: China: Fuxian Lake, Yuxi | collected 2017-12-25 | reverse complement strand
GCCGCTGCTGATCGCCACTGCGTCTCAAATAGCGACCATGCCTGAGACTTGGACGCTGCAGCGGTGTCCCGCTCGCCCAACGTGAATAAAATGGGTGTGCTGCTGCAGGTTGCGGAGTGAAGCAGGGGGGGCGGTGCGCCGCAGATGCTCACCAGCTCCGCGGCCGTGTCGGTCGCGGCAGGCTTGCGTCCACATGCCATCTCGTCACGCAGACCGACGAGCCGTCGCCGCGCGTGGAGGCACTGGTTTCGTCCACGGACGGCTTCGTGCTGGCGGAGGAGGACCTCAAGCTCCGCGGTGAGGGCACCGTGATGGGCACAGTGCAGAAGGGGCGAAGCGACCTGCGCCTGGCCTCGCTGCAGACGGACCTCGACCTCATCCAGGCCGCCCGTGACGCGGCCGTGCGGATCGTGGGTGACGACCCGTCGCTCTCATCGCATCCGGTGCTGCGCGACGAGATCGATCTGTATTTCACCGCCGAGCAGGAGGACAACCTGCTGAAGGGCTGAGTCCCGCTCGGCTACGGTCAGCCGTGCGCCGCACGGCGCGTCGAACCTGGGGGTCCAGATGTTGGTCAGAGGCATGCACGTGGTCGTGACCGGGGGGTCCCGGGGCATCGGCGAGGCGATGGCGAGGGACTTCGCCGCCCGCGGGGCGCGGGTCACCGTCGTCGCGCGCAGCGAGGAGTCGCTGCGACGGGTCGCCAGCGAGATCGGCGGCAACGCCGTGGTGGCGGATCTCAGCGACGACCGCGTGGTGGACACGTTGATCGAGTCGATCGAGCGAGACCACGGCCCGGTCGACATCCTCGTGAACAACGCGGGGCTCGAGACCAACACCCCATTTGCGGTCGAGGACCCGCGCGAGATCCGCACGGTCTCGCGGCTCAACCTTGAGACCCCGATGATGCTCTCCCGTCATGTCCTGCCCGGGATGCTGCAGCGCGGCCGTGGCCACCTCGTGTTCGTGTCGTCCCTCGCGGGCACGGCGGGCTTCCCCGGCATGTCCGTCTACTGCGGCACCAAGGCGGGAATCCTCAACTTCTTCTCCTCGCTGCGCCGTGAGCTGAAGCACACTCCTGTCGGGCTGACGGTGCTCTCGCCGGGTCCCGTGGACACCCAGATGTGGGACACGATCGAGGAGTCCGTGCCCACCGTGAGGAAGGTGGTGCGGCGATTCGAGAAACTGCACCTCATCCCGAAGGCCGATCCCGGCGACATCGCGAGGCGCACCGTGGGTGCGGTGGAGAAGGGGCGCCCCTACGTGCGCGACCCGAAGAGGCTGAGCACCAACTTCTGGTTCAACATGGCGCCGACGCGCATCGCAAACGCGTGCCTCGCGGGCATCAGGTTCGACCCGCTCGACCGCGGCACGCGGCACGACTGACGGGTCAGCCGGGCTGCTCGTCGTTGTCGTCCTCCGCGAGGATGAGGTCCCACCTGTCGCGGCAGTCACGGCACCGGTAGGTGACCACGTCGCCGACTTCCCACATGCCGTCCTCGGGCGGAAAGGTGATGAGGTGGCACGGTCCCCCGCAGTCGACGCACACGATTGACTCACTGGGGGTGATCACCTCCGTAGTCTGTCGGGTGTGCGAGTAGTAGCGGGTGACCTGCGCGGCCGCCGCATCGAGTCCCCCACGGGCGATGCGACGCGGCCGACAACCGACAAGGTCCGCGAGGCGGTGTTCAATGCCCTCGTCAGCCTGGGTGCGGTCGAGGGCGCTCGCGTGCTCGACCTGTTCGCGGGAACCGGGGCGATGGGCATCGAGGCACTCTCCCGCGGGGCAGCCCACTGCACGTTCGTGGAGAACGACCGTGCCGCGCTTGCCGTGCTCCGCACGAACATCGACAAGCTCGGTGTGGGGCTGCGCAGCACGGTCGTGTCCGGTGACGCCGCGTCCGCCCTCGTCGGGGGTCACACGGCCGACATCGTGATTGTCGACCCGCCCTACGGATTCGCGGACTGGGGGAGGGTGCTCGCGAACGTCGGGGATGCGCTCGTCATCATCGAGTCCGGCGCCCCGGTCAGCGTGCCGGGCGGCTGGGAATGCCTGCGGGAACGCCGGTACGGCCGCACCAACGTGGCTTTTCTCCGTCGGGGGCACGTCGCAGGCGGTACGGTGGGGTTGTCATGAGCACCGTGTTGTACCCGGGCAGTTTCGACCCTTTCCATGTGGGCCATCTCGACGTCGTGGAACAGGCGTCCGCGCTGTTCGGCGCCGTCGTCATTGCCGTCATGCACAACCCGGACAAGCCGTCGGGCGCCCTCGCCGCAGCAGAGCGAGTCGAGATGGCGCGTTCCTCCACGGCCCACCTGGCGAACGTGCGGGTCGAGGCCCATCCGGGGCTCGCCGTGGACGCGGCCCGCAGTGCCGGTGTCGACTTCATCGTGAAGGGCCTGCGCACATCAGGGGATTTCGAGGTCGAGCAGCAGATGGCGCACACGAACTTCGCGGTGTCCGGTGTGCGCACGGTGTACGTGCCCTGCACGCCCGCCTACTCCTTCATCAGCAGCCGGTTCATCCGGGACATCGCCGCCAACGGGGGCGACGTCTCGTCCATGGTCCATCCCTCGATCCTGGCCGCACTCGTGTCGGCCCTGACCCGGAGCAAGTGATGCCCCGCGATTTTGACGACCTCGACGACGACCTGATCGACGACACCTTCCCCACGCCGGCACCCGTCCAGGCGCGCATGGGCGACAGCGAGATGCTGCTTCGCCGCGCAGTCGACATCATCGCCACGGCACCCAGCATCCCGCTCTCCAGCACGCCGCGCATCGACCGTGACGAGATCATCGAACTGCTCGAGGACGCGCTCGAGCGGCTGCCCGAGGAGATCCGCCAGGCGCGCTGGATGCTGAAGGAGCGCCAGGAGTTCCTCGACAAGACGAAGAGGGAGGCCGACGAGATCGTCACGGCTGCCCGCCAGCAGGCCGAGCGCATGGTCCAGCGGACCGAGGTCGTGCGCGCCGCGGAACTGCGCGCACGCCAGGTGGTGGAGACCGCGGAGGAGGAGAGCCGCAGGCAGCGCAACGAGACGGAGGACTTCCTCGACCAGCGCCTCGCAAGCTTCGAGATCCTGATCGACCGTCTGCAGAAGACGGTTCACAACGGTCGCCAGCGTCTCTCCATCGGCATGCACGAGGAGCCTGTCGCTGAATCCCCCGAGGACGAGCAGGCGCCCCGCACCGGGTTCTTCGACCAGGACTCCCACTGACGCAGCCGTGGCCACGCCGCTCATCGTCAACGTCGTCGAGTTGCTGCGGCGGCCGGGCAACACCAAGGACGTCGATGTGTCCGTGGGGGCGGCCGATCTCGTCTTTGATGACGAGCGGATGACGGCATCCGACGTGGGTGTGCGCCTGCACCTGGAGGCACTCTCGAACGGGATCTCCGTGCACGGCACCACGACAGCCGAGTGGAAGGGCGAGTGCAGACGCTGCCTCACCCCGCTCGTGCGCCCCATGACTGTGGAGGTCGACGAGATGTACCAGGCCCTCCCGGACTCCCCGGATGCCCATGTGATCGACAACGACCAGATCAACCTGCTGCCCATGGTCAGGGAGAACCTGCTCCTCGCGATCCCGCTCGGGCCACTCTGCGCCGACGACTGCCCCGGGTTCTGTCCACAGTGCGGGACCGACCTGAAGACGGGCCCGTGCGGCTGCTCCCGGCCCGTCGGGGATGTCCGTTGGGCGGCGCTCGACGCCCTGAAGGAACGCCTGGGAGACGCTCAGGAGTAGGTTTCGGCCGAATTCGGCTATCCTTCCCTGACCCCAGAACGGGGTGTTTGTGCCTCTAGCCAAGGGAGACCACGGTGGCCGTTCCCAAGAAGAAGAAGTCGAAGTCGAAGACCCGCATGCGCCGCGCGTCCAACTGGCGCCTCGGTGCGCCGTCGCGCAGCACCTGCCCGCGCTGCCAGGCCGCCAAGCTCCCGCACGTCGTGTGCGGCAGCTGTGGTTGGTACAAGGGCCGCGCCGCGGTCCAGGTCGAGCAGTAAGCCGACCTCCCCGTGTTGCCGATCGCAGTTGACGCGATGGGCGGCGACAGGGCCCCTGGGGAGATCCTCGCGGGTGCCCTCCAGGCCGCAGAAGCCGGTATTCCTGTCGTCCTCGTCGGGCCGGAAGGCCTCGAGGGAACTGGTGACCTGCCGCTGATCCCGGCCAGCGAGGTCATCGAGATGGACGACGACCCCGCGTCGTCGGTCCGCAAGAAGCGCGACTCCACGCTCGTGCGCGCCGCGGAGGCTGTGCGTGACGGCAAGGCGAGCGCCATGATCTCGGCCGGCAACACCGGTGCCACCATGGCGAGTGCGTTGCTGCGCATGGGCCGCATCAAGGGCGTCCACCGGCCTGCGATCGCCACTCCCGTGCCCGTCCCGGGCGGCACACCCACGGTCCTCCTCGACGCCGGCGCGAATGCCGAGGTCCAGGCTGACTGGCTGGTGCAGTTCGCGGTGATGGGATCGGTGTACGCGCGCCAGCGCTACGGAATCGCCCAGCCGAAGGTGGGCCTCCTCTCCATCGGCGAGGAACCCGGCAAGGGCGACACGCTTCGCAAGGACGCCTACGAACTCCTGTCCGCCGCCCGGGGCATCAACTTCATCGGGAACGTCGAGGGCCGCGACATCACGACCGACGCGGTCGACGTGGTCGTCACCGACGGATTCACCGGCAATGTCGTCCTGAAGACCCTCGAGGGCACCCTGCGCACCGTGATCCGCGCGCTCCTCGAGGCAATCACCCAGCCCGAGTACAAGGAACACGCCGATGCCCTCATGCCGGCGCTGCTTCCGATGTACGCAACGTTCGATCCTGACAACACTGGCGGGGCGATCCTGCTCGGCATTGACGGGGTCTGCATCATCTCCCACGGCTCCAGCAGCGCGCGGGCGATGGTGAACGGCATCAAGGTCGCACAGGAAATGGTGGAGACCGGGATGGTGGGCGCTATCCGCGACGCCATCGCGGCGACCGCCACCGAGTAACGGAAACGGAACCAGGTCATGGCATCCATCGAACGCGCACACGTCGTCGGGACGGTCGCGGCGCATCTCGCCGACATTCTCGAGACAGATGCATCGGGCATCTCGGAGGACCAGACCTTCGTCGAGGACCTCGGTGCGGACTCCATCGCGTTGATCGAACTGGTCGATGCGCTCGAGCAGGAGTTCTCCGCGACCCTCGAGGGCTTCTCTTTCGACGACGAGGAACTCGCCCAGCTGAAGACCGTGAGGGACGCCGTCGACTACGTCATGCGCGCCCACGGCGCCTAGGCGCACAGGACCCGCGAAGTGGACAGGCCGACCGAACCCGACCTCCGGGCGTTGATGGCCGTCGTCGGTCACGAGTTCTCCGACATCTCCCTCCTGCGTCTTGCGCTCGTGCACCGCTCGTACCAGGCCGAGCACGGTGAGCCGGACTCCAACGAACGGCTCGAGTTCCTCGGTGACGCTGTGCTCGGGTGGGTGATCGCCGCGCACGCGTACCGCCGTCTCCCGCACGACGACGAGGGGCGCCTCTCCGATCTCCGCCAGGCAGTGGTGAACACGGGGGCGCTTGCCGACAGGGCCCGGGAGATCTCGCTCGGCGACTACGTGCTGCTGGGCCAGGGGGAGTCGTCAGGCGGCGGCAGGGACAAGGACTCCATCCTTGCGGACGGCTTTGAGGCCGTCATCGGGGCGATCTATCTCGACGGTGGCGAGGCGCCCGCGGCATCCTTCGTGCTCCGGATGCTCGCTGCGTCGGTGGAGGAGGCGATCCCCGTGCTGGACACGGTGGACGCAAAGACCAGCCTCCAGGAGATGTGCGCGGCCGGGGGCCACCCCGTGCCGCGCTACGACACAGAGGGCGAGGGCCCGGACCACGACCGTGTGTTCACGGCCACGGTGACCGTGGGGAACAAGGTGCTCGGCACCGGTCTCGGGCGCACGAAGAAAGCCGCGGAGCAGGTCGCCGCGCGCGCCGCGATCGCGGCACTGACCCACTGAGATGCCCGAACTCCCCGAGGTCGAGACCGTCCGGCGGGGGATCGAGGCCCGCGTGGTCGGGCGCAGGATCGGCAAGGTCACGGTCGGTCGCGAGCGCAGTGTCAGGCGCGTCGGCAGGGAGGCGGTCATCACCGGCCTCGGCGGCGCGACCGTTGTCTCGGCGGACAGGCGCGGCAAATACCTGCTGTGCGATCTCGACACCGGCGACAGGATGATGATTCACCTTCGCATGAGCGGGCGGGTCATCGTCGCTCCGCACGGGGCGGAGAGGCCGCCCCACACTCACGTGGTGCTGCCGCTCGCTGAGAGGGACGGCGTGCGCGAGGAGATGTGGTTCGTGGACCCGCGCACGTTCGGTGAGGTGGTCGTGTACGACCCGGCCGAGGAGGCGGAGGTGCTGCCCGAACTGTCGCGCCTCGGGGTGGACCCCATCCGAGACCCGTTCGATGCGGACGTGCTGGGTGACGCACTCAAGGGTCGCCGGGGCGCCCTGAAGCCCCTCCTCCTCGGCCAGCGCGTGGTCGCGGGCATCGGGAACATCTATGCCGACGAGATCCTGCACCGCTGCAGGATGAGATGGGACCGCCCCGTCGATTCGCTCCGTCGTCCACAGGTGCGGCTGCTCGCCGGGCAGACCGTGGCGGTCCTCTCGGAGGCGATCGAAGCGGGCGGTTCCACGCTCGACGACACCCAGTATGTGGACGTGGAGGGGAACACCGGCTGGTTCCAGTTGAGCCATCTCGTCTACGGCCGCGAGGGAGAGGGATGCCTGACCTGTGGAAAAAGTCGGATCCGCAGGGTCGTCGCGGCGGGCCGCTCCACCTCGTACTGTGCGCGCTGCCAGCGGTGACGCAGCGCGTGGATGCAGGGTCCGCGCAGGTGCAGTTCCGTTACTGTGGGAACCGCCGTGTTCCTCAAGTCGCTCACCCTCAGGGGATTCAAGTCTTTCGCTGATGCAACCGTGCTCGAGATGGAGCCCGGCGTCACCGTCGTCGTCGGGCCGAACGGCTCCGGAAAGTCGAACGTCGTGGACGCGGTCGCGTGGGTGCTCGGGGCGCAGGCGCCCTCGTCCGTTCGCTCGACGAAGATGGAGGACGTCATCTTCAACGGCACCAAGAAGCGACCTGCCCTCGGCCGCGCCGAGGTGATGCTGACGCTCGACAACTCCGCCGGCCTGCTGCCGCTCGACTTCAGCGAGGTCACCGTCAGCCGCACGCTCTTTCGCAACGGCGACAGCGAGTACGCGATCAACGGGGTGGAGTGCCGCCTGCTCGATGTGCAGGAACTGCTCTCGGACGCTGGCGTCGGCCGCCAGCAGCACGTCATCATCAGCCAGGGGCAGATCGATGCAGTCCTCACGGCGCGTGCCGAGGACCGCCGCGCCATCATCGAGGAGGCCGCGGGTGTCCTCAAGTACCGCAAGCGCAAGGAGAAGGCCGAGCGACGACTCGAGTCGACGGAGGCGAACCTGCTGCGCGTGCAGGACCTCATCCGCGAGGTGCGCCGCCAGTTGCGCCCTCTCGAGCGCCAGGCCGAGGCCGCCCGCCGCCACGAGGAGGTGCAGGCCGAGCTCCGCGCACTGCGTCTCTTCCTCTCCGGCCGCGAGATCGCGGGTCTGCGCGCACGTCTGGCCGCGCTCGCGGGGGAGAAGACAGAGGTCTCGGGCGCCGAGGCCGAGACGAGGAGGCGACTCGCAGCCCTCGACACCGAGGTTCTCGCGGCGGAGGCCGAGTTGTCCGCGCGCGGTGACTCTGGCGTCAGTGACGAACTGGTGCGCGTGGAGCAGCTGCGCGAGCGCGCCCGCGGGCTCTCCGCCCTGATCGCCGAGCGCCGCCGCGGCCTGGAGCGTGACCAGGGACAGATGATGGCTGATGACGTGGTCGCCACGCTCGAGGCGGACGTGGCCCAGTCGCGCGGGGAGCTGGCGGATGTGGATCGCGGTCTCGCGATCGCGGCGGAGGAGGCCGAGCGCCTGCTCGCCGAGGAGAGCACGTTCGAGCAGGAGCGCGAGGTGAACGGGATGTTCGCGAGCGTGCCGTCGTCGCAGGCCGCCGGAGCGGCCGCGGAGGTGCGCGGCGAACTGCGCACCCTGCGCAACACGGTGGAGCAGAACGCAGGGGAGATCCAGCGCCTCCAGGCACGCATCGAGCAGATCGCCTCGCGTGACCAGGAGACGAACACCGAGATCCAGGGGCTCCAGCGTGACCTGGAGGACGCCGAGAACGCCGTCGCCGTGCTGCGCGAGGAGATCACCGAACTCGACAAGCGGCGTGACCTCGCCGAGACGGACATCGACCGTCTCCAGGATGAGGTCATCGCGGCGGAACGGAGACACGCGCAGCGTGCCGCGCGTGTCGAGTCCCTGTCGTCGGCTGACGCGGCATCACGTGCCCGCACGGGTGCGGAGAACCTTGCCGAGGTGCCGGGTGTGGTCGGGGCCCTGATTGACCTCGTCACCGTCGATGCCGGGTGGGATGCCGCCGTGCGCGCGGGTCTCGGTGAGGCCGTCGGCGCAGTGCTCGTCTCTGACACCGCGGTTGCCCGCGCCGCGCTTCGTGCGCTTCGCACCAACGGCCAGAACGGCGCGGTGCTCGCGCTCGGCGCGGTGCGCCCCACGGGTGCGACCGTCCCTTCGGGCGCTGAGTCGCTGCGTTCCCGGGTGATCCCGGCCGCCGGGGCACCCGCCGCGGTCTCCGCACTCCTCGATGCACTGCTCGAGGGCATCGGCTGCGTGGAGGATGCCGACGCCGCGGTCACCGTGTCGTCGGGGAACCCCTCGTCGGTGGTCGTCACCCGCTCGGGTGACAGGTTCGGACGGAGTGGATGGCGCATCGGCGCAGCTGACGAGCTCGGGTCGCAGGAGGTCGTCGATGCAGCACGCCGGGACGAGGCGGCCGCGCTCGCCGACGTCGCTCGACTGAAGAACGAGCAGGACGCCGCGCGCCAGGAGCTGAGCACCGTGCGCCGGCTCGCGACCGACACCCAGCAGCGCCTGCAGCGCCAGTCGGAGTCCGTGGAGATGGCCGCCGACACGCTGACGAGTGCCGTCAACGACCGCCGTGCCGGTGCAACAGAGCAGCAGATGTCGCGCGATGCCATCGAGGAGATCCGGGAGCGGATGCAGCAGTACACCTCGCGCGTCACCGAGCTGGAGGGAATCCTGCCGGCGCTCGAGGAGAACGAGGCTGCCGAGCTCGCGGCCGTCGCGGCGCTCAACGAGGCGCGCGCCGCGTTCGACTCGCAGCTCGCGCACCTGTCCATGCGCCGCACCGACCTTGAGGTGCGTCTCGCCGGGCTCCGCGAGCGTGAGCAGTACCTGCGCCAGCGCATCGAGGACGGCGAATCGAAGCTGGGTGCGAACTCCGAGGCCCGGCTTGCCGCCACGTCGCGGCGCGAGAGGGTGGAGAGGACCATCGAGGCGATCGGCAGGTTGTCTGCACTCGTCGAATCGCACCGCACCGGGACCGAGGCGCGCCTCGCGGAGCTGCACGAGATCCGCCGCCGCCAGAGCGACGAGGTGCGCGCCGTCGCGGCCCGTCTTGACCAGGCCCGCCGCGACCGTCACACGGCCGAACAGGATCTCGAGGTGGCCCGTGAGCGTGCCCGGCGCATCGACATCGAGGATGCAGAGATCCGCATGCGCCTGGAGGCGGCAGTCGAGATGCTGCGACGCGAACTGGAAGTGGAGCCCGAGACCGCCGAGGCTTCACCGATGCCGGATGTGCCCGAGGGAACCACGCACGCAGACCGCGCCCGCGCACTCGAGCGCGACATCCGCCTGATGGGCCCGATCAACCCGCTGGCCCTCCAGGAGTTCACCGAACTGCAGCAGCGCCACGAGTTCCTCGAGGAGCAGCTTGCTGACGTTCGCAACACCCGGCGTGAACTGGCCCAGGTGATCACGGCGATCGACCAGGAGATCCAGTCCGTGTTCGCGGCCGCCTTCGCTGATGTCAGCCACAATTTCGTGGAGCTCTTCTCCCTGCTGTTCCCGGGCGGTACCGGCAGGCTCGCTCTCACGAACCCCGACGACCTGTTGAACACGGGCATCGAGATCGAGGCGACGCCGCCCGGCAAGACGTTCAAGAAGCTGTCCCTGCTCTCGGGTGGCGAGCGGTCGCTCACGGCCATTGCGTTCCTCTTCTCGGTGTTCCGCAGCCGTCCCTCCCCGTTCTACGTGATGGACGAGGTGGAGGCCGCCCTCGACGACGTGAACCTGCATCGTTTCCTCGGGCTCGTGGCTGAGTTCCGGCGCGACGCCCAGCTCATCATCGTGAGCCACCAGAAGCGCACCATGGAGGCCGCCGACTGCCTCCTCGGTGTCAGCATGCAGCCGGGCGGGTCTTCCAAGGTCGTCACCGAGCGCTCCAGCGCGATCACGGGCTGACCATGCTCGCCGACACCTCAACGACCGCAACGATTGTTGTCATCGTCCTGCTGCTCGTGCTCGGTGGTGGTGCGTGGTTCCTGCTGCGCCGACGGGCTCAGCCACTGCCACTGATCGAGGATCCCGTCGACAGTGCCGTCGACAGTGCCGTTGTCATCGCGTCAGTCCCGCCGGTTGTGTCCCCGCCGGCCAGCGCTCAGCCAGCGCCGTCTGTGGCAGCGAGGACCGAACGCACACGCTCCCTTTTTAGTGACACGTTCAGGAAGATCCGCGGGCGCTCGGGCATGCCGCAGGAGACGTGGGACGACCTGGAAGAGACGCTCCTGCGTGCTGACATCGGCGTGCGCCTGGTCGACAAGTTGCTCGTGCCCTTGAGAGACCGCGTCAAGGCCGGGGAGATCACGTCACCCGATGCCGTCATCGATGCTCTTCGCGCCGAGATGACGGCCGCCCTCTCCACGAGCGACCGCACGCTGAGCCTCGACGCGGAGAAGAAGCCGAACGTGTGGCTGTTCGTCGGCGTCAACGGCGTCGGCAAGACCACG
>SXGQ01888845.1_pt1 | contig 10926 bp, 9 predicted proteins | sample 3178371 | NCBI WGS metagenome assembly SXGQ01 (sample SAMN11356859, study PRJNA531348) | freshwater metagenome | isolation source: freshwater sample F1-20 | place: China: Fuxian Lake, Yuxi | collected 2017-12-25 | reverse complement strand
CGCGGCCGCGATCGCCGCCTGGGGCCGCGCATCGGCCGCCACGCCGGCCGCCAGCGGCGCGCCCACCACGACGCCGAAGCGCAGCGCATGCTGCCAACGGGCGCGCACGTGCGCCCTCAGCGCGTGCCCCGTCGTGCCCCGCATCGCAACCGGCATCGGGGCAAGCATACGAGACCGGGTACCATTGCCGTCATGGCAACGCCGTCGCAGGGTCGTCCCGTCGCCGCCGTCGAGCGGGCGCTCGCCGTGCTGGAGATCCTCGCCGACGCCCCCGACCTCGGCGTCAACGAGATCGCACGCCGCCTCGACGTGTCCGCGTCGTCGGCCTCGCGCCTGCTCGGCACCCTCGCCGGCCACGGCCTCGTGGAGCGCGTGCCCGAGACGGGCCGCTACCGGCTCGGCGTGCGCCTGCTCCAGCTCGGCACGCACGTCCTGCAGCGCCTCGACGTGCGCGACGTCGCCCGGCCCGTGCTGGAGCGGATCGCGGCCGAGACGGGCGAGACCGCGACCCTGTCCCTTCCCGCCGCCGGTGAGGGTGTGACCGTCGACCACGTGCCAAGCCGGCGCAGCGTGCGCTCCGCGGCCCTCGTCGGGCGCCCCTCGGTCGCGCACGCCACCGCCGTCGGCAAGGTCGTGCTGGCCTTCGGCACGGGCCGGGAGACGGAGATTCGCGGCGACCTCGAGGCCTTCACCACCCGCACTATCACCGACGCGGCTCGGCTCGCCGAGGTCGTGGCCGAGACCCGCTCCCGCGGCTGGGGTGAGGCCGACGGCGAGCGCGAGGAGGACCTCGCCGCGATCGCGGTGCCCGTCTTCAACCACATCGGCGGCCTCGTGGCCATCCTGGGCGCGCAGGGGCCCGCGGACCGCTTCGACGCGGATGCACGGCGCACCGCCGTGCCGGCGCTCGAGCAGGCCGCGCGGGATCTCGGGCGCACGCTCGGCGCGCTGTAGGGCGCACGGACGCCGGCGAGCATCCGCGTGAGGCCGACGACGCCGGCCTTGCTGGCGGCGTCGGGCGCACGCCAGGGCATCGCGATGCCGGTGCCGATCACCGAGGAGATGTCGACGACCGACCCACGGCCGGCACCCACCATGCGCACGCCGACCGCGCGGCAGCAGCGGAAGACCCCGGAAGGGTTGACGTCGATCACGGCGTCCCAATCCTCGTCGGTCATCGTCGCACCGGCCACGATCACGCTCCAGTGCTTCACGATGGCCAGGAGCACCGCCGGCTTCAACGGCGCGATCCTGGCCGAGCAGGTCACCACCGCCGCGAAGTCCTGAGGCACGGGCCGCCGCGTCGGGGCCGCGAACGCCTCGGGGCGGGCCCGAAGGCCCGCCCCGAGGGTCGTGCGTCGAGCGGTTCCGGGTCCTAGTGGCCCGAGGGGGCCTCCCAGCCCGGCAGGACGGACCGCTTCCAGTCCGTGCCGACCGTGCGGGAGCCCTTGACCCACGGCCCGAGCTCGGGCTGCGGGAACTTGGCGTGCGCCTCCTTCAGCTGGATGCCGTAGGAGTTGCCCGACGTCAGGTGCTTCATCAGCACCTTGCGGGCGATCTCGTCCTCGCGCCCCTTCGGGATCTCGAAGTAGATCTTGACGAAGGAGTTGGAGTACCGGTCGAACACGGCCGGCACGCCGTCCTCCATGAGGAGGGTGATGTCCTCGAGCCAGTTGAGGTCCTGACCCGGGGTGGACTCCAGCAGGTCGACATCCTCGATCGTCGAGATGTCCTCCTGGTAGGGGAAGCGCTTCCCCGAGAGGTACTCCGCCGAGATGCCGACGGTGAGCTCCGGGTTGTGGCGCTCGGTTGCGACGTTCTGCTCAGACATGTCGTCGTCTCCTAGTCGCCCTGCTGGGTCGACAGCGGCGCGCTCTCCGGCAGGTAGTCCACCGGGTTGACGAGATGGCGCTCGAGCATGCCCTTGATCTCGTTGAGCGTGCGCTCCTCGGTCACGCCGGGGATGTAGCGGGTCCCCGCGAGCGGCACCTTCGCCATCGCAGACGCCTCGAGCGTGAGGGCCGCGAGGTCCTCCGGCTCCAGCGAGTGGATGTTGGTCTTGCCGCACGCGCGGGCCAGCATCTGGACCTCGAGCGTGAGGGTGTGCAGGAAGTTGTAGACCCGCTCCGCGGCCTCGTCGACGACGAGGCGCTTGCGCAGCTCCAGGTCCTGGGTGGCGACGCCGACCGGGCAGCGGCCCGTGTGGCAGTGGTAGCACTCGCCCGCCGGGACGCCCACGGTGCCCTCGTAATCGGTGACGCCGGGGATCTCCTTGTTGCAGTTGAGCGCCATCATCGCCGAATGGCCGATGGCGACCGCCTTGGCGCCGAGCGCGAGGCACTTGGCCACGTCGCCGCCGTTGCGGATGCCGCCCGCCACGACGAGGTCGATCTCGTCGGCGAGGCCGACGTCCTCGAGGGCGCGGCGCGCCTCGGGGATCGCCGCCATCAGCGGGATGCCGGTCTCCTCGGTGGCGATGTGCGGGCCGGCACCGGTGCCGCCCTCCGCGCCGTCGAGGTAGATGGTGTCAGGGCCGCACTTCGCCGCCATGCGCACGTCGTCGTAGACGCGGCTGGCGCCGAGCTTGAGCTGGATCGGGATCTGGTAGTCCGTCGCCTCGCGGATCTCCTGGATCTTGAGGCTGAGGTCGTCCGGGCCGAGCCAGTCGGGGTGGCGGGCCGGCGAGCGCTGGTCGATACCGGCGGGCAAGCTCCGCATCTCGGCGACCTGCTCGGTCACCTTCTGGCCCATCAGGTGGCCGCCGAGGCCCACCTTGCAGCCCTGGCCGATGAAGAACTCGACCATCTCCGCGCACATCAGGTGGTGCGGGTTGAAGCCGTAGCGGCTCTGGATGCACTGGTAGAGCCACTTCGTCGACAGGTCGCGCTCCGGCGGGATCATGCCGCCCTCGCCCGAGCAGGTCGCGGTGCCCGCCATCGAGGCGCCCTTGGCCAGGGCCATCTTCGCCTCGAGGGACAGGGCGCCGAAGCTCATCCCGGTGATGTAGATCGGGATGTCGAGCTCGAGCGGCTTCTTCGCGAAGCGGCCGCCGAGCACGGTCTTCGTCTCGCACTTCTCGCGGTAGCCCTCGATCACGAACCGCGTCAGCGTGCCCGGCATGAACATCAGCTGGTCCCAGTGCGGGATCGGCTTGAACATGCTGAAGCCGCGCATGCGGTAGCGGCCGAGCTCGGCCTTCATGTGGATGTCGTTGATGACGGAGTGCGTGAAGATCGGGCTGCGACCCAGCACGGCCCGCTTCCGCTCGACGTCCTCGATGTTTTCCTTCGCCATGATTGGTATCCCCCTTTCGCCTAGAGGACGAGCTTGCGCTCGGACGCCTCGAGGTTGTCGTAGTTGTAGAGCTTCTTGCCGCAGACGAACTTCTGGAACGTGGGGGGCGTTCCCAGCTCGTAGATGCGGAACTTCCGCTCGATGAACTCCGTGTCGGCGTCGCTCCACTCGCCCGGCACGCAGTCGATGCCGAGCGACTTGACCTTGCCGCCCACGTAGATGATCCCGTCGTACATGGAGTCGCCGAGACCGTGACCCGCGTCCTCGCAGATGACCTGCCGGCCGCGCTGCATCATGAAGCCCGTCATCGAGCCGACGGAGCCCATCGTGAGGATGGTGCCGCCCTTCTGGTCGATGCCGGTGCGGGCGCCGAGGCGGCCCTTGACGATCAGGTCGCCGCCGCGCATCGCGGCCCCCGTCAGGGAGCCCGCGTTGCCCTCGACGACCACGACGCCGCTCATCATGTTCTCGCAGGCCGACCAGCCTACGCGGCCCTTCACGTGGACCTCGGGGCCGTCGATGATCCCGCAGCCGAAGTAGCCGAGGGAGCCGTCGAACGTGATCTTGCAGCGGGTCAGGAGTCCGACGCCCAGCGAGTGCTTGGCGCCCGGGTTCTTGACGGTGACGTCCGTGATGCCCTGCTCGTTGATCAGCCAGCGCAGCTCGAGGTTGATCTGGCGGGTGGTCAGGTTCTGGGCGTCGAACTCCGCCTTGTCGCCGTCGATCGTGGAGATCTTCGGGACGTCAGCGTTCGGCTCGACGAGCCCGCGTGCGTCGTAGACGATGTTGCTTTCGCCGGTCAGCGCGTCCACACCAGCACCTCCTTCTCGTACGGGTCGTAGGTGTCGATCTCGTGGTCGATGATCGCCCGGATCGCCATCTCCTCGGACGCCAGCGCGATCATGTTCTCGCCCTCGAAGAGGACCAGCGGCTTCGCCGCCATCTCATCCTTCGCGACGCCGAGGGCGTCGGCCGTGACGCAGATGTAGGTGAAGACGCCGTCGAGCTCGTCGAGGCTCTCGCGCATGGCCTCCTCGAGCGTCATGCCCTCGCTCATCTTCTCCGCCAGGTAGACGGCGATGATCTCCGAGTCGCACTCGGAGTTGAAGCGATGGCCGTTGCGCTCGAGTCGGCGGCGCCACTGGAAGTAGTTCGTCAGCTGGCCGTTGTGCACGACCGCGATGTCCGAGAACGGGTAGGCCCAGTAGGGGTGCGCACCGGAGATGTCGACGTCGGACTCGGTCGCCATGCGGACGTGGCCGATGGCGTGCGTGCCCTGGAACTGCTCGAGGCCGTACTGCGCGCAGACGGTCTCGGCGTCGCCGAGGTCCTTGATGATCTCGAGGGAGTGGCCGAGCGAGAGCACCTCGCAGTCGGCGATGTCCTCGATCTGGTCGGCCAGCGTCTTCATCTCGCCCTTGTAGTCCAGAGTCAGGCGGAACGCGTAGTCCGTCTCCTGCGCGCAGGCGACGATCGTGGCCCCGAGAGCCGCGATGCGGCGCTCGGCCTCGGCGCGGTTGCGCTTGAGGCGGTCCTGGAACTCGTAGTCACGCGGCGTCGTGGTGTTGGCGGTCGTGTAGCGCATGACCACGTTCTCGGACGGCGGCGCGTAGAGCGCGTAGCCGGTCGAGTCCGGGCCGCGGTGCTTCATGGACTGCAGCATCCGCGTCATGTCCTGCCCGACGTTGTGATGCCCGTCCTTGTAGATGATTCCTGCGATTCCGCACACGGTGATCTCTGCCCTCGTCGGTTTCGATGGTTTGCCCGGCAGCTCCCTACGGGAGGATGTCGAGGTACTCCTCCACGTCCCAGTCGGTGACGGTGGCGCAGTAGCGCTCCCACTCGTCCCACTTGTAGTGCCGGAAGATCCTGTACATGTCGCCCGGCATCGAGGCCTTGATCACCTCGTCGTTGTCGAGCGCCTCGAGGGCCTCGCCGAACGTCATCGGGATGCGCTTGACCTCCTTGCCCGACTTCATCGCTTCGTAGATGTTGCGCTCCTCCGGCGGGCCGGGGTCGACCTGGTTCTCGATGCCGTCGCGCATGGCGTGGATCAGCGCGTTCAGCGACAGATACGGGTTGACGGCCGAGTCGACCGAGCGGTACTCGAAGCGGCCCGGGGCCGAGACCCGCAGCGCGGTCGTACGGTTCTGGAAGCCCCAGTCCGCGAAGACCGGCGCCCAGAAGCCCGTATCCCAGAGCCGGCGGTACGAATTGACCGTCGGCGACGAGATGGCGGTCAGGGCGCTGAGGTGCTTGAGGATGCCGCCGATCGCCCACTTGCCGATGTCGCCCGGCATCATCGGGTTCGACGGGTCCGGCGGGTCGAACAGGTTCTGGTCGCCCTTCCAGATCGAGATGTTGTGGTGGCAGCCGTTGGCCGACACGCCCATGAACGGCTTCGGCATGAAGCACGGGAAGGCGTTCATCTCGCGGCCGACCTGCTTGCAGATCTGCCGGTAGGTGGTGAGGTTGTCCGCGGTGATCTCGGCGCGGTCGAAGTTGAAGTTCAGCTCGAGCTGGCCGGGAGCGTCCTCGTGGTCGCCCTGGATCATGTCGAGGCCGAGCGCGCCGGCGTACTCCATGACCTTGTGGATCAGCGGCTGGAACTCGGAGAACTGGTCGATGTGGTAGCAGAACGGCTTGGACAGGCCCTCGACGGAGGGGGTGCCGTCCTCCTTGTTCTTGAGCCACATCATCTCCGGCTCGGTGCCGGCCATCAGGCGCATGCCGTGGTCGGCCTCGAACTTGGCCTGGGTGCGCTTGAGGTTGCCGCGGCAGTCGGCGGTCAGGTAGGCGCCGGGGTCGACGTCCTCCTCGCGGCCGCGGAAGAGGGTGCAGAAGACGCGCGCGACCTTCGGGTCCCACGGCAGCTGCGCGAACGTCTCCGGGTCGGGCAGGCCGACCAGCTCGCGCGCCTCGGGCCCGTAGCCGATGTAGTCGCCATGGCGGTCGACGAACAGGTTCGCCGTGGCGCCGTAGACGAGCTGGAAGCCCTTGCGGGCCATCGACTCCCAGTGCTTGGCCGGGACGCCCTTGCCCATGACCCGGCCGGTGACCGACGCGAACTGGTAATAGATGTACTCCACGCCGGTGGCGTCGATCAGCGCGCGAATCTCCTTGACCTGATCGTCACGACCCGGTGCGGCGAGATACTCCTCCATATCCGTCATGACGGACGTGCTCCTCTCCCGTAATCCGCCGGCTGGGCGTCCCCATCCGGACCGGGCGTCCCCGGTATGGCCAAAACGGTAGGGCCGCAGGTGGTTCACGGCAATGTGCGTCGGACGCATTGCACGGGGCCCCCATAGGAGGGTTTCCACATATCAGAACGCCGCGGGTGGCCGTTTCGGCCCAGATTGTGGGCTTTCGGCGCCGCAACGCCCATCCGGGATCCGCGGGGCGGACCGCACGCGTGGCAATCCGCACTGGTAGGGTGTCCAATCTGAACACACGGCTCCCCGCACCTCCTGCCGCCGCCGGCTCTCCCGCGGACGAGCGCCGCATCCTCTACGAGATCATCCGCACGGTCTCGTCGAGCGTCGACCTCGAGCGCGTGCTCGGGGCGATCGTGGAGCTCGTCACCCAGCAGACGCGGGCGCACGCGACCCTGATCTTCATCGCGGAGGGCCCCAACGGCGCGCTCGTCCTGCGCGCCGTCTCCGACGAGCGCTACCGCGAGCAGATCGGCGAGGTCTCGATGACGCGCGGCGAGGGCCTCGCCGGCTGGGTCGCGGAGCACCGCGAGCCGGTCTTCATCGCGGAGAACGCCCTCCAGGACCCGCGTGTGAAGTACTTCCCCGAGTTCGAGGAGGAGAAGTACCAGTCGATCGTGTCCGTGCCGCTGATCGCCCCGGACGACCAGGTGATCGGCGTGATCGCCCTCCACGCCGAGGCTCCGCGCGTCTTCACCGAGGAGGACGCCGCCTTCGTGACCCACTCGGCGTCGCTCGTGGCGAGCGCGATCGTCAACGCCCGCCTCTACCAGGAGGCGCGCCGGCGCGTGCGCGAGCTCGAGGGCCTGTCCGCGGTCAGCGCCGCCGTCTCCTCGGCCACCACGCTCGACGAGCTCCTCCCCACCGCGGCCGAGCAGACCCTGCCCCTGCTCGGCGCGAGCGAGGCGCACATCTACCTGCTGGACCGCGGCGACCGCCTGCAGCGCCACGCCTCCGCCCCGGAGCCGGGCGAGGCGCCGCCGCACGTGACGGTCTCGGAGCTCGCCGACGCGCGCCGCACGGGCGACGGCAGCTCCGTCCAGGACACGCTCGGTGCCGCCCTGCTCGGCGGCCGCCCCGCCCCCGACAGCCTGCTCGTGCCGATGCTCGCCGACCGCGAGGTGCTCGGCGCCCTGATCGCGCAGACCGCCGACGGCCGCGCCTTCACCGAAGCCGAGCGCGAGCTGGCGGCGTCGATCGCCGCGCAGATCGCCGTCGGCATCAAGAAGATCCGCCTGATCGAGGGCCTCGAGGAGCGCAACCTGATCAAGGACTTCTTCGCGGACCTCGCCGCCGGCCGGCTCGCGGACGGCCTGCCCGGCCGGGCGCGTCGGCTCGGCTGCGACTTCGCCCAGCCGAAACTCGCGCTGGTGGCACTGGGCTGGCGCGAGGCCACCGACGACGAGCGGGCGCACGCCCTCGAGCGCTTCCGGACGGCGCTGGCCCGGGCCCTGCCCGGCGTCCTCGTCGACCAGCGCGACGAGGAGGCCGTGGCGCTCGTGCCTGCACTGGGTAACGACGAGGCCGAGAGCCTGCGCCGGCTCGAGCGGGCGCTCGGCGAGGGCGCAGCGCGGCTGCCGCTCGTGGTCGGCGTGTCGAGCCCGTGCGTCGGGCCCGCCGCCGTCCAGGTCGGCCTCGCCGAGGCCCGCCAGGCCGCACTCGCGGCGCCCGTCGTCGTGGACCACCCCGCGGTCGTGCCCTACGACGGCCTCGGGCCCTACAAGTACCTCCTGCGCGTGCCGCTCAACGACGACGCCCGCGACCGCCAGCGCCAGGCCCTGCGCCGGCTGCGCGAGTACGACGCGCAACGCAAGGCCCAGCTGACCCGCACGCTCGAGGAGTTCCTGCGCCAGCGCGGCAACATCTCCGCCACGGCGCAGGCCCTGTACGTGCACCCGAACACGCTGCGCCAGCGCCTGCGCCGGATTGAGGACCTGACGGGCATCTCGATCAAGGACGACGACTGGCTGATGATCGAGATCGCCCTCAAGCTGCTGCGCCTCGAGGAGGCGCTCGGCACGGGCGCCTGACGCGTCACCGGATCGAAACCCATCGATATCGACGGCGGTCTATGGTGACGCCGTGCATCCCGCCTCCGACGTCCCCCTCGCCTGCCGCACGCCGCTGACGGCGCCCGCGCTCGACGACGCCGAGGCGGCCGCCCTCGCGGGCACGCTCAAGGCCCTCGCCGAGCCGAACCGCCTCAAGATCCTGCACCGGCTCGCGTCGGCGACCCCCGACGGCGTCTGCGTCTGCGACCTCACCGACCCGCTCGGCATCGCGCAGCCGAGCGTCAGCCACCACCTCGGCGTCCTGCGCCGCGCCGGGCTCGTGCAGCGCCGACGCGAGGCCTCCTTCGCGTACTACACGCTCGTGCCCGGCGCGCTCGACCGGGTCGCCGCCCTGCTCGGGGAGCGCCCGTGAGCGTGCGCGTCGGCATCAACGGCTTCGGCCGGATCGGGCGGCTCGCCCTGCGGGCGATCCACGACCGCCCCGAGCTCGGCCTCGAGGTCGTGCACGTCAACGAGACGGGCGGCGGCGCCGAGGCCTGCGCGCACCTGCTCGAGTTCGACTCGGTGCACGGGCGCTGGGATCGCCGCATCACCGCCACCGGAGACCAGCTCTCGCTCGGCGACCGCCGGGTCGGCGTCACGGGCCACGCCGACCCGGGCGACGTGCCGTGGGGCGAGGCCGGCGTCGAGATCGTGCTCGAGGCGACCGGGCGGCTGAAGACCCCCGAGCGGCTCGCGCCGCACTTCGCGCGCGGCGCCCGCAAAGTCGTCGTCGCCGCCCCCGTCCACGACCCCGCGGCGGCCAACGTCGTGATGGGCGTCAACGAGGACACCTACCTGCCCGACGTGCACGCGATCGCCACGGCCGCCTCCTGCACGACCAACTGCCTGGCGCCCGTCGTCAAGGCCCTGCACGAGGCGATCGGGATCCGCCACGGCCAGATCACCACCCTGCACGACCAGACCAACACCCAGACGATCGTCGACCGGCCCCACGCCGACCTGCGCCGCGCCCGCGCCTCCAGCCTGTCGCTGATCCCCACCACCACGGGCTCGGCGAAGGCGATCGGGCTGATCTTCCCCGAGCTCGAGGGGCGCCTCGACGGGATCGCCGTGCGCGTGCCGCTGCTCAACGCGTCCCTCACCGACTGCGTCTTCGAGCTGGCCCACGAGGCCACCGCCGACGAGGTCAACGGCGTCCTGCGCGCCGCCGCCGAGGGCCCCCTGCGCGGCATCCTCGGGTACGAGGAGCGCCCGCTCGTCTCCGTCGACTACCGCACCGACCCGCGCTCCGGCATCGTCGACGCCCCCTCGACCCGCGGGATCGCGGGCACCCCGGCGAAGGTGCTCGCCTGGTACGACACCGAGTGGGGCTCCGCCAACCGCGACGCGGAGCTCGCGGCGCTCGTGGCGCGGCTCCTCCCGACCGGGTAGCGCGATGGCCGACGCGGCGGCCCGCGCGGGCGACCTGCGCAACTACGCGGTGGTGACCGCCGCCTACTGGGCCGACACGATCGCGGACGGCGCGATCCGCATCCTCGTCCTGTTCTTCTTCTACCAGCTCGGCTACAGCCCGTTCGAGCTGGCCACGCTGTTCGTCTTCTACGAGGCGTTCGGCATCGCCACGAACCTCGCGGGCGGCTGGATCGGGGCCCGCTTCGGGCTGCGCTCCACGCTGCTCCTCGGCCTCGTCGTGCAGCTCGGGGCGCTCGGGATGCTCGCGCTCGCCCCCGACCAGTGGCTGGTCGTCGGCTACGTGATGGCCGCGCAGGCCCTCAGCGGCATCGCCAAGGACCTGACCAAGATGAGCTCCAAGTCCGCGGTCAAGCTGGTCGCGCCGGCGGGCCGCGACGACGCGCTGTTCCGCTGGGTGGCCGTCCTGACCGGCTCGAAGAACGCGCTGAAGGGCGTCGGCTTCTTCGTCGGCGGCCTGCTCCTGTCCACCGTCGGCTTCCAGGCCGGCCTCGGCGTCCTCGCCGTGCTCGTCGGCGCCGGCCTCCTCCTCGTCCTCGTCGCGATGCGCGGCGACCTCGGCCGCGCCAGCCGATCGGTGAAGTTCACGCGCATCTTCTCCAACACGCGGGCGATCAACGTGCTCAGCCTCGCGCGCGTGTTCCTGTTCGCGTCGCGGGACATCTGGTTCGTGGTCGCGCTGCCCGTCTTCCTGCGCACCGTGCTGGGCTGGACCTTCTGGGAGGTCGGCGGCTTCATGGCGATCTGGGTGATCGGCTACGGCGCCGTCCAGGCCGCCGCGCCGCGCCTGGTGCGCCGCGCGGGCCGCGCGGCGCCGCGCGGGCGCACGGCCGCCTGGCTCGCCTTCGGCCTGGCGGGCCTGCCCGCCCTGATCGCGCTCGCCCTGTGGGCCGACGTCGACCCCACCGCCGCGCTCGTCGGCGGGCTGATCG
>SXGQ01811502.1_pt1 | contig 10926 bp, 5 predicted proteins | sample 3178371 | NCBI WGS metagenome assembly SXGQ01 (sample SAMN11356859, study PRJNA531348) | freshwater metagenome | isolation source: freshwater sample F1-20 | place: China: Fuxian Lake, Yuxi | collected 2017-12-25 | reverse complement strand
GCCGTGGCCGGCCTGAGCGGCGCCGGCCGCCTGGTGCTGAACGGCGCGCCCGTTGCCATCGGCGCGGGCGGGGCCGACAGCCGCTTCGACGGCACGGCCACCGGCAGCGGCGGGCTCATCAAGCAGGGCGCCGGCACGCTGACGCTGACCGCCGCCGCCAGCAACACCGGCGCCACGGTCATCGAAGCCGGCAGCCTCGCGCTGGCCGGCAACGGCAGCCTGGGCGCGGGCGAGGTGCAGAACCAGGGCCGCCTGGTGCTGGACCGCACCGAGGCGCTCACGCTGGGCCAGGCCATCACCGGCACGGGCAGCCTCGTCGTCCAGCAAGGCCAGGTGACGCTGGCCAGCGCCGGCAACAGCTACAGCGGCGCCACGCAGGTGCTGGGCGGCCTCCTGGCCACCACCGCGGCCGAGCGCCTGCCCGATGCCAGCGCCGTGACGGTGGCCGCCGGTGCCCAGCTGCAGCTCGGCGGCAACGAGACGGTGGCCTCGCTGCAGGCCGCCGGCAGCGTGCGGCTGGCGGGCGATTTCACGACGCGCGCCGAGCAGGTCTACACCGGCAGCCTGGCGCTGGCCAACGCGGCCGGCGTCACGCTCAGCGGCACCGTCATCGACGCCAGCCGCAGCACCAACAGCTTTGGCGGCGCCCCGCTGGGCCTGAACGGCGGGCAGGTGCTGCTGGCGGTGAAGGAAACGCTCAACCTCGGCAACGTCACGCTGAGCAACGGCGGCCAGATCGAGGCCGAGCGGCTGGCGCTGAACGGGCGCGTGCAGCTCACCGGCGGCAGCCTGGCGCTGACGGCCACGGCGGCGCCGGACGACGCCAAGGCGCAGCTGCAAGGCATCGCCCAGGTGCCGCTGGCGGGCGTGGCGCTGGCCACGGCCGAGGCCACGGTGCAGCAGGCGGCGGGCAGTGCCATCACGGTGGCCGAAGGGGCGTCGCTGGCCGTGAAGACGGCGGGCGGCTCGGTGCTGCTGGCGCAGGACGCCAACAGCTTCCGCGGCGCGCTGTCGGTGCTCAGCGGCAGCAACTACGGCACCGCCTGGGTGCCCAACGTGAAGGGCAGCCAGGGCGTGCAGTCGCTGGTGCGCGTGGCCGGCACCCAGGTGCTGGTGGGCGGCAGCGGCATCGAGGCCGACATCCTCCACCTCCGCGCCGACCAGCTCGCCACCGCTGGCACCGCCAAGCTGGTGGCCCGCCTGCCGTTCGACGAGACGCTGCTGGGCAAGACGCTGTCGCTGCCCAGCATGACGCTGGAGCTGGCCCCGGGCGCGTTCGGCGTGCCGGGCAGCTTCGGTGTGGTCGGCGGCACGCCGCTGCTGGTGGAGGTGGGCAGCACGCTCACCGGCAACCGCACCAGCGGCCCCAACGCCGGCTATGTGACCGTGACGCCCAAGGGCGGCGCGCAGGGCGCTACCGTCATCGTGCTGGCCGGGCCCGAGATCGGCAGCGGCAGCCCGCCGTACCGCTTCCTGTACGACGGGGCGCGGCAAGCGGCCGAGGTGCCGGTGGTCTATAACGGTGTATTGCCGTTGACGCCTTCGGCCTCCGGCGCGCTCTCTTCCATCAACGGCGACGCCGAGGACGCCCGCCGGGCGCGCTTCCAGGAGACCGTGCGCACGGAGAACGTGACGGTGCGCCTGCGCTCCGGCGTCATCGCCGAGGTCGGCCCCGGTCGACCGTCCACCTCGGGCAGCGAGGGCGCCGCGCCGCCGGTGCAATGCGACCCCGCCACCCAACCTGTGCTGAGCTGCAAGTGATGTCTGTCGATTCCGATCCCAATCCGCCTGACCCCAATCCGCCCGGCATGACGCGCCGCCTGGTGTGCGGCTCGTTGCTGGGCGCCAGCGCGCTGGTTGCGGCGCCGCTGGCGTCGGCACAGTACGGGCGCGAGGCGCGGCCAACGCCCCCCGCGCCGTCGCCTGCCCCGTTGCTCGCTGCGCCCGCGGTGCAACCCCCGGCGCCCGCAGCGCCGGCCGCGGCGACCACCGCCGCGCGCGCGCCCAGCAGCGAGATCCGCCTGGCGCTGTTGATGGGCAACCGCAGCTACCCGCAGCCGTTCGACCTGCCGCCCATCCCCAAGAACCTGCGCGACCTGGAAGACGCGCTGGAGCAGCGGGGCTTTGCCGTCACGTCGGCGCTGGACCTGGACCTGCCGGCCGCCCGCCGCGCGCTGGACGCCTTCATCGCGCAGGCCGCCGCCAGCCCGCCGGACGCCACGATCTTTTTCTACTTCAGCGGCCACGGCGTGCAGGTGGACGCGTCCAACCTGCTGCTGCCCGCGGGCCTGAACCCGTCGGCCAAGGGCGAGCTGTTGCAGACCGCCAGCGTGCAACTGCTCAGCGACGTGGTGAAACGCCTGCCGCCGCGGCGAGACGGCATGATCATCGCCGTGGTGGACGCCTGCCGCACAGGGCTCAAGTCGGGCGAGGTGTCGGGCCTGAACCAGGTCGAGGCGCCCCCGGGCTGCCTCATCAGCTTCTCCACCGCCGCGGGCAAGCCGGCCATCGCGCCGGCCGTGGAAACGCAGAACACCTTCTACACGGGCTCGCTGGTGAAGCTGATGAGCACCGTGTCGGACCAGACCACCTTCCCCGAGCTGATGCAGCTCGTGCGCAGCGACGTGCGCGAGACCATGCTCAACCACCCGGTCTCGGCCATCCGCCAGCTCGCGCAGGACCCCTTCATTGCCGACCATACCCGCGTGCGCCTGGCCATCGAGCCCAAGCGTGCGGGCGTGACGGCGCCGGTCGTCAACGACGTCGACGAGGAAGACTGGCTGAAGAAGCTGGAGCAGCTGGCCTGGCCCGCCGAGGTGGTGCAGGTGTGCGAGAACTTCCTCGAGGCGCGTCCGCAGAGCCCGTTCGCACCGGGCGTGCAGGTGTCGCGCGACGGTGCGCGCACGGCGGTGAAGGCGCTCAAGCGCAGCGACGTGCGGCTGTACCGGCCCGCGTTCACGCTGACCGACGACATGCCCAACGAGCAGCGCCAGGACCTGCTGCGCTGCGGCCGTGGCGACAAGGACGCGGCCGCCCGCATGGCCGAGCGCTTCCGCAACTTCGGCACCTCGTCGGCCAGCCAGTCGCGCTACGAGGGCTGGATGCAGTTCGCCGTCGCGCTGGGCAACGGCATTGCGAGCTACGAGCTGGCGCGCCATTTCCGCGGCACCGGCCAGCCGCTGCTGGCCTCGCAGTACGAAGCGCGCGCCCGCGACCTGGGCTACACGCCCCCGCCGGACCTGGACAACGTGCGCAAGTAGATCCCCTCAAGCGCCGCGGCAACGCGGCGCCCGGGAACCTTCGGCCCGCGGCGGGCACCCATGTGAACCCCACAGCATGGAGTGATCCCGATGGCCAAGGCCCACATCGACATGAGCGTGACCGAGCTCTCCAACAAGGTGATGGCAGACCTGGAGACCCGGCTCGGCGGCAAGACGTTCAGCTTCAAGACCAGCAACCCGGACCTGGACCTGGACGGCAAGTTCGTGGACACCACGCCCTGGCAGTCCAAGCTGTGGGACACCATCGTCGCGGAAAGCGGCGTCAAGTCGCCGGCCAAGCCGAGGAAGACCACCAGCAACCTCGAAGAGCCCGGCAGCTACAACGTCGAGCTGGAGCTGTGGGATCGCGTGATCAAGTTCAAGGTGGCCATCGCCGCCCCCTCGACGAGCGACAAGGCCCCGCGGGCCATCAAGCCCAACAGCGCGCCGCCCCACGTGAAGGTGCACATCAAGGGCGCGAACATGGCCAACTGCCCGACGACCTTCGTCAACGACCTCAAGGACCTGGTGAAGCAGATGGGCAAGACGGGCAGCTACGCCTTCACCACGATCGCCGGCAGCGGCATGGGGTGGAAACCCAAGTTCAACAAGCACAAGAGCCACCTCGACCCGGGCCATGGCTGGAAGGCCTACATCGACGAGCCGTCCATGAGCACGGGGTCGACCTGGCGCCTGCGCTTCAACCTGGACTTCCACAACGACAGCAAGACGCTGAACGTCAACATCACCGACGTGTTCGAGGGGCACTGACGCCGCCCCGCGCGATGCCGCGCCGCATGCGGGGCAATGAAAGCAAGGAACCCGCCATCGGCGGGTTCCTTGCTGGTGGGGGCGGCCGTGCACTGGCACGGCGCATCGCCCGGTGTCAGCTCACTTGGCGTACTTCAGGAAGCCCTTCACGAAGTCGACGGTGCCCTTGCCGATGGTGATCAGCGCTTCCATCTCCTTGGAGTTCATCACGCTCTCGATCTTGCTGACCACGGTGCCCAGCTTGCTGGCGGTCAGCTTCTCCTCGTCGGCCATCACCTTGGCGGCCTCCTCGCAGATCTCGGTGTAGCGCGCCAGGTAGCGGCGCGCGTTCTCGCGGGCGCCGCGCAGCTCAAAGATCTGCTTCACGGCGGCCGCCTGCTGCTTCTTGATCTCGGCGACCTCCTTGTCGCCGGTGGCCTTCTCAAGCATTTTGTCCAGCTTGTCGAGCTCGGCCGACAGCTTGACCTCCGCCTGGCCGCTCTTCTCGATGTCGATCAGCATCTTGCCGGTCCACATCGCCAGTGCCTTGATGCCGTCGTTCACGTCCTTCTGCTTGCCCTTCACGTTGCCGAGCAGCAGCTTGATCTTCTCCTTCGGGCCGAGCGAACGGCCGTCGCTCTTCTTGGCGAGCTTGGCCTCCTCGTAGACCAGTGCATCCTTCAGCACGATGACCTTGTCGCGCACGTTCTTGGCGGCCTTCTTGTGGTCGGGCCAGGTCTTGTCCACCACGCCGTAGATCTGCCCGATGGCGCCGCCGATGGTGGCGATGCCGCCGGCCGCCAGGCCCAGGCCCGCAATGATGCCCACGCCCGACGGTGCCGCGACGGCTGCCAGCACGGCGCCCGCGATGGTGAGCGCGGCGGCCGCGACGATGACGATGGACAGGCCCACGATCTTCAGCGCCGCCTTGATCTTGGCGTTGCGGATGGCGGTCTTGAACTTCTTGTCGATGGTGGTGGCGATCTTGTTCCACAGCTCCACCATGTACTTCTGGCACACGCCCTCGAAGGTCGACAGGGCGTTCTTGATCATCACGTTGGCGCCCTTGGCCTCCTCGCCCAGCCAGGCGGCCATCTTCTTGGCGGCATCCGTCTTGTCGTTCTTGGCCTGCTTCATGAACTCGGGCGCCTTCTTCTTGGCGCTCTCCAGCAGGGCCTTCTCGGTGACCTTCAGGATCTCCTTGTATTCCTTCTCCTTGTCCTTCTTCCAGGTGGCCATCTTGGCCGCCCAGGCGGCGTTCACCAGCTTCTGCGCCTCTTTGCCCTCGGGCGTGGCGGTCTCCACGTCGGGGATGTCCAGCGCGTAGTCCAGCTTCAGCTGATCGGCCTGGAACAGCTTGCCGCCGTAGGTGGAGATGTTGAAGGTGTCGTTGAAGGTCAGTTTCATCGCTGTCTCGTCGGGTGGAGTGGTCGCAGGCCGGTGGTGGTGGGCTTGCGTTCTCGCTTGGTGGCAGTTGGTTCGCGTAGGTTCCTGGCGCCTCGTGTTCAGCCCAACGATTTCAGCAGCGCCGCCAGCTCGGGGTCCATGTCGTCATCGCCCTCGTCGCCAGCGTCGCTGGACGAATCGGTGTCGCTGCCGGCATCGCCCGCGTCGTCGTCGCTGCCGCCCAGGCTCGCCAGCAGGGCGTCGAGGTCGGTGTCGTCGCCGCTGCTGCCGCCGTCATCGCTGCTGCTGTCGCCCAGCGAGTCCAGGTCCAGGTCGTCATCACCTGACGACGGCAGGGCCAGGTCGTCGTCCGCGTCGGCGCCGCGTGGCTTGCTGCGCGTGCCGGGCCGGGCGCCGGGTTCCGCGAGTTGGGCGCGCATGTTCATCTCGATGCCCGCGCGCGCACCCGCCTTGGAGGCCGCGCCCGCCGCGGCGATGCCGCCCAGGCCCGACAGCCGCACCGTGGGCTCGCCCTTGTGCGCCACCAGCGCACCGATGCCGTAGGCCCCCAGCGCCGACACCGCGGCCGTGGACATGAAGCGCTCGGTGCTGGGCAGCGCGGTGCTGTCGCCATCGGCATCCACGAAGTGGTGGAACGGCAGGTCATTCACCGTCGGCGTGCCGCCTTGGGCCGCCAGCGCCGTGAGCGCCAGCAGTGCGGGGTGGCCCCACAGCATGCCGGCGAGGCCGTCGGCGGGCGTGAACTCCTCGAACGTGAACGACGTGATCGGGTCGCTCTTCTTGCCGTATGGGTGGCGCAGCAGGAAGCGCGGGCCCAGCAGGCTCAGCCGCTTGGCTTCGGGCAGTGCCTTCAGCGCATCGAATGCGTCGGCCACCAGCGGGTGCGGCGGCTGCTTGGGGTTGGCCAGGTCGTCCACCGCCATCGCAGTGAAGAAGGTGGCGCCCGCGGCGTTGGCAATCTTGGCCATGCGGCCGAGCAGCTCGGTGTGCGGCGGCGAGGCCTCGAAGTCGTACAGGCCGGCGATGTAGGTGTAGCCGCCGTCCTTGGCTTGCGACGGCTGTGCCACCAGCAGCTGGTAGAGGCCCGTGTCGGTCAGGTCGTCACTGCTGCTCAGGTCGGCCGCGAACTCCTCGGCGCTCACGTCAATCAGGTGCACCTGCAGCATGGGGCCGGTCTCCAGCCGGCGCAGCAGGAAGTCCACGCCGCGCCACAGCGACTCGGCGGCCTGGAAGTCGGCCTGGTGCAGCACGGCGCGCATGCCGTCGGCAATCGCCGCGTCCAGCGTATTGAGCAGACCGGCCTTCTCGGGTTTGGCCGATGGCACGACGAACGGGCCCACGACATCGCGCAGCAGCGCATCGATGCCGCCGCCCTCCGAGGCGCTGGTGCGGCCGGTCAGGCGGGCGAAGTCGTCCAGCTTCGCGCCCGCCGCGGGGGCGGCGCCGCGGGCCCGCGAACCGCGGCCGGCGCGCGAGGCCTTCTTCTTCACGCCGGCCAGCTTGTTCACGCCGGCCAGCTTGTTCACGTCGGCCGCGGCCTTCTCGAACGTGGTCGTGTTGTTCAGGCGCTTGCGCAGGTCGTTCAACTTCTTGAACAGGTCCAGCTCGCGGAACAGCGTGTCGGGGTGGAAAGACTCCAGGTCCGCCAGCGGCACGGTGACGCCACCGCGCTGGGTGCCGATAGGCAGCGTCAGCTCCAGGTTCTGCTGACCGAGCCAGTCTTCGAGGTTGTCGAACTCGACCGACTTGGGCTTGTGGCGGGCGAGGTCGCTGCCGGTGTCGAGCCGGCCCGAGGCGGCGCCGGCGCCAAAGTCGCCGAGCAGGGCGATGCGAACCGGACGCTTGGCGGCCCAGGTGGTGGCGGCGGCGTCGAGGTCACCGTAGTGGGGGGTCCAGTCGGTCTTGGCCATGGGCGTTCTCAATGGGGTCGGAACAGCGTCGCGAAGGCGGCGCCTTGGGGCAGGGCAGGGTGCACGGTGGGCGCGGTGCCGGCGTGCAGCCAGAGGCTGCAGCCTTGCAGCCCGTCCCACGCGGCCTGGCTGAGCAGGGCGGTCAGCGGGGCAGGCACGGGCGTGCCGGCGTGCTGCGGCGCGGGCGGCAGCGCGTCGGCAAGCGCCGCCTCCAGGGCTTCGGCACTCCAGTCGTCATGCAGCGCGGCGACGGCAATCTCTTCGAGCTGGCCCGTCCACTGCCACAACGCCGCCACGGCAGCGCCATCGGCAGGGCGTGGCAACTGCGGGCTCACCACCACCAGCGGGAAATAGCGGCCCACGCGGTCCACCGACGGGATCAGCACGCCCACGCGCAGGCCGTCGCCCGAGCCATCGGGCAGGCAGCCGGGCAGCAACGCGAAGCGCCACGCGGGGCTGGCGAGGTAGTCGTTCAGCCAGGTGTCGGGTGCCGCCTCGCGCAGTTGGTGCAGGCCGGCGGCGAGCCAGGCGTCCCACTGCGCGATCCATTCCGGGGTGAGGCGGCGCGAGGCGAAGTCGCCCAATGCAGGCAACTTCCCATACCAACCTGGCACGTCGTTCACAGCGCCCCCGGGCAGCGGAACTGCTGCAGCTCGCGCAGCCGGAACGGGTTGAACACGCTGCTGGCCGTCACCTCCAGGCGGGCGCGGTGGCCGTCGAGGTTGATGACGACGATGAAGCGTTCGGGCTGCTGCGGCGAGCCTTGCACCTCGAAGCGGTCGAACAGCCGGAACAGCGCCCACGGGCCGTCGAACGTGACGGGTGTGCCGCCCGGGCTGCTGAGCTTGATCTGCGACGAGAGGCGCTGGCCCGGCCACTGCAGGCTGACCACCTGGTTGCTCCCGGCGGTGAACTTGCTCACCTGGCCGTCGATGTCCAGCGTCAGCTCCTTCAGGCCGTCGCCCAGCTCCAGCGCGCGCACGTCCACGCGGAAGGCCGGCGCGCGACCGCCGCCGCGGAAGAACACCTCGCGCACGCGGGCGGCGCGCTGGAAGTCTGCGAGTGCCGCAGGCGACACCGGCCGGCTGCCGTCGCCCGTGGGCCGGAAGCTCCACGGGTTGGTGCCCACGTCCACCAGCGGGCTGAGCTTGCGCGTGAAGAAGTCGTCCATCATGCCGCCGGGGGCGAAGAACTGGCCGAAGTCTTCCGGCAGCACGTCGACCTTGGAGCCCTGCGCGACGGGATAGCGGCCGGCGATCGCGCGGGCGCAGAACTCGCTCACCGGCTGCAGCTCGCCCGTGAGGCTCTGGCGCTCCACGAGGCGGCTCTGGTTGTCGGCCGCCTCGGCCAGCGCTTCCAGCGCGGCGCGCAGCGGTTCGGGCTGCTGGCCGGCGGCGGCCTTGAGCTTGCTGCCGCCACCGCCCGCGGGCGGTGGGGACTTGCTCTTCAACGCCTCCTGCACCGCGTTGAGCTGCACGTAGACCTCGTTGAACATCTTCATCACGTCGTCCAGCGGCGGCGGCGTGCCGGTGACGAGGCGGCGCAGGCCGGCGAAGTGGTCGTCGACGATCTTCTCCAGCGGCCCGTCGGTGCGGATGGCCGCGGGCGCGCGCACCTGGTTGCCGGCCAGCTTGGCCAGCTCGCCGCCCTTGCTGAGGATGGCGTCGTCGGTGCGCTTGTTGAGTTCCTTGTCCAGCGTGTTGGCGCTGTTGGCGGGCTCGATCAGCGTGGTCTCGCGCGAGGCGGCGCGCAGGAAGGCTGCCAGTGGGGAGTCCACCGCCGACAGCAGGCGCGACACGGCGATGCCGCGGTCCAGGCCGTTGAGCTTCACCAGGCGCACGTCGGCAAGGTAGGCGTCCCACACCTTCACGTACTCCTCCAGGTAGAGCCGGCGCACGCGCTCCACCAGCGTCTTGTCCGCCGCCTGGCGCTTGGCCGTGGCGGGGTTGGTGCCCAGCACCCAGGCTTCTTCCTCGGCGAGCTGCTTGGCGGTCTTGTCGACGGAGGTCTGGAACGCCTTTTTGTAGCCGTCCCGCGTGAACATGCCCGGGATGCCCTGCGTCAGCGGCTGGCCGCTGGCGCGCTCGAACACGTTGGGGCTCTGCGGGCCGGCCGCGGCGGCCACCGTGAACGGCGGCAAATCGCCGTCGATCTGCGCGCGGCGCAGGCGGCTGAAGATGCGGTACTCCAACGGGTAGGCGCCCAGCATCTCGCGCACGCTGGCCACCAACGTCTTGTCCATGGGCTGCGCCACCTCGAAGCTGCCGCGCGACAGCAGCGCATCCAGGTGGTTCTTCAGCAGGGCCACCTTCTCCGTGCCCAGGCTGCCTTCGAGGTTGGCATCCCAGTCCAGGCCGACCCAGGCCTGCAGGCGCGGTGCGTCCAGGTGCTCGGGCGAGTACAGCATCAGGTAGGCCTTCAGCGACTCGTAGGCGAACTCCAGGTTGTCGCGGTTGGCGGTGCGCAGCCGCTCCTCCAGGCGCGCGGCCACGCGCGGTGCGAGCCCGCGCTGCAGCAGCCGGTGGTACGACACCTGCGCGCCGGCATCCAGCTTGTCGCCCTGGAAGAGGCCGAAGCCCAGGCGAAGCGGCGGGCTGTTCAGCGCGAAGCCGGGGGGCTGTGCCGCGTCGCGGATCGCGGCCAGCGCCTCGGGCAGTGCGGACGGGTCACTGCCTGACGTGGGCGGCAGGGCCGCCACGGTGTCGCGCAGCGCGGGCAGCTTGGCCTCGATGTCGGCGATGTAGCCCTTGTTGCCCACGTAGCTGAAGCCCCAGCCCACCAGCAGCGTCAGCGTGACGACCGCCAGCGACACCAGCCCGGCCAGGCGCAGCCGCGCGCTGCGGCGCTCCACCTGGGCGTTCTGGCCCACCAGGCCTTGCTCCACGAACACCACCTTGCGCAGCAGGTGGTTCAGGAAGTAACTGCGCCCCTTGGCCGCGGCGGGCGGCGTGAGGCGGCGCTCCACGCCGAAGGTGCGGGCCAGCGCGCCCAGCACGCGGTCGATGGGCGTGCCTTCCTGCGTGCCGCTGGTGAAGTAGACGCCGCGCAGACGGGGCGCTTCATCCAGCGCGCCACCGCCGCCGAACACCGTTTCCAGGTAGCCGCCCAGCAGGCCGCGCAGGCCGCCGAACTGCTGCGGGAACGCGAAGATGACGGCGCGCTTGAGTGTGTCGCTCTCCGCTTCCATGCGCTCGATGAGGCGCTCGCGCAGCCGCTTCTCCAGCGATGCGAACTCGCTGCCGAAGTTGGCCAGCGCCTCCTCGCCCGGCGCCGTGGCCAGCGGCAGCGTGAAGCCGAACACCTGGTCGCGCTCCTCCTTGCCCATGGGGCCGAAGGTCTCGTTGAAGCCGGCCAGCAGGTCGCACTTGGTGACCATCACGTAGACCGGCACCTTCACGCCCAGGCGCTGCTGCAGCTCCTGCATGCGGCCGCGCATGCGGGCGGCCTGCTCCTTGCGCTGGTCGGGCGGCAGGGCCAGCAGGTCCTGCACGCTGATGGTGAGCAGCACGCCGTTGATGGGACGGCGCGGGCGCGCCTTGCGCAGCAAGCCCAGGAAGGTGTCCCAAGCCGCGGCGTCGGTGTCCTTGTCGGAGTCCTGC
>SXGQ01468533.1_pt1 | contig 10926 bp, 15 predicted proteins | sample 3178371 | NCBI WGS metagenome assembly SXGQ01 (sample SAMN11356859, study PRJNA531348) | freshwater metagenome | isolation source: freshwater sample F1-20 | place: China: Fuxian Lake, Yuxi | collected 2017-12-25 | reverse complement strand
TGTTGGGGAATTAGTTTATTCAGGAAAATAACTGCCTTGCACGCAGTAGTGCCCGGAGCGTAGCCGGGATTCTCCACCAAGGGCCATTATATCAGTTAGTTAGATAGCCACTCTGATAAAGTGGAGGTCCCCCGGGCAGGACGGGGATGGCCCACCAATACAAATTTGTAAACAAACGTTATAAAATAAAAGCATGCATCTTTTATTGTGGATCATTTTTTTGGTCGGTCTAGGATTGTCCTTTCCTAAAGTTATTTCCTATGGGTGTTCTGTACCTCTATTGGGATTTATGTTCGGAACATTCCTATGGATTTTAGGTGGATCGTTGGATTTGCCGTGGGCAAATCTTAGCAGAGCTTCTTTTTCTTCGCATGTAATTTTTGGTATGGTCTGCGTTTTTCTTAAAATTTACGCAAATTACAACGAAGAATGACCCTATCTTTCAATCCCAAGCAAATATCTGATTGCTTTTAAAAGCCTATTCGCGTTGTCTATCCCTTTTTTTCCATTTTTTTCTTCTGAAATTGCAGCCATTTGAGATAGAAAGCTCATGAAAGTAATTCCTGCCTTTAGCTTCGCGGTGTCTTTGTTTCTTTTTGCCATGGTATACAATATATCGTTATAAAAGAAAAAATGTTCTTCGTAAAGAAAACGAAGAACATTTTTAATTGTTCATGTAGGGTTTTCCCCTACGTTTTTTATTTCACTTCTTCTCAGCTGGTGCTGCGCTAGCGCTTGCTGAAGGAGCAGCCGTGACAGCAGCTGAAGCAGCAACGGTTGGTGCAGCTGATGGAGCTGCCTCTGCCGTAACGGTAGCTGAAGCTGATGCCTCAGAAGCAGCTGGGTCCTTTGCAGGGCAACCAGCAACAAAGCAAGCAACAATTGAAAGTAATGCAAAATTCTTCATTTTTTTCTCCATTATATGTAACCAAATGTAATCACTTAGATTACGCAACAATAAAATATATCAGTCGAGCAAATTTGTATTGAGAAATTACAACTTGATACAATTCAAGGCTTCTTAGAATCCAAATATTTCGATGCTGATGCAAGAACCTTTGGATCGACATCGCGAGGATCTCTTTCGCGAATATAGACAGGAAACCTAACCTTACCATCCTTCGTGAGACCATCACCAGTCTGCGGATCGGGTTGGCCCTCCATCTCAAGGACTCGGCCAATCCATGATTCAGGATCAACATTGATCTCGGCCTTAAGCTTGTCGGTAAATCCCCCAGCGACTCGAGTCACAACTCCATTTGGCAGGACAACTTCAAAGCCTCCCCACAAGCCTTCTCTCTTCGATCCCCTGCGGCCCTCATAATGACCCACAATAATTCCTTCATATGTCGCCACAGGTTTCATCTTACGAATATTCGAAGATCTTTTAAAGAGGTATGGAGCCACCAAGTCCTTCACCATAATGCCTTCGTAGCCAGCATCAGTGTCGGCCATGTATGCTTCAAGTAGCTCCTTTTCGTTGCTGACCAATCGACCTGGAACCTGAACGACGGACGAGTTTCCGACCTGCCCAACAAGTTCCTTAACGAGTTCGACTCGATCCTCGAGGTCTAGGTGATTATCTTGGTCACGCCAGTCAGAGAAGTGAAGGGCGTCGAAGACATGGAAGATCATATTCGAATCATCCTTGCCTTTCTTGTGCGACATCACGACAGAAGCCGATTCGTTCCAGTCTGCACCCATTACTTCCCCATCGAGAACGAACTCATCCCATGGAGCCGCTTCGATCAAAGATTTGATTCGTGGAAGAGTCTCAAGAACAGTACCGTTCCGCGTGAACATCGTCACTTCGCCATTATGCTTCACGGCAACACACCTGAGACCGTCGAGCTTCGGTTCGACACGAACCGGATACATAATAGGATCTTCGATGATGATACCCTTACCATCCTCATAACGAGTCGAAAGAGTTTCTGCAAGCTGCACAGAGAATCCGACAATGGCACCCGGCCATACCTTATTAACTGTCGTGGACTGAACACCGCAACGAAGGTTTTTTAGAAGAATTCTTTGGCACCATTTCTGTTCCAATAGTGTCATGCAGTGGAATTTTTTTTCGACCAGATCCCGTGCCGCATTGCCCGTTGCCTCCCGCGAGGACAGTTTATTTAGTGTATTAAGAAAATCTATTACAGTAGAATCATGTGCCGATTCATCGCTAAGAGACGTCTTCGGCATCTTGAACTTGTTGACATAATAGTTGACATAAGGATCGCCGGCGGCGATGAAGATTCTCTTAAGAAGCTCGTTGTCGCTCTGCGCCGCGAGAAGTTCTTCCTTAAATAGACGAGAATTGTTTGATTCAAGTTGCTCCAAAATATCAATGATGGATGGCATAGGAAAACTATACCATGGTCATGAAAAATTTTGCACCAAAATCAATCCCAATAATCTTTTTTGAATTCTAATTTCATTTCTTCAACGATCAAAGCAATTTTATTAATTGCTTCTTTGACGACAGGACCATCAGAGTTTGGATCATTCAATTTAATCTCTTTGATTGATTTAACGATATTACTCAACGTGGCTGCATTCTCTATCGTCTTCATCGCTCTTTTTCGTTTCTCTTGGCTCCACGTCTCTTGTTTTTTTTGTGAATCTTGGATTTTATCCGAATGTGCAGAAGATATGTCTGGTTTTGCTTGTTCAACATCATAAACAATAACTCTCTTCATTTTTTTATTTTTCTCCTTGTTGTCAAGTTAGTTTGTGTCAGGAGTTTGTTGCTGCTTTCTCATTTGTTTTCGTTGTTTTTTTGTCAAAGCACCAACAGGCGTTGATGATGCTTCTTTTAAGACGACGGACTCATCTTCATCAGTGATAGAAATTTGAGGATGCAAATCCTCAAACGTATCTTCATCAGTTTCAGGTTCGCCTGTCGATTCATTCAAAACAACAGGAGGAGGTATAACGACGACCCCTGCCGCAGGATTAGATACATATTTCTCGACGCATAGTGAGAAAGATTCTTGATTAGGAGTTAAAACCCCCAAACGTTTGCAGAGCGTATCTAGACCTTCGTACGTTGTAATTCCTCTATCCTTAATAAATTGGTTTAAATTCGTCTTTCTTTTTCGCAGTAAATCTTCTAACCTAATTTGCGATTTCTTTTGATACTTTGTCGCTTTCATTTCTTAACACTTTCTTGCATGTTCGATATCTTGAAGAAGCTCTGCAATTCCACTCTGGAACATCGGCGAGCGAGCAACATCATCCAATTTTTCATCGGACATATTGATACCGTATTGATCAGCAATTGCTTCGGCAAATTTTCTCATCACCCTAAGCACGTAATTTCTCGCAGAAGAATGATTCATTGTATATCCAATCTCTGTCATTGTATCGGCAATATCACGATAATTTACGCCATCGTCGACGGTCGCGTAACCTGATTCGAACTTTTTTCCTTTTTTCATCATTTCAATCATCTCCTTCCTGCTTTACCAACCTGATAAACGGCCTAGACATCCGAGGCGAAAATTGAGAAGTTTGAATTTCTCTAAGCCTCGTATTCAAGTCATTTTCGATTTGAGCCATCTGCTGTTGAGAAACATCAACAGGCGATTCTTCTTCATTCATCTCGATAAGAATTCTTCTCAATGAAAGGTATTGCAAAAAATTAATGATAATTTGCGCAACCAATACACATAAAAGAATTTCTAAAGTCATTTTAGTCCTTGTCCTGATGCAATCAGGCTAACATCTTCAGGGGTAATCTCGTATCGAGGATCTTCTAAAACATCATCGACAAGACCGAAACGAAGTCGTAAGATTGCGGCTTCTTTCGGGTTCAACTGTTCCAGTACTTCTCTAGCAACGAACATTAATTGTTGCGAAGAAATCATGTCTAAAGGAGAAACGTATCTGTCATCAACAAGCTTGTCTTCTAGCGTATCTGAACCTGCCTCTGATGATAAAGGTTGATCAAGAGACAGAACTTTTCTTCCTGAAAAGTTCGTTGCGTTAAAAACAGCATCCGACGTTCCTGTCATCTCCTTTAATTCTTCATCTGTCGGATCACACCCCATCGTTTGGCGATACTCTTCTGCAGCAGCAGCCATTTTTTTCTGCGCGGTAACTGCATGCGCAGACATACGAATGATACGCTTCCGCTTAAGGATATACTGCCCAATCGCTTGCTTCACCCACCATGTTGCATAGGTTGAAAACCGAAATCCCTTCGTCCAATCAAACTTTTCAATCGATTTCATCAATCCAAGATTACCTTCTTGGATCAAGTCTTCCAAAGGAATATTGTATCCCTTGTACTGTTTCGAAATGTAAACGACCAATCGAAGGTTTGATTCAACAAGCTTCTTCTTCGCTTTTAAAGCAATGCCTCCTCCTTTTTCATACTGCTTGAACAACTTGACCATCTCTTCATGAGATAGCTGCGGATACTTCTTTAGTGAAGTTAAATAGTTTGCAATTCCGCTGCGATCTTCATCCGAAACCAGCTGCTTTTTTAGCTTTGGTTTCTTCGGTTGAAGTTGTTGTTCTGTTGACTCCATTTCAATCGGCCTCCACAGGAGGAAGCTTGCTCAACCATTCTGCATGAGCCGCTCGGCGTGACGAGCGAAGCTGCATCTCTTGTTGAATATAACACATCTCAATCTCCCATGGATATGGATTCAGATTCATACGGCTTACCTTCACAATCGAATCATCAAGTGATCGAACCATCCGGTGCAGATCATCGTCATCCATGGTAACGAGCACCTCACGGTCAAACTTGTGAGGATATGGAATAGGACTTTCGTCGACATATCCATCATGCTGTCCATACATCTCCGTATCATTCTCAATCATCTCAACATCGTTGCTCTTGTTCTTCTTGTTCTTCTTCTTACTCATATGTTTTGCCTTTCGGCCTCCTTTTATAATTTTATCAAATACCTTGTTTATTTTGCACGACAAACAAAAATTAATTTCACAAAGGAATATCAAACTTTTTCGACATGTCAAACACCGCGATGTTCTTTTGCTTCGCCTCAACATCGACATCAATTGATCGGGAACGCAACAACTTAAGTTGACATTCTGGAACGTAGTGAATCATATCACTGTGCTTCCTTCGATGCACGAAATTACCATTTACGAGGTGAGGCTCAGTGTTACTGATGTGTTGCAATGGAAGAACCCCAGTTGGCCAGGTTTCCATTGTGGCATACATGGCTTCCTCCATAGACAAAGAATCTTCATTGAATACATGATGATGCGTATCGAAAACAACAGGAACGCCTGTCGAACGATGAACGCCAAGAAGATCGACGACCGAATACGCTGTTTCATCATTTTCAAGCGTCAATCGGCAACGAATATTGTCAGGAAGAGCATCAATGCGTCTGGAAAGCTGGTCGGAACGATCAGACTTTCCGCCATGAATGTTGATTGCATACCGAGGACTCATGTCCACCCCCATTGTGTCAAACATCCATGCATGAATTTCAAGTTCCGTGATCGCTTTTTGAACAACAGAATCAGAATCTGATGACAGTACACAAAATTGTCCAGGGTGCGTCGTCACACGCAGTTTATGATCTCTTACAATCTTGCCTGTAAGGGCAAGAGCTCGAGCTAGATTTTCATTTCCACGCCACAAAGCAGCATCAACTTGATCTGCCAAAGGAAACATTGCAGAAGAAATCCTGAACAAAGAAATTCCAGCCTTGATGATGCGAGGCAACATCAAATTCAATGCAGAAACATTGTGTTCGTATGTTGCAGCAATCTGCTCGGAAGTGTATTTTCCTGTTCGATACCTTCCAAGCTGTAGAGTCCGCTCGTCCATTGCATTGTATTGCTCAGTACGACCTGTCCTTTGAATCTTACGTTCATCAAGCCAGTGACAACAAATACCTAATGACATGATCTATACCATACAGCAAAAGACGAATGCTTTGCACTACGGCGAAAATTTATTTCACGTCATCCAACTTTTACCGCAACAATTTCTACATCCGGTAGGTCTTGCCTCAATGCTCGAACTGCCATGATGTTCTTTACAGAGTCATCGTAAAAGTAAACGCGCTTTATCCTTCGAGACAAAACTTCGTCTTCAATCACGTCTGCTTTCGCTTGAGGATTGCTAGATCCAACAGCAAAGATGCGAATGTCATGAATCCCTTGACTATTCAAAAACTCTTTTACAGGAACAGGGTTTCCACGAGCAGTCAAGATAAAAACATTCTTGACACCAACATCACGGATCGCCATCCTCAACTTCAATAATGTGTTGTTCATAGGTTGAGGATCGATCAATCCTTCAAAATCAGAAAAATCAAAAGAATCACCAGGATCAGGAGTATAGAGCGCATACTGACGTGGCGATAAAGAAAATTCTTCACCGTCACCAGACGTGACATGAATCATGGATCCTGTCTTCACCAGCGTGTCGTCAAAGTCAAAGACATGTATCTCGCTAGATTTAACCACGGATTCTGAAATCAACTTCTTCTTCCTCATTTTTAACATATCACTTATTCTACCGAAGGTACACACCCAGCAGTTAAAGATATCTCTTGAGATGAAGACTTTATTGATTTACATGCCTCGGGACACAAAGCGATAAAGCTTCCAACTTCGTCGACGTAATATTCATCAGAAGCACCGGTGCAAGAATTCTCATCTTTCACAAGGGTAAGATAACTTGCGTTTGAACCTATCTTGTCAACCTTCAACTTTGCTGTAGAAACGTCGATGGGACCCTCATCACCTGACGTAGGAATCTCTATCGTACAAATCGAAGACGTGATAGAATCAATAGAGTCTGCAATCTTTTGAAACACGACGTCAAACTTATCTGCTTGACACACAGGAAAACGTAATCCTCCCGTGAGCTTGCTCAAAGATTGATACCCATGACCCGCTGTCACGGCTGTCGAACAAATATTGCTAACAATCTCTTCTTCAGGAAAGAAAGGATCTTCAGGCTTACCATTTGGATCTATCTTTTCTCCAAAGTCTTCATCCACTGCGTCAGGCTTCTCCATCATCCCAACGATGCTGTAAAAAACATAGTTCCTGTTTTCAGGAGTTCCAAAATGTTCAGGAGCGACCTTCGTCAATAACTTATCAAACTCAATTGCAAATACCTGACCCCCAAGCGCAGACTGAAAATCATTCAATACCTTCTTCTTCTCAGGCTTGTCTGCGTCAGGATACCACCAGCACCCAGGAGAATCGTCTGTAACCTCTACGAAAACTTTAAACGCAGAAGGACGAAGCCATTTAATCCACCCATCAGGAGCAAGACCGAACATATCTGGTCGATAGTTTTTAGAGAACAAAGTATCTAATATGACACAAGGAGAATCATTGCTCTGAACGTCATAGCTATAATGATAGAACTTCCCGGGGTTATTTCCAGGAGGCGACGATCCTATATTAGCACACCCTCCAACGGGAATTGTACTTAAAGGAGCTTCAAAACATGCTGTCACATTCCATGATTCAGAAACTCCATGCTTTACGATCATGATGACTCGATAATCCAACCCCGCCTGATTCATCACTTTCGCAAAGTGATCATTAATGTTCTTCGTGATTGAAGATATCTCTTCACCCATCGAACCTGAATTATCGATCACAAAAACAACGTCAACAGGCCGTGCAGAAGATACCTTAGACGCAACTGACTCGACGCATGCTTTGTCGTCTTGCACGGATACATCGTGTAGATTCGTCTCTAAATCACCTGCTTCCAAGAGTGAGGCTGCAGCGGCACATGCTCCTAATACAGTCGCTAGCGCTATACCAACCAAGCCGCCTCTTCCAGTTCTATGGGGCGTTTTGTTCATATACCTTTCAATAAGTATATCGCAGAAGAAATTATCAAAAAATCTTGCGCAAATGCCCGATCCACGCAATACCAACCCTACCATGAGTCGTCAATACACGCACTGAACCATCTCGAAAAGGTTTGTCCAAAACAAGAACGACGTCTTTAAAAAAGACAAAATCAACCTGAGTATACGCTGGATCATTCGGTGTGAATGGATCATACACAGTGTTCCAAACAGGAATAGCCTCGACATCGCCAGGAAGCTTTGTCTCATCCAGCATAACCAAATCGCCAGGCCTGATGATCGGCTGATCTTCCATCGATAATTCGATGGATAAATATGCAGACTAATTTATCTAGAATTTCTATTGACCAATGTTTCATACGCAGAGGTCAATATGTGGTCGGGCAACCTCGGAACCAAGATCGACCTCTCCAACAAAGATATTGAATCCATCCGGGGTTCGGTTCCGGCTGCGGCAAGCGCAGCTGCCTCACCCCTTATCACTCCAACAACCTTGTTCGCATCAACAACGGTGCCGTCATCCAGTCGTGCACCTCGAGCCACCCACTGCCACACAAGTGCTCGGCTGATCTCTGCCGTCGCTGCATCCTCCATCTTTCCATCCATCGAAACGCATCCGTTTCCACCCAACCATGCATCGATGTACACCAATGCAGACCGTACGGCCTCACACAAGCCGGCATCGGTCCGCACCCCCATCATCGGCTCAAGAATTGCGTCAAGGTCCAATCCACCCCCGGTCGGGACGTTCCACCTCTGCTCCAATGCTCCATCGAGCTCGCGATAAAACACGTCCATCGCGACCGGCACCAGGTCCGGATGTGCGACCCATGTTCCATCATGACCGGCTGCCACCTCGCGGATCTTGTCTCGCCGCACGGCATCGATGGCGGCCTGCCCGGCAACAGGATCCTTCCGGCTAGGAACTTGAGCTGCCATTCCACCGATGGCATGAGCACCACGTCGGTGAGCCACCGTAACGACCCAACGCGCATACTCTGCCAAGGCAGGTGAATCCATCGTCATCTGGGCTCGATCCGGCAAGACGTATCCAACATCATCATGCATGCTACGTATCAGAGACAAGACATAGTCCCATCGACCGACGTTCAATCCGGTGATTCGATCACGCAGGGCCCAAAGGATGTTCTCAGCGCGGATCAATCCTGGAACTGTCTCAATCAGCGCGGTCACACGAATCGAAAACTCTGGAATCTCAAGGGTGTCTTCCACCCAAGCCAATGCTCTATGCCAAAAACGAGCCTCAAACTCCGTCTCAAGCTTTGGTAGGTAGAGATACGGGCCCGTACCACGCTCTAATAATTCCCTTGCATTCCACCACAGGAATAATCCGGCATCGACCAAGCTGGCAGGTGCTGGGGATCCATCAACAAGCCAGTTACGCTCGAACATATGAAGGCCCCGCGGTCTGTAATGAAGCGTCGCAGGATTGCGACGAATCTCATGCCTCACGCCGCCGCAATCGACTCGCAGGTTTCTTCTGCTGATTCCGGTCAAGGTCGATTGCGTCTTTAACGTGTTATGCCATGTAGGAGACAGCGAATCCTCGCCATCGACCATGTACCCGGATGCTCCGCTGTTCAAGGCGTTGATCGCCATCTTCGGCTCGACGGCCGGCCCGGTGATCTCAACTCGACGATCGATCAAGTCCGACGGCACCGCTCGAATCTTCCATATGTGGTTCGTCGACGCCAATGCGGTCGGCATCTCGATGACTGCACCAAGGCCTCGAGGGTCTCGCCTCATCTCATCTCTTGCGGTCACCATGGCAGCATGGTCAGACCTGAAACTTCGAACAAAATCGTCGACAAACTTTGTCGACCACGGGTTTATGATGTTGTTGTACGGAATCATTGCTTTTGCTTCGAATATATAACAATCGATCTTGGGTTTAAAACCTAATATGGCTACTTTTCTTCATGATCGATTCGTCGACGACGGTCTTCAGGCTTCACATACGGACAGTGCCTGCACCCGGTGTTGCAACAATACCCTCGATGTAACAGGAAGTCTCCCGTCAAGATGACTCGCCCGGTCTCTGGATCTATGTAATAATCTTCGCTCTTCAGGATCATACAGATATATATGACTCCTGCTCAAAGAGAAGGACCGTTTCGATGCAAAAAATCTCTCGAGATTCTCGAGAGCCAACAACGGTTTAGGAAACAGCAACGTTCCCAGGATCGATATCATCGTCCTCTTGCGGCCCAGAATCAGGGGGAATCTCTGTTAAATCATCAGGAGGCGCCGGCTCGGTGTCGGCAGTTTCATCTGTCTCAAGCACGATCTTAAAACGTTTCATTGCTTGACCGATCTCAAATCTTACAGCACGACGAACCTCTTCGCGGATCAACCTCTTGATGTTTTGTTGCCTCATGATATAAAGTATTGTTGAACACAACAATTTGTGCAAGTTCTATAAACACAAATGGGATCCTTTTGGATCCCATTTGTTTAAACGAGTTTAAACTTATCAGGTTCCTAATGAACCACCCTTCGTCGTATGGCTAGAACCTCGCACCGGTTGGCCTGTACGAGTGTCAACCACCTGGCTGCTGCTACGACCATACACTGCGTCTTGCATGCTAGTCACGTTTTGCGTCTTGAAAACGCCTTCTAATGCTTCATAGGCATTATACTTTTCCTCAACTTGGTCTGCTGTCAATGACTTGTTTTCAAAGTATGTAAACAACAAATCAGGTAGCGCTCCTGGATACACGTCTCTTACGTTAAAAAAGAAATCATCGTAATTTCGAGCTTCTGCTTTTAACTTATCGATACCTGGAACTTTGGAAACAAGAAATTTCCAAAGGCGGACGTACTGTTTTCCTTCCAAAAACTTGGCGTAATCAGCCTCTGAATCGATGTCCTCGCTCAACATCCTCCTAACTTCTTCATTGATAATCTTGCGCAGTTGGTTCACTGTGATCTTCATGCTAGAGTGCTCCCTCAATGTCATTAAATATTTCGATTAAATCTTTTTTTGTTTCTATGCCAAAAATTTTCCCGAGAATTCTCGAGATGACAACTGAAAGAAACATGCACTGTCGCTCAGGAAATGCGGTCGATTTGACTC
>SXGQ01683912.1_pt1 | contig 10927 bp, 10 predicted proteins | sample 3178371 | NCBI WGS metagenome assembly SXGQ01 (sample SAMN11356859, study PRJNA531348) | freshwater metagenome | isolation source: freshwater sample F1-20 | place: China: Fuxian Lake, Yuxi | collected 2017-12-25 | reverse complement strand
GGCCTCATGGGTGGCTTCACAAGCCGCCTTATAATCCACCACTTCGCCTTTCATAATCCCTCGAGCCGAAGCGACCCCCACCCCGATGATGTCCAGCATGCGACTCGGCGATACTTGGCCGACCAGCACGACGATTTTATTAGTGCCGATTTCTACGGCAGCAATGATTCTGGTACGATTAGAACTCACGTTTCCCTTTGCGTTGATCCACTGGTTTTAAAAATTTTCCAGACGGCTTAGACGACGCTTCAGGCGAGGCATTTTCCAACCTAACTGGCACTTGTCCGTCAAAAGTTAAATTAACTGATTTAAGCATTGGATCCGGTAATTCATGGGCTCGATCGATAATATAGTCGAGCTGAGCCACTTGCTTAAAGAAAGGCCGCTTACGGGTAAAGATGATCTCGGGAATATCCTGCGCTTTAACCACAATTTCATCCGCCACGGCTAAACGCGCCAGCGAAACAATCAACCAACCACGATAAAGGTGCGGAGCTTGCAGTTGCACCGTGGAGAGCAAAGACGAGACCTCCGCCATCCCGGCAATGGGGGCAAAGCCCTCCGCCGATGGCACGAGCCGAATTCCATCCAGCCACGGTAGCCCAGCCAACATCTGCTGATCATAATTCCTGCCTTCATAGACCACTCCATCTTTTGCCACTAAAAGTTGCTGCGGAGCCGTCGTGCCCACTTGTGCCTGCACCCGCGCGACCGGCGTGCGCTCCTGCAGCGTCACGACCAGTACGTCCGGAAAACTACGCGTCAGGACCGCAACCTGCACTTGCCCATGTACCATGAGTCGCTTCCGCAGAGCCGGCAAATCAAGCGCCATGAGACTGATGGCCTTCGGCAAAGCCAACACCTCACTGACCCATGCTTGCGCCAATACGCCGTTGGTAATCAGCACGACTTCGCGCACTCGCTCACTATGCACCGCGGTGGCCAGCGATGCTCGATCGGTGGCCCAGGAGTGCGCCAGATAATAAACCGCCCCCGTGACTCCCGCCAGCAACAGACTAATCCCGATCGCCTTCGTCCAGGCCAGAATCTGCCGCTGCCGACCGCGCCGTGACATGGCCACCGGCTGCACTTCTTGGCGAATATCACGCCAAGAACGCCCCGGAGGTAACGCAGGTTTAGCTTCCGGTTCGTTCATTGCTTAGCGACCAGCGCGAGTTGAAAGCGTTTGACCGCTGGGGCGACTAGCTCTCGACAAAGTCCCATAAAATCTAAGCCCACGCAACGCGCGCTCATTGGCATGAGGCTCGTGTCCTTCATGCCTGGCAGCGTGTTAATTTCCAGCAGGTAAATATCTCCTTCATTCGCTAACATAAAATCAATGCGCGCATAATCGCGTCCACCGCAGGCCGCAAAAGCCGTCTCGGCTGCTGCGCTAATTTTCGCGGCCAACTCGTCCGAAATTTTTGCCGGAGCAAAATACTCCGTCAGCCCCTTGGTGTACTTGCTGGTGTAGTCAAAGACGCCCGATTTAGGCACAATTTCAACGACCCCCATCGCCCGGCCCCGCAAAATTCCAACGGTAAATTCGCGCCCGACAATCCGCCGCTCCGCGATCCACTCGCCTTGCCGCAGCCCGGCTAAAGCGATCTCCAGCCCCACCTTCGAAGTCACAACCTGCAACCCCACGCTACTCCCCTGCCGATTTGGTTTGAGGACGACCTGTTCACCCAACTCCGCCGAGAGCGCCGCCGCCGTGGGCTTGTCGGCGGCGAAAAATCGCCGCCCGGGGGCTACTACTACGCCCATCGCGGAGACCGCTTGCCGGGTGCGCCACTTATCGAATGCCAGTTCACTGCCGCGCGCATCACAACCCGCGTAAGCAATTCCCGCCCCCTCGAGCAATCGTTGCATGCCGCCGTCCTCGCCGAAAACTCCATGCAGGGTCGAACAAACAATGTGGCGCGCCGGATCTAGCCCTAGCGGTAAAGCATCCGTTTCCACCGAGAAAAACTGCGTCGGATAGGTATAGGCCATCGCCAGCGCCGACGCCCGGCCTGAGCCGAGCGAAACTTCCCGCTCGGGCGAAGTGCCCCCGGCTAAAATTGCGATGATCGGTTTAAACATTAGGTCAGCCTCCGGTTTGATTGCTAGAGTGCAAGCCTCGCGCGCGACGTGATCTGTTCAGAGCACATCTTGCCAAACTTTTCCGTAAAGCATTACTTCCGGCTCAAGCTCGATTCCACGCGCGCGGCTTACCCGAGCCCGAATTATTTTGATCAGTTCAATGATGTCCGCACTCGTCGCCGACCCGCGATTAATAATAAAGTTGGCATGCACCGCCGAAACCTCGGCGTCGCCCACCCGCTCGCCTTTCAAACCCACTTCATCGATGAGCCGACCCGCCGAACCCGTCGGTGGATTTTTAAAAATGCAGCCCGCACTGGGCTCCCGTGGCTGAGACTCTACCCGCTTTTTTTGATAAGCCTCAATTTGTCCACGTATGGCGGTGGTCGCCGCCGCTGCGGGCGCCTGCAAGTAAGCCCCAACCGCAATGGCCTCCTGCAATTCGGCACAATGCCGATAATCCACGTGCAAAACCGCTTTTTTCAGCAACTGGAGTTCACCCAGCGGTGTCACCAACTGGACTTCCTCCACGACGTCAAACATCCACCCGCCCATCGCCCCGGCATTCATGCGCAAGGCCCCCCCCACCGAACCGGGGATTCCTTCCAGAAATTCAAAGCCCGCTAAACCCGCCTTCGTCGCTAAACCACATAAATTTTTTAAACGTAACCCCGCTCCGACCCAGACCCGACCATCGGGCTGAATCGTAAATTTCTGCCAATCGGGATGCGCCAGACTGATCACCACCCCCTCCACGCCCGCATCGGGAATGATTAAATTCGACCCGCGACCCAGCATTAAAATGGGCAAGCCAAACTCCTTCGCTTGGCGCAACAAGAGACGTAAATCCTCGACGTCTGCTGGCTCCGCATAAACCCGCGCGGGGCCGCCCACCCGCATCGTGGTCTTAGCGCCGAGCATTTCATACTCCAGCAATCTGGTCGCCGGACGCAGACCGCGGCGCACCGCTTGCAAAAAATCCTCCCACGTTGGCGCGGGGTGCAGCGTATTTATTTTAGCCGTGCTCATGCGACGGCCTTCTCCGATTCTCGCCGGCGCCCGGCGGGGGAACCGCGGGCGAGTAGCTCCAGATCAGGCACCATGGTGGCGAGACTATCTTCCTGCGCCTGGCGGAGGAGCTGCGCGCGGAATTGCGCGAGCAGCGCATCAGCCTCCAGCACGCGCAGCACTTCCGCGCGCAAGGTCGGGAGGGCTGACTCCGCCAGCACCAACCCGCCGCCCTGTTGCACAAAATAGGTGGCATTCGCCCACTGATGATTATCAGTCGCCTGGGGGTAAGGTAATAAAATCGCTGGCGTCACGCAGCGCACCAATTCCGCTAAAGTCCCCGCGCCCGCGCGGCTGACCACGAGATCAGCAGCGGAAAGCAAGACGCCCACCCGATCAGAAAAGGCCTCAAACCATGCGCGAACCACGACGCCGTCATGATTCACGTGCGACCGCTCGCCCGTCTGACCCTTGCCCAACCCCGTGACACAGTACAACTGGATGCCGGCCGACGCCAGTGCCGCCCAATTATCTTCAGCCCATTGATTGAGATTACTGGAGCCCTGACTTCCTCCGAGCAGCACGAGTAATTTTTGGGTAGGATGTACGCCAAGTTGGGCCCGCGCCACCGCTGGGGCTTGCCGCATAATATCTGCGCGCACCGGCAAACCTGTGGGGCGCACCCCCCGACCCCGTCGACCGGGCAAAGCCACTCCCGGAGGTAAATAAAGCCGTTGCGCCCCCCAAGCGAGGAGGCGGATCGTTCGACCAGGAATACGGTTGGCTTCATGCAAAGCGACGGGGATACCCCGCAGCCAACCGGCCAGCACCACGGCAGCAGTGGTGAATCCCCCAAAACCAATAATAACATCCGGTTGATAGGCGCAGATGAAGCGCAAACTAAATAATAAGCCCTTCAGCTGTTCTGCATAAAAACGCAGCAACCCGCGCGGCCCCCAGCTGAAAGGAGCACTCGGCACCCGCTCCACGGCCAACTGCGCGTAGTGGGCCACGAGACGCGCATCTACTTTTTTCTGACTGATGAACAGGGTGACGCCATGACCGCGCGCCAGCAGCGCCTCCGCCAACGCAATCCCCGGCGAGAGGTGCCCGCCCGTGCCACCACAAGCGATGACAAAGCGGCGCGCGTTAATTCCCGCGGCACTCATGCGACGACCTCCGTCAGCGAGCGGCGGCGGACCAGTGGCGGCGGTCGCTCCCACGTGCGCGCGGAATTAATAATCACGCCAACCAGCAAACCCATGAGCAGAAGATTAGAACCTCCCGCGCTAATGAACGGCAACGCCATCCCCTTCGAAGGCAACAGACTGGTGACCACGCCGAGGTTGATGATAGCTTGCAGACAAATCAGCAGGAGAGCGCCCGTCACGAGGAGAAACTGAAAAAGATTAGGCGCGCGCCGCACATGCAGCAAACCGGCGACGAAAATTGTGCTAAAAAGTATGACGACGGTTAACGTAAAAATCAGCCCCATCTCCTCCCCCATAATCGCAAAAATATAATCGGTATGCGCTTCGGGCAGAAAGGCATTTTGTTGGCGCCCATTGCCGAGTCCGACACCATCCACGCCGCCAGCCGCAAACGCTAACATCGCCTGCCAAGGTTGATAACCCGTGCCTTGCCGATTGGCCTCGGGATCGAGAAAGGAAAGCACGCGTTGCAGCCGCAGCGGATTAAATAAAATCAGCAGCGCGAAGAGGCCCAACAATGAGCCGATGGCGGGGAGCAAGAATTTCAAACGGACGCCCGCTAAAAAAAGGAGGACCACCCCAATCGTGCCGATCAGAAAAGCGGCGCCGAAATCTGGTTCCAAAATAATTAACCCAGAAAATAATCCAATCCAGCCGAGCGGGATAATAAAACCCCGCAGTAAATCATGGAGTTTGCTCTGATTGAGCGCCAAGTAATGCGCGAGGGAAAACACCATCGCGAGCTTGGCAAATTCGGAGACCTGCAAGCGCACGCCCCCAAAGCCGACCCAGCGGCGGGCTCCATTTACTTTAATCCCGATGCCGGGAATCAAGACGAACAACAAGGCGACTAGAGCGAGAACTCCCACCACCCAGGCAAATTTGCGCAATTGCTCAAGATCGACCATCGCCACGACCCACCCGGCCGCAATCGCCACCGCGAGAAAAATAAATTGCTTATACAGATAGGCGTAGGGCCCGCCCTTAATCGGCGAACTCGCGCTAAAAAGCACAACGAGACCGAGCACCACCAGCGCCGCGACGCAGACGACGATAACGCTCGCGGGGGTGATCGTAAGAGGTCGGCGGGGAACAGCGCTCGGCGAACTCACCGGGAGAGTGGTTTACTTCTTCGGCGGCTGTTCAACGGCAGGGGTTTCCACCTTGATCGTCGGCACCTCAGTACCCGCCCCCTTCAAACCAGCATCGAGATCTTGTCCAGGAGCTGGGACCGTCAGTTCAAAATAGGGCGTATTGACCGCCGGCGCGGGTGCCGCAGCGGCTGGAGCCGAGCCGGCCTTAGCGGTGACGACGCCTGTGCTTTTCGCGCCAACCGCTTTGGAGCCAGGAATAACGAGCTGTTGGCCTACGCGAACTTTAGAGGGATCGGTGATGCTATTAGCGGCGGCGAGTTCGCCGGTGGCTACTTGATATTTGCGGGCGATGACGCCGAGGCTTTCACCGGGCTGCACGGTATGCTTCACCGCATCACCCCGCGGCGCCACGGCCGCTGGCTTGTCGGTGGCAATTTTGGCCGGAGAGGCGGCCGCCGCGAAATCCTTCGGCGCGGCGCCAATTTTACCGGGCACAATTAATTTCTTCCCAGGCTGGAGGGCCGTACCGCTGCTCAGGTTATTGACCTTGGCCAGTTCGGTGACGGTGAGATTATTTTTCTTCGCAATGCTCCACAAACTATCGCCCTTCCTCACCGTGTAGGTCGAAACGGGCGCGACCTCGGCTGAAGATTTAACGGGCTCCAAGGCGGCGGCGGCCGGTGAACCCGGGCGGGTCGGCGTCGCATGACCTGCACTCAGCGCGGGGGTATAGGTTAACGGCGTCGCGACGTTTGCGCTGAGCTCAGCGGGCTGAGCGGCCGAGTGGGCAACCGGCGCGGTGGCATCGGGCGTAGGAATATTACGCGGACCAGTCTGACAACCGGGACTGGCAAAAATGAAGATGAACGCGAGGAAGTGCACCGCGATGACTGCTCCGAAGATTTGAAGGATTTTCATAAGTAGAATATGTGAGGCAGGATGGTTATTTTGCTATCTAAAAATAGATGTTATTCAGCGTTTTGGGCGAGGTGATGCCGTCGGCGGCCGCCAGGCTGGTTATTGGGCGCCCCTAAAACATTTAGCGGTACGCAACAACGGACCTTCCGGAACGATGGCCAGCCCCAGACGCAGTCGCCGCAATTTAGTCAGCGAGCGCACGATGGACTGGCGCAACAGCACCAAACTCGAACGAGTCAGCACCCGAAAATTAGGCGTATTTTCAAAATTATATTCGATGGGCATAAATGATGAGTTAACGAAGTTTCAGCGTGGCCAGTCCGGCCAGCGCACACCCGAGGGAGAGCACCCAAAAGCGCAAGACCACCTTACTTTCCGGCCAACCCTTTTTTTGGAAATGATGATGAATGGGCGCCATCAAGAAGAGACGCTGCCCGACGCCGGAGCGGCGCTTGGTGAGCTTAAACCAACCTACTTGCAAAATCACTGAAACGGCTTCGAGCACGAATACGCCCCCCACCAAGATAAGGGTAACTGGCTGATGAATCATGAAGGCCATCACGCCAATCAGCCCACCGAGAGCCAGCGAGCCGGTATCGCCCATGAAAACTTCCGCCGGATGAGAATTATACCAGAGAAATGCCATGCAGGCGCCAATGAGCGCGCCACAAACGACCGTCAATTCTCCGGCTCCAGGCACATGACTAATTAATAAATAGCCGGAAAAATCTACTCGGCCAGCCACGTACGCCATGATGCCAAAAACTAGTGCCACCGTGATCGTGCAACCGACGGCGAGTCCGTCCAAACCATCCGTGAGGTTGATCGCATTGCTGAAGCCAACGATCCACAGATAAATTAACATGAGCAGTAACCACCACGGCATGTAGTGGATGACGGCCGTCTTCACAAACGGCACCCATAGTTCGCGAATTTTGCCGGCGCTGAGCGGGTGCCAGAGCAAAATCCCCAGCGCGATAACCGTCGTGGCGGATTGCCAGGCAATTTTCTCCCACGATTTAATGCCGTTCTTATTTTTATGCATCACCTTCAAGTAGTCATCTCGCCAACCGGGAATAGTGAGGAGTGTATAGACTAACAGGGCGACAAACACCCAGATATTCGGCTCGGCCCAGAGCACACTGCTTAAAAATACCGATAAAAATATAATTAACCCGCCCATGGTCGGCGTGTGGGTTTTATCGAAGTACGTGGCGCCTAACGCGCCCGTGCGCTCGTCGATGTAGCCATGGCCAAATTTTAATTCCTGGAAACGACGAATCAGCCAAGGGCCAATAATAAAACCAATCACGAGTGCGGTGATCGCCGCGCCAATCGTGCGCACACTATTATAGTGCAACAACCGCAACGGACCGAACGAATCACCGTAGGTCAAAAGATGACTAAGCATAGCGCGCCTCCGTTATGATTAATCCCGCGCGATCGCTGGCGGCACGCTGAACGATACTCACGCGCAGCGGCGTTAGACCTCCGCCCTCGCTCGCGCCGATTTTTGATTTTTGGATAATAAATGCCATTTTAGTGCGCCGCGCTGACCGCGGTATCCGCCAAGACAGTTTCCAGTTCGTACCGACGACTGCCTTTCAAGAAAACTGCTCCGGTAAAATCTGCCAGCCGTACCCGCACGGGCTGCAAGTCAGTAATCACGGCAATCTGATCGGCCGCGTTGCCATTTTCTAATAACCCCTCCCGTAGAGCCGCCGCCGACCCACCGATCACAAATAAATAATCAGCCGGCCGTAAATGGATCTGTCGACCGACTTGCTGGTGATACTCTGCCGCGGCTGGCCCGAGTTCCTCCATACACCCCAGCACGTACAGGCGGGGAAGATTCGCCCCGACCTTGCCTTGAAACGCCTCGAGCGCATCCAGCATGGAGGCCGGATTGGCATTATAAAAATCACAGTACACTTGGGCGCGACCGAACTCCTGCAACTCACCACGCCACTTTGAGGGCAACCAATTCGCGATCCGCTGCTGTAAGTTGCTGTCCGTCACCCCGAGTTCACCCGCCAATGCCAGCGCGAGGGCCGCATTCGCGGCCATCCCACTGGAAACGCGAGGTAACCGAAAGTGCCGTTGACCACCCAACGTGACCTCCGTCGAGCTAGACCGCTGGGTCACTTTAAATTTTAAGCCACGACCGCTCCCCGTTGAATAATTTTCATTTTCCGGCACCAAAACGAGGGCATTAGCCAACCTGTGCAAAACTTCAAACTGACCGGCGCTGGCCGGAAATACTTTCAGCCCACCCGCTCGCGTGGCGGCCAATAAAAAGGCCTTCTCCTGAGCCACCCCGGCGAGCGAACCGAGTCCAGCCAAGTGTGCCGGCGCCACGAGCGTGAGCAAACTATGATCAGGTTCGATCATTTCAGCCAATGGCGCCATCTCGCCCGGGCCACTGATCCCCGCTTCAATCACCGCGTAAGCCTGCCGCGTCGTATCGAGCTTGGTGAGCGTCAAAGGCACGCCGAGCTGATTATTTAAATTTCCCTCGGTGGTCAGCACGTGCGTCGCCCCACCCAGTAAAATCCCCAGCAGATCTTTGGTCGAAGTCTTGCCCACGCTGCCCGTAACTCCGATGACCGTCCCGTTAAATTCTCGCCGATGTTCCCGCGCGATGCGTTGCAGCGCCCGCAAGGGATCCGCCACTACCAATTGCGCTAAGCGACTGCCAGACACCGCCTGACTAACGAGTGCCGCCACAGCACCGCGCGCGGCGGCCGCCTCGAGAAAATCATGTCCGTCACGCTGCGCTGTTTTCAAGGCGACAAACCCCTGCCCAGCAACCAGCGTCCGCGTATCGGCCGTAAAGCCGCTGAGCGGGCTCACGGGTGTACCCACCCAGTGTCCACCGGTCCAAGTCGCCATTTTTTCTGCGGCAAAAGTGGGCATTGGCGTCATTAACCCAACGAACTTGCGAGTAACTCCCGCGCCACTTGCCGATCATCAAACGGCACAATCGTGTCGGCTAATTTCTGATAAATTTCGTGGCCCTTCCCCGCGATGAGCACGCAATCACCGAAGCGCGCGGCGGCCAACGCCTGCCGAATCGCTTCCCGCCGATCCGGCACAAAAGCGATCCGCTCCGCCGCAATCACCCCCGCTTGCTGATCGGCAAAAATCTGGGACAGCGGCTCTGCGCGAGGATTATCAGCGGTCACCCAAACCTGATCCGCAATCTCCTGCACGATTTTCGTGAGCTGCGCACGCTGGGATCGATCACGCTGGCCGCCACAACCATAGACCATGAACAGACGCCCTGGCGTCAGGGTCCGCAGCAGACTTAACGAAGCCCGCATGGCGGCGGGGGTATGGGCATAGTCGACATAAACCTGCGCTGCAGACCCAACTGAGATACGTTCCATCCGACCAGGTACCGAGGAAAAATATTTTAAACGGACGGCAATGACCGCTGGATCACGACCCAGCGCATAACAAGCGGCAAACGCCGCGAGTAAATTACTGACATTATAACGACCGAGCAACGGGCATTCTACCTCGATCGCCCCTTCTGGCCAAATTAAGCGAAAGGTGGTGCCATGCGCAGTCACCTGCACTTGCTCCGCTCGCACGAGCGCAGTCGCCGACTCCCCAAAGCTGATCAGACGTACCCCTGCGGGGAGCGCTGCCGCCAATTCGCGACCGCCCGCGTCATCAATATTAACCACCGCTACTTTTGGGAGAGGCCCGTTCTCACCAATAAAAAACCGCCCCTTCGCCCTGAAGTAAGCCGCGTTCGTCCCGTGGTAATCGAGATGGTCTGCCGTAAAATTAGTAAACACCGCCACGCCGAACTGCAGCCCGCCCACCCGCTGTTGATCAAGGCCGCGCGAACTGACTTCCACCACCGCTTGGCGGCAACCGGCCTCACGCATCTGCGCCAAGAGACCATACAACTCTAAAGACTCTGGCGTCGTCTGATACGCGGGCACCACCCGATTCCCGAGATCGTAGTTGATCGTCCCCACCAGGCCGACTCGCCGGGTCGTCGTCGCTAATAAATGCTTGATAAGATGAGCGACCGTCGTTTTCCCATTCGTGCCGGCGACCCCAAGCACCTCCAGCGATCGGTCCGGGAAATGATTAAAGCGCTGCGCCGCTTTCGCGAGAGTCCACCGGACATCCGCCACTTGGATATAAGTCACGCGCGCCGCCGTGCCACTCGGAATTTTCTCGGCGACAATGGCAACCGCCCCACGACTGATGGCTTGGTCGATAAAAGCATGCCTGTCTGTCCGATTTCCCGGTAGCGCAAAAAATACATTACCAGCCAGCACTCGACGGCTATCACTCGCGAGACCCGAAATAGGACGATCTAAATCGCCTTTGCTCGCGAGGATTTCATCGGCCGGAAAATAGTCCGCTAAATTTGGCGCCGGCTTGAAGAGTCCAGTCGTCGGCCGATTTTTTACCCGCGTCCGGACGACGGGCTGGTCCCGAAAAGCGGCCACCAGCGGATAGTTAGGCGTGAGATAACCAATCATGGGAAACTTCCTTGCGCCGCGAGAAAAGTGCGATTGGTCGGCAGCACTGGCTTGATATCCAGATACTGGATGAGTTGCTCCGCAATGTGGTGAAATGCGGGCG
>SXGQ01583593.1_pt1 | contig 10927 bp, 10 predicted proteins | sample 3178371 | NCBI WGS metagenome assembly SXGQ01 (sample SAMN11356859, study PRJNA531348) | freshwater metagenome | isolation source: freshwater sample F1-20 | place: China: Fuxian Lake, Yuxi | collected 2017-12-25 | reverse complement strand
GTGCTCAGTCTGATTTGTGCAGCTTCTTTGAGATCCATCCCGGCACAAAAGGTACCGCAATCTGCCGAGGTCAGCACAATGACCCGCACCGCAGGATCGGCATCGAGTTCGCCCCAAAGTTCATAAAGCCGTTGGTTGGCCCATGACGACAGAGCATTGCGCGCCTCAGGGCGGTTCAGGGTGATGGTGGCCACCCCCTCTTGCCGCTCGATCAAGATCTCTTGACTCATGGCCGAGGCCCTTCGACGCCCGATCTGCAGGCGTCCATTAATTTCTCGTATTTCATAAAATCAATAGTAATTCCACTTCACGGAAATCACAATTATTTATTCCTTCATTCGGGAAAACCATGTGATACTTTTTTTTCCGATGGCAATAAGATGAATTTCATTTAAAAACACCCAAGTCCAAAACATAGGACGGTCGTAAATCTTGAGGCAAACGCATATGAGACTTGGATTTTTGAATCGGATTGCAGCCTTGGGTGCAGCCATCGCGCTGATCGCGGGCTTAACCGGCGTTGCGCAAGCGCAGCCCTACCCTCAGAGGTCGGTGCGCCTGGTGGTTGGCTTTGCGCCGGGCGGACAAACAGACCTCATCGCGCGTCTGGTGGCACAGCGCTTGTCTATTCACTTGGGTCAATCCGTCATCGTCGATAACCGTGCCGGTGCCGATGGCGTGCTGGCCTCGCAGTTGATTGCCCGCGCCGAGCCCGACGGCTACACCTTGTATCTGGCCACCGCCACCCACGCGATCAATGCCAGCCTATTCAAAGCCGCTAATTACGATGCGTCCGCAGACTTCACGGCGATCTCGCTGATTGGCGAAGTGCCCAACCTGGTGGTGGTCAAGGCTGGTGTCAATGCCCGCACTTTGGCCGAATTCATTGCCGATGCCCGCGTCCGCAAGGGCGCTTTAAGCTACGCCACAGGCTCGAGCGTGACCTATCTGGCTGCCGAGAGCTTCAACCGGGCCGCCGACATTCAGGCCCAGCGCGTGCCTTATAAAGGCGCTGCTCCAGCCATGGCAGCATTGATTGCCGGCGACGTGGACTACACCATGGTCAACGGCCTCGGGCCGGTGCTGCCCTTGCTTCCAACAGGTAAGGTGCGCGCTTTGGCCATTGGTGGATCCAAGCGCAACCCCTCAGCGCCCGATATTCCGACGGCCAGCGAGGCCGGCATGCCTGGTTTCACCAGCACGGTTTGGTACGGCGTCCTGGGGCCGGCCAAGCTCCCGCGGGAGGTGGTTGAACGTGTGGCCGCCGCCACCCGCAAGCTGCTGAGCGAGCCGGAGGTGCTACAGATTTTCAACGCCCAGGGCGTGGAGCCTCGGTTCATGGCCTCCGAAGAGTTCGGCGCATTTCTGCGCGTTGAGGTGCCGCGCTGGGCCAAATTGATCAAGGACACCGGCGCCACCTCCAATTGAGCAAGGGCGCGGTCCCGCTGCGGTCCGACAGATTTACAGACAGATTTCTACCACCAGAGGGTTTGATGCAGTCAACACAACAAATGGAGCCGACGACCGATGTCATCGTCGTCGGCGGCGGCGGTTCCGGGCTGGCAGCAGCCATTGAGGCGGCCTCGGTGGGGCGACGCGTGATCTTGTTGGAAAAGGCGCCCAAACTCGGGGGCACCACGGCCTGGTCCATAGGCTCCATCAGCGCCACAGCCACGCCTCACCAGATTGCCAAAGGGATCAAGGATGCGCCCGGCGGTCACTTCGAAGACATCCCCAAGTTTGCACAGCACCTCCAATGCGAGGACAACCCGGGCCTACGCCATATCCTGACCAGCCGCGTGCCGGACACCATGCGCTGGCTCATGGGCCTGGGTGTGCAGTTTTTCGGACCCATGCCCGAGCCACCGCACCGTCAGCCACGCATGCACAACGTGATTCCGAACTCGCGCGCCTACATTGCGCACTGCCGCAAGGAGGCACTTCGGCTAGGGGTCGAGATCCGAACCGGTGTGCGCGTGACCGATCTGATCGAAGAAGGCGGGAGGGTTTGCGGCGTGGTCGCTGACGATGGGTCTGGCACTGAACTGCGCCTCCGGGCCAAGGGTGCCGTGGTGTTGGCCAGCGGTGATTACAGTGCCAGCAAGGAGCTCAAGCAGGAATTGATTTCCGAATCGGCTGCCCGCATCGCCCCGATCAACGTCTACAGCACGGGTGACGGTCACACCATGGCCCAGCGCCTTGGCGCCTACATCATCAACGGTCATCTGGCGCACATCGGTGTGCGCTTCGTGCCGCCACCTCGCCGAAGTCTGGCCGAGGCACTGCCCGCTTCGACCTGGCTGGCGCGCTTTGTCAAGTTTTGCATGGACACCATGCCCATGGCCTTGCTGCGCCCTTACCTGATGAAGTTTTTGGTCACCGTGATGGAGCCGTCTGACACCTTGTTCAAGGCTGGCGCCATCATGGTGGCACCCGACGGCGAACTGATCAGCGATTGGAACCAGGACCGCAAGGCCCTGCTGGGCGCGCGCACCGAGCACAGCGCCTACGTGCTGTTTGATGCCAGCATCGCCAACGCCTTTTTTCAGTGGCCCAACTACATCTCGACAGCGCCGGGCGTGGCCTACGCCTACCTGGCCGATTACCGCAGCAACCGGCCGGACTTGTTTCACACCGACACCTCCATTGCTGGGCTGGCCGCCAAAGCCGGCATGGACCCAGCCAGGCTGACGGCTGCCGTCGAGGCGGTCAACCAGCGCCGCGCTGACGCGCCCTCAGCCAACGGCACGCCGCCGCGTCTGCAGGCCGGTTATTGGGTCTTGCTGGGGCCGGCCCGATTGTTTGTGACCTTCACCGATGGAGGGCTGGCGGTTGATGATTCACTGCGGGTCATCAATCGCGAAGGTCAGGTCATACCGGGCCTGTATGCCGCCGGCTCCACCGGCCAAGGTGGATTGGTACTCGAGGGCCATGGCCATCATTTGGGCTGGGCTTTCACCTCCGGACGACTTGCGGGCCGCAATGCCGCATTTGAGTCTCTCACCCCTAAAACTTAACCTTGAAACAGGAGAAATGTATGAAATTTACCTTCACGCATCGACTGACGCAGTTGGGCAAAGTGCTTTTGTCCGGCTTGGTCTTGTCCATGGCGGCCGCCATGCCGGCGGCCGCTCAGTCTGCGGCAACGCAACCCTGGCCTAACAAGCCGATCCGGCTGGTGGTCGGTTTTGCTGCTGGCGGCGTCACCGAAATCATGGGTCGTGCCTTGGCCCAGCGGCTTTCGGCCCAGCTCAACAACCCGGTTTACGTGGACTTGCGCACAGGCGCTGATAGCTTGCTGGCTTCGCAAAACGTGGCACGCTCTGAGCCTGACGGCTACACGCTTTACTTTGCATCGGCAGCGCACGCGGTCAATCAGCACATGTTCAAGAAGTCTGGTATTGATGCGGTTTCAGACTTCTCCATCATCTCCATGTACTGCGACATCCCGAACGTGATCGCTGTCAACTCGTCCTTGCCGGTCAAGAACCTGCAGGAGTTCATCGCCTACGCCAAAGCCAGAAAAGGGCAGATGAACTACTCCACCTCAGCCAGCGGCACCTATTTGGCTACGGAGCTGTTTTTGCGTTCCACCGGGATCGAGTTGCAGCGTATTCCCTACAAGGGCGCAGCCCCAGGCATGCTGGCTTTGCTTGCCAATGATGTGCAACTCATTGTCACGGGCATAGGCACCGTCACGCCTTATCTTGATACCAACAAAATTCGCGTGTTGGCAATCGCTAGTGAAAACCGCAGTGTGCTGGCGCCCAATGTGCCTACCGCCATCGAGTCTGGCGTTCCCAACCACACGACGAGTACCTGGTATGCGTTGATTGGCCCACCCAAAATGCCCCGTGAGATTGTTACGCGCCTTAACGCAGAGACGCGCAAGGCGCTGGCCGACCCCGAGTTTGTCAACTCATTAATCAAGCTTGGTGCCGTCCCTCAACCTTCTACGCCGGCCGAAGCAGAGGCTTTCATCCGCAGCGAAGTCGAAAAATGGCGCAAGGTCATAGTTGCCACCAACTCGCAGGTAAACGACTGATTAAGCCTGCTGGCCTTCCGCCCCAACATGGGAAGCACATGTTTTGACCTGGTGATCGTCGGTGGCGGGTTGGCGGGCCTGGCGGCAGGCCTGCGGGCCAGCGAATTGGGACTGCGCGCGGTGGTGCTCGAAAGAGGCACCGAGCCATCTTACTTGTGCAATTCCCGGATGTCAGGCGGCGTGATCCATGCCGCGTACCAACAGGTCATGCGACCCGAGCTGGAGTTGTGCTCGGCTATCGACAAGGCCACGGGCGGTTTTTCCAACCCGCAGCAGGTTCAGGCCGTCGCTCGCGATGGTCGCCAACTGGTGCGATGGTTGCAGGGTCATGGCGTGCAATTTCTCACCGCCAGCGGCTACGAGTACCACAAGTGGACACTGGCTCCACCGCCACAAAATCGCCCAGGTTTGCAGTGGCCTGGCCGCGGCGGCGATGTCATGATGCGCCGCATCACTGCCCGCTTGCTGGCCCAAGGCGGGCAAATCCACCTAGGCATGCGTGCACGCAGTCTGCAGATGCGGCACGGTCGTTGCGTCGGACTGGTGGCCGATACATCAGACGGGCGGACCGTCAATTACCAGGCGAGTGCCGTGGTGCTGGCTGACGGCGGCTTTCAGGGCAATGCTGAGTTGATGCGCCGCTACATATCGCCCGACCCGGCGGCCATCAAGCAGCGTGGCGCAGGCACCGGCATGGGCGATGGACTGCTAATGGCTCTGGAGGTTGGCGCTGCCGTGATTCATCCACAGGCCTTTTATGGCCATGTGCTGAGCCGCGACGCCATGCATTCGGACCAGTTGTGGCCCTACCCCATGGTCGACACCATTGCCACCAGCGGCATCGTGGTTGACGACGCTGGCCAGCGCTTCGTCGATGAGGGCCTGGGCGGCGTCTGCATCGCCAATGCCATAGCCCGACTCGAGCGACCCCTGAGCACGTTTGCGCTGTTCGACCACGCCACCTGGAGCGGTCCGGCCACGCAAAGGCTGGTGCCGCCCAACCCAAATCTGGTGACTGGCGGTGCCACGATTTTTTGTCAGCCCACACTCGAACAACTTTGCGCACGTGCGCAGCTGCCGCTGGCTTTACTCGCCACAGTGGCGACCTACAACGCCGCGCTGCGTGCCGGTATGATGCCGGCTGGCCAGCCCAGCAGGACGGGCAGCCCTTATCTGGCCCTGCCGCTGGAGCAGGCGCCTTTTTACGCCATCCCCTTGTGCGCGGGTATCACTTACACCATGGGCGGCATCCATATCGACGGTGATGCGCGCGCGCTGCGTGAAGACGGCAGTATCGTGCCGGGGCTTTATGCGGCCGGCGCCAGTACAGGTGGACTCGAAGGCGGCCCTCGGGAGGGTTATGTCGGTGGCTTGCTCAAAGCCGGCGTCATGGGCTTGCGTGCGGCGCAAAGCATCGCCTCCGAGGCAGGCGCTAACGCCGAGCCGTCTCTGCAAAGCTGGGCTGATGCCTGAAAATTCATACTCATTGAAGGAAAGTCATGTACGGAATACTTTTGGTGACCATGGAGCCCCCCGCTGTGCTGGAGGAGGAGTTCAACGACTGGTATGACAACGAGCATGTGCCCGAGCGCCGGGCGATACCCGGTTTTCTCAACGGGCTGCGCATGGTTTGCGTCAAAGGTTGGCCGCGCTATCTGGCGGTTTATGACCTCGAACATGTCAGTGCGCTCGACTCCCCCGGCTATCATGCCGTCGCAGGCGATAACTTCAGCCCTTGGTCAAAACGAGTACTCAACCGTGTGCGTGGTCAGTACCGGGCTGCCGGTGAGCAGGTTTACCCCGGCCAAGCCGCCACGGGGTCCTTCGCCCGATTGCTGCTGATCCGGCTGCGGGGCGTTCCCCTAGAATCAGAGCTTGAACTGATTCGGTCGGCCCGCCTGGGTTATGAAGACTGCGCAGGCGTCAAGCAGGTGCGGGTCTTCAGGACAGGTGAGCCCACGCGCCTAGACTACCTGGTCCTGGTTGAGTCGACACACAGTCTTGTCACCGACCCGATTGAAGCGGGTGTTTTTGGTCCTTTTTCCGACAAAATCGATGTTGTTAACGAATATGCGCCCCATTGGTTGCGGGGTCATTTGGCTGGTGTGTTCACGCAGCACTAACAGGTCGCATCAAGGGCAACCGTGCTGAGCAATACGCTGATTTCGGCCGCCGACTCAGACACCCAGCCCGAGCAAGTCAAGGTGCTGGCCCGGGGGCTGAGCATTTTGCAGGCTTTTGTGCCGCGCAATGATTGGCTTTCCAACCAGGAAATCTCGGAGCGTTGCGACCTGCCACGGCCCACTGTGTCGCGGCTGACCAACTCCCTGACAGCCGTGGGGCTGCTGGTTTTCTCCCCCCGTCATGGTCGTTACCGCTTGTCCCTTTCATCGCTGTCACTCGGTTTTGATGCCTTCGCAAGTGCCTCGCCGATGGCGCAGGCGCGTCAGGCTCTCAAGGCTTTCGTTCAGAAGCACGGTGGCGTAGCCATCATCGCTGAGCGTAATGAAACCTCCATGGTCTGTCTGGAAGCCTATCAGCGTGAGGACAGCCTGTTAAGCATGCGTATTTTCCAGGGGTCGCGCTTGCCGCTGGCCATGTCGGCCGTTGGTCGTGCCTGGTTTGCGGTGGCCTCGGCCGCCGAGCGCGAGAATGTACTGGCCCGTCTGTCGCAGCGCCTGGGCGATCGCGCTAAAGCGGTCATCGCTCAACTTCAGGCCGAGTCGCAGCAACTGAACGCTGAAGGGGTCTATGTCGGCTTCGAAAACCTGGAGTCGGGCGTCAATGGTTTGGGGGTGGGCCTGTGGTCTCAAGGCCGCCTGACCCGGTTTGCACTGGGAGTAGCAGCTCCGACCGCCCAATTCACGTCTGCCGTGCTGCAACAGCGGGTGATGGACGATTTTCTGACCATGCGGCGCGACATCGAGTCTCTGATAGCCATCGTCCCCGCCGGCACTTATGACTAAAGGAGAGTGACTCTTGGCCAGAAGATCGCGCAGCGAGGTAGAGGCCTCCAGCTTGAAAGTCGAGGCAGTCACCGAAGAGGCCAGCGGACTGGCACGTGGCATCGAGATCATGCGTATGCTTTCGGCCTCGCAGCAGGTTCTCAGCGTTACCCGCGTGGCCCAGCAACTGGGCTGCCAAAATGCCATGGCCGAGCGTCTGCTTTGCACGCTGGCTGGTTACCGGATGCTGCGCGTCCTGGACGACGGCGCTTCTTATGCCCCGGATGTGGGCGTGTTGCTGCTAGGGCGTGCAGCGGCCGAGAGTGTTCGCGCGGTCAGCCTTGCACACGGGATTTTTTCCAGTGTCACGCTTGAGCCCGGCCTGATCGTGCGCCTCGATGCGCTTGACCGCAACTTCAGCGTTTGCCTGACCATGTCGGGGCCGATGGAGTCGCGTCGGATCGGGCAACTGCGCGACTTGGCCGCGTGTGCGGCCGGGCACGCGATGTTGTGGCGCTCACCCATGAACTTTCGCTCGGCCGTCTTCGAGCTATTGGAGTCGCAAGGAAGTGCGGGCGCAGTCATGCTTGGCGGTATCTATCGATCATTTCAGCAGCTCGAAGAAAAAGGCTATTGCCTTTTACCCCCCGAACCGGATGACCCGAGGCTGCGCTGTGCGGCCAGCGTGCGCGGGGTTGAAGATCACCCGATCATGGCCGTGGAGCTGAGCTTGGCCGACGAATCCGGCCAGGTGCCACAACGCGCCCCGGGCCTGGGCAGCCTCGTGGTCGATCTGGCCGCAAGGCTGCGGCAAGCTCTGGGCGCTTGAGCCGCTTCTTATTCGGGGACGATGCCGGCCCCGGAAGCCGTTCGGGTCCACTTGCTCGCCTCTTGTTGAAAGCGCGTGCGCAACTGCTCTGACGACGAGGTCTGGATGTCCAGGCCCATGGGGGCAAAGGTGCGGCGCAGCTCGGGATCTTCGCCGGCCTGCCGGATGGCCTGGTTGAGCTTAGCGACCACAGCCGGCGGCAGGTTGGCCGGTCCAAAGGCTGCAAAAATTCCCATCATTTCATACCCCGGCAAGTTGGCCGCTTCGGCCACCGTCGGTACGTCTGGCAGTTGCGAGATGCGGGCGGGCGAAGCCACTGCCAGCGCCCGCAGCTTGCCAGCCCTTAGCTGGGGCAGGGCCACGATGGTATCGACGATGGTGAAGTCCACCTGCCCGCTGATCAGGTCGGTCAAGGCCGCGCCCCCTGTTTTGTAAGGAACGTTGACGAAGGAGACCTTGGCCATGCTCGCCAACAGCTCAGCCGACACCCGCGTCACGGAGCTTGTCCAAGAGTAAGTCAGGGTGTTGGGCTTTTCGCGAGCGCGGGCCAGCAGTTCGGCCAGGGTCTTGAAGGGGCGATCAGGGTTGATCATCAAAACTTGGGGCAGCACACCCAAAAACGAGATGGGCGTGAAGTCCTTTTCGGGGTCGTAGGGTACTGTCTTGACCAGCGCCTTGACGGCAGCATTGGTGGTGTTGGTGCCCACCAGCAATGTGTAGCCGTCGTTGGGCGCCTTGGCCACGGCATCCGCCCCGATGATGCCCACCGCACCGGGTCGGTTTTCAACCACCACAGCCTGACCCAGGATGGCCGCCATTTTCTGGCCAAAAACTCGCGCAACGGTGTCCGTGGCGCTGCCGGGCGCGAAAGACACGATGATCTTGATCGTTCGGTTCGGGTAGTTGTCATTGCCTTGAGCGTGGGCCGAAGAGGCCCATAAGGACGAGCCGGCCAGGTAGGCCAAAACGGGACGGCGTCCCAGCGCACCCTCAGGGGCATGAGGCTTAGAGTCGATCGAGGCGGTCATTGGCGGTCTCCTTTAAATAATTATTTCATTATGACTAAGACAATTCTGTAATTCAAGTGAGCCAACAATAGGTAAAAGCCCTATTGAAAAAGCCGTAATGCGGCAATCTAATTATCATAATTTCAAAAAAAGTACAGCCTACATCAGTTCTTAATCAAGCTGGAGTGACAATGCTGCAACCCTTTGACCCCCGCATTTAAGGAGCGATTCATGGAAGAACTTGACCGTAAGCGCTATGAGGCCGGCATGAAGCAGCGGCGCTCGGTTTTGGGTGACGCTTGGGTTGACAAAGCCACCAACGCACGGACCACATTCACCGAGGAGTGGCAGGCGTATATCACTCGCTACGCATGGGGCGAAGTCTGGACGCGGCCCGGAATTGATCTGCGTACCCGCTCCCATATGACGCTGGCCCTGATGATCGCCCTGGGTCGCTGGGAGGAGTTCAATTTACACGTCGTTGCCGCTTTCAATAACGGCCTGAACGAGGAAGACATCAAGGAAATCATTTTTCACGCTGCTTGCTACTGCGGCGTTCCGGCGGGCAACAATGCTTTTGCCGAGGCCTCGGCAACGCTGACCAAGATTGGGCGCGCACCAAAGCTGCTGGCCGATGGCCAGTGATGTGCCGTCGCTGATCCATCAAATCATCCGCTAGCCTTATGCTCAGGGACGACGCGTTTGCTTCCAAGGTGGTCTTGATCACAGGTGCCGGCACTGGCATCGGCGCCGGCTTTGCTCGCCGTGTGGCCCAACTCGGTGGCATTCCTGTGCTGACTGGGCGTCGCATCGAGTTGCTTGACGCGGTGGCCGCCGAGATCCGGGCGGCTGGTGGTCAGGCGATGACCTGCGCACTTGATATCCGCCAGGCCCAAGATGTCACTGCCACCATAGACCGAGTCGTCGCCGAACTCGGACGCATTGACGTATTGATCAATAATGCAGCTGGTAATTTTGTGTCCCGTGCTGAGGACATTTCGCCCAACGGCTGGAACGCCGTGATCAACATCGTACTTAACGGGACCGCTTACTGCACCATGGCCGCTGGGCGGCACATGCTGCGCCAGGGTTCAGGCAAGGTACTGAGTATCAGCGCAGCCTATGCCTGGTACGGTGGTCCCGGTACTGTCCATTCTGCGGCAGCCAAGGCCGGTGTCATTGCCATGTCCCAGACCTTGGCGGTCGAATGGGGTCCACGCAACGTGCAGATCAACTGCCTGTGCCCTGGCTTTGTTGATACTGAGCAATCGCGTACCGCCCTTTGGCCGACCAGCGAGGGGCAGCAAAAAATCATCAGCTCTATTCCCGCCGGCCGCTTCGAGACGGTGGAAGAGACTGTCGAAATCGGACTGTTCTTGTGCACACCGATGGCCAACTACATCAACGGCGAAGTGTTGGTGGCCGACGGCGGCCAGTGGCTCAACAAGGGTGTCTTTGTGCCGCCGCCGCCCGATCAACGCTACCAAAAGGTTTGAACCCGTGGAGTCTCGCCCTGTTGCATTCGTGACTGGCGCAAGCCGCAACATCGGTCGTGCCGTGGCGCTTGAGTTGGCGCGCGATGGTATCGATGTTGCCTGTGTGGGCCGTGACTTACCCATGCTTGAAGAGACAGCGCGCGCGGTGCGCGCGCTGGGCATGAATGCCAGCGTGATCGTGGCCGATGCCAATAGTTCGGCCTCCATGGAATCTGCCGTTGATGCCGCCGTGGCCGGGCACGGGCGACTTGACATCGTGATCAACAACGCCGGCATGTTGCGCGATGGCTTGCCCAAAGACATCGACGCGGACATGTTCGCCCAGGACATGCAGGTCAACTTGGTGGCCCAGTATGCAGTGGCCCGCCGCGCGTACCCTTACCTTAAGGTCTCGCCCCGACCGGTGATTGTCAACATGGGTTCGGTGGCCGGGCAAGCGGCCTTCCCGCGCTGCGTGTCTTACGTGACCTCCAAGGCCGCCATTGAGGGCCTGACCAGGGCCCTGGCTCTGGATTGGGCGCGCGACAAAATTCGTGTGCTGTGCATGGCCCCCGGGTATGTGGAGTCGGACATCTCCAAGGACATTTTGTCCAACGAAGCCTCGC
>SXGQ01106460.1_pt1 | contig 10928 bp, 5 predicted proteins | sample 3178371 | NCBI WGS metagenome assembly SXGQ01 (sample SAMN11356859, study PRJNA531348) | freshwater metagenome | isolation source: freshwater sample F1-20 | place: China: Fuxian Lake, Yuxi | collected 2017-12-25 | reverse complement strand
GCCCTACGACCGCTTCATCGCGGAGCAGATCGCCGGCGACCTCATGCCGGACACCGATGACGGCAAGCTCATCGCCACCGGCTTCCAGCGCAACAACATGAACACCCACGAGGGCGGCACGATTGCCGCCGAGAACCTCGTCAACTACAACGCCGACCGCGTGAAGACCCTCGGTGAATCCATCCTCGGCCTGACCCTCGCTTGCGCGCAGTGCCATGACCATAAGTTCGATCCGATCAGCCAGAAGGACTACTTCCGGATGTTCGCCTTCTTCAATACCCTCGACGACCGCGCGACCGACGGCAACGCCGGCGTGAACTCGCTCCCCTCCGCCCTACGTAAGACCGTCCTCAAGACGGATGAGCTCCCCGCCCTGCTCGAACGTATCACCGCCCTCAATCGACGGCTGCAGGTACCAGATTCCCAGGTGCTCGCCCAGTGGGAGCGCACGCAACAGCAACGGGAAGCCGACCGGAAACGCGGCCTCAAACTCATCCCCGTCAAACTGCTTAAGATTTCCACGCCCAACAGCGGCGGCGGCTTCACCGTCGAAGGGAACAAGTTCAAAGGCATCACCAAGGCCGCCTTCGATATCCTCGGCGAAACCCCGCCAGCCGCAGAGCCCATCGCCGGACTGCGCCTCGTCTTCCCCGATACGCTGGCCGCCCCGAAGCCGACCAAGGCCGCCAAGGCCGCGAAAGCCACCAAGGTGGCACCGGTCGCACCTAAACCCATGGATGAATTCGCCGGACGTTTCGTGCTCACCGCCGTCGACGTCACCGCCGATAAGATCGCCAGCGACCAGGTGAACATCCATCGCCTCCAGAAGTTCAGCCGTATCACCGCCGATGCTTGGACCGAGGACTATCCGGCGAAGGACGTGCGCGCCTTCAACGTGCTCAACCAAGGATGGTCGCCTCCCGCGGCCACCGGCAGTCACCACCTCACAGTGACGTTCACCACGCCCATCAACGCGCAAGACCAGCCCTACCTCACCACGCAGATCTATTTCGGAAATAGAATAGGCGGCGCTCCCAGCGAGGGCGAACTCTTCGCTTTCACCGGCCACGACGACGGCACCGACCTGCCGGAGTTCGTCCTACGTATCCTCGCGACCAAGCCGACGGAACGCACCGCCGAGCAGCAGCAGGCCCTCTGGGCCTATTGCGCCAAACATTCCGACGAGATGAAAGCCGTCCGCACCGACTTGGCCAATGCCCAGGAGCGAACCAAGACCCTCACCGAACCCCAGTCGACGATGGTGATGAATTTGTCGGCCAAACCGCGGGAGACCTTTATCCTTAACCGCGGCGACTACTCCCAGCCCACGATAAAAGTCGAAGCCGGTACCCCCGACAAGCTCCCCGCCCTGCCCGCAGGAGCGCCCGCCAATCGTCTCGGGCTCGCGCAGTGGCTCGTCATGAAGGAGAATCCGTTGACCGCCCGCGTGGCCGTCAACCGCATATGGAAACTCCTCTTCGGAGACGGCCTCGTGACGACCGCGGCGGACTTCGGCTTCCAAGGCCAGTGGCCCAGCCACCCCGAGCTGCTCGATACCCTCACGGTCGACTTCGTCGAATCAGGATGGAATCTCAAGGGACTCATCCGGCAGATCGTGACTTCATCGACCTATCGCCAGACATCGCGCACGGACGCCGTGCTCTTGGAAAAAGACCCCGCCAACCACCTCCTCTCCCGCGGCCCGCGCTTCCGACTGCAGGCTGAACTCATTCGCGACCAGGCCCTGCAGGCCGGCGGCCTACTCGTCCCCCAGCTCGGTGGACCGAGCGTAAACCCTTACTCGCCCTTCGACCTGTGGCGCGAAGTCAGCCACTACGGCAGCTCCCCGGCGACCTCCCAGGTCTTCGTGCAGGATCACGGCGAGAAACTCTACCGCCGCTCGATGTATACCTATTGGAAACGCACGGCCCCGCCGGCGAACATGGTCACTTTCGATGCCCCCAACCGGGAGGTCTGCACCATCGGCCGCAGCAACACCACGACTCCGCTGCAGGCACTCGTCACCTTGAACGACGTCCAGTTCGTCGAGGCCGCCCGCGGTTTCGCCCAACGCATCATCCATCACGGCTCCGATGACGCCGCCCGCATCCGCTGGGCCTTCCTGGAGTGCGTCTCCCGTCCGCCGTCGGACAAGGAGCAGGCGCTCGTCGTCAAGACTCTCGCCCGCGAACGGAGCCGCTATGCGGCGGACAACGAGCGGGCCCTGAAAGTCCTCAGCCCCGGGGAATCCAAGCGTGATATCTCCATCCCGGCGGCGGAGCACGCCGCTTGGATGCAAGTGGCCACCCTCATCCTCAACCTCAGCGAAACCGTGACCCGCAACTAAAGCCATGCATCCTCAACACGAGTTTCAGAATCATCTCACCCGCCGCACTTTCATCGGGCAATCCGCCCGCGGGGTCGGCGGACTAGCTCTCGGCTCGATGCTCTTCCCCGAGCTCCTCGCCGCTGGCTCGAAGACCCGCGAAGGTGGACTGGCGGGCCTTCCGCACTTCGCCCCCAAGGCCAAACGGGTCCTCTGCCTCTTCCAGTCCGGCGGCTTGTCCCACGTCGACCTGTTCGACGACAAGCCCGCCTTGCACGAGTTTGCGGGTAAAGACCTCCCTCCTTCGATCAAAGGCACCCAGCGCCTCACGGGGATGACTTCCGGACAAAAAGACTACCCTGTCCGGCCCCCGCTCAAGGAAGGCAAAGCCTGCGGCAAACATGGTACCTGGATCAGTAACCTCCTCCCGCACATTCAGACCATCGCGGATGATATCTGTATCATCAAGACCCTGAACACCGAGGCGATTAACCATGACCCGGCGATCACGTTCCTGAATACCGGCAACCAGCAGCCCGGCTATGCTAGCATGGGCGCCTGGGCGAGCTATGGGCTCGGCACTGAGAACGCCAACTTGCCTGCGTTCATCGCCATGGTCTCCCAAGGGACTGGCAAGAACCCGGGACAGCCGGTCTTCTCCCGTCTCTGGGGCAGCGGCTTCCTCCCCTCCAATCACCAAGGGGTCGGCCTGCGCCCGGGCGCCAATCCGGTGCTCTACCTTCAGAACCCTCCGACGGTCGATGGCGCCCAGCGTCGGGAGCTGTTGGACGACCTGGCGACGCTCAACGAAGAACGCGCCCGCGAGCTAGGTGACCCGGAGACCATCACGCGCATCAAAGCCTACGAGATGGCCTTCCGCATGCAGACCTCGGTCCCTGAGCTGGCGGACATCTCCCAAGAATCCAAAGCCACCCTGGACTCTTACGGGCCCGAAGTAACCCGCCCTGGCTCCTACGCCGCCAACTGCCTGCTCGCGCGTCGACTGCTCGAACGTGATGTCCGCTTCGTCCAGTTGTTCCACCGCGGCTGGGATCAACACGTCGCCCTGTCCCGTCAGCTTCCCAACCAGTGTCACGACATCGACCAACCCACCGCCGCCCTGATCAAAGACCTTAAGGCCCGCGGATTACTGGAAGACACGCTGGTCATCTTCGCCACCGAGTTCGGACGCACCGCCTTCACCCAAGGCGGCTTCGGCAACCCGGCCAGCGGACGCGACCACCACGGCCGTTGCTTCTCGGTCTTCCTCGCCGGCGGCGGCATCAAGCCCGGCTTCGAATTCGGGGTGACCGATGACTTCGCCTACAACATCGCCAAGGATGGCGTGCATCTCCGCGACCTCCATGCGACAATCCTCCATTGCATGGGCATCAATCACGAACGCTTCACCTTCAAGTTCCGCGGACTCAACGTGAAGCTCACCGGCGTCGAAGAAGCCCACGTCGTCAAAGGCGTGCTGACCTGAGCGGCGCAACGGTGCGGACACGAAGAAGGCGGCTTGGCGGCCGCCTTCTTTTTACCGTCAAAGGCAACCTTAGCGGGTGATCGTGACTGACGCAGGCAGCGGCAGGTTATCCGCGGCGACATAGGGGTACCCTGGGCGAACCAGACTAGTCACCGTGAAGGTGTAGGTCGACGGATTCGTCATGCGCTGCTTGCGCATCTGGATGGTGACATAGCCATTCGCATCGGTCTTGGCGGCGGCCTTACCAGATACCGAACCAGTGACGGTGACATAAACAGCGATCCAGCGCAGGGGCTGACCGTATTGGTTGACGGCACGAATGCGAGCCGTGGCGGCGACCTCGACGTTAGTCATGCGGACCCACGAGCCGGTCATAGAAGCTACGTGCACCGAGTTGGGCAAAGCGCTGCCGCTGACCGTGATCACCTTGGTCGCGGCAGCGGAGGAATTGCCCTGATTATCCGTGACGACAAGCGTGGCCGTATAGACCCCGGGAGCCGCATACGTGTGGGACGGATTTCGCAGGGTCGAGGTGTTGTCGCCTGCGGATGCTGGATCTCCGAAATTCCAACTATATCCGACGACCACTCCGTCAGGATCGGAGGAGGTTCCACCATCAAAGGCCACGGCGGCCGGGAAGACGCCGCCCGTGCGGTCAGAAGTGATGACGGCGACTGGCTTCTGGACGAAATCCAGCCATGAGGCCGTGAAGCTGTAATAGCCGATAGAGCCATAGTTTGTGTAACCCTCCGTGAAGCCGTCGCCATTCCCGATACCGCGAAAGACGAGATAGTAAACACCCCCGGTTGGTGCGAAGAAGGTGATGGGAGCCGGGGCCATGTTACCTGCCGTCCCCGCACCGTTGAAGGTACCCAAGACGACGCCGTTAGAACTCACCACACTGATCTCAAGGCGCAGATTAGGAGCGACCAGGGACACCTTCGGGGTGATGACGATATTGCCGCGTCCAGCGGTGATCTTGAAGACATCCAAATCAGAGGCGGAACTGATGATGCCACCACCCGTCACGGAGAGGCCAGGCACAACGGTGGCGTTCGCCTCCGTGTCCCCATGGTCGTCAGCGATGGGCGGAATGCCCGAGTTGGTATTGGCGATGGCGACAAGATTGTCCTGCGTGCTGGAGGCGTCTTGGTATTCGCCCTTGGCCCATTGATTCACCTGGCGGAGGCCATTACCCATGATCGGGGACCAGGAGAGCGCGCCGGTGCCATGGCCGCCGAAATACTCTCCGTCGCCGGGATTCTGGCCCTGGTGGACCAGGCTCACGGTATGTCCGACCTCATGGGAAGTGACACCGGCGATGAGCGCGGCACTCCAGCCTGCTTCGGCGAAGGTGTAGCAAGGGGTGTCGATGGAGTCGTCAAAGGAATTAAGGTAAGCGACGCCGGCGGCGGAAATATCGAAAGCCTTCGGCCCGATGAGGACCCGGATTCCGTACGCGAGATCGCCCCCGCTCGTCTTGCGCAGGCCTTCGACGCCGGGATCTTCGGTCGTGACGTCGACATCCCAAGGCGCGAAGTGCTCGGCGATGCGACGGAAAGACTCCTGGATGATGGCTTTCTCGGCGTCGTTGAAATCAGGGCTGGCGTCGCTGCTGAAAGGAGGGGTGGTCAGCGTGGCGCTGCGACCGGAGTTCCACGGAGTGCCGGTGGTCACATGCCCGTCGAAATCGAGGTAGATCTTTCGCGTCGCGGTCGGGCGACTATGAAGCTTGAAGGTATCAGCGAGCGGATAAGATGGCGTCGAGGTGATGGGAGTGGTGTCCGGCCCCACCTGGATCTGCATGGAACAGGCGTAGAGGGGTTTACCCTTGGCGTCGAAATGAAGGTCGTGGTCGTGACCGCAGGCGGAACGGAAGGCCACCGCGGTCTCAGGGGTCATGGCGTCGCGCTGTATGGCGGCTTCGATCTCCGCCTTGGAGACCGTGGATGCCCGCCGCCATTGACCAGAGGTTTCGGCAGGCTTAGGGTTCTTAGAGGTCTCATCCGTGGCCAGAGGTTTGGTGCTCCCCGCCATCGGAGCGGAAGGGGCTGCCGTCGGAGACGTTGCGCGCGATGCATCCGCCAGTAAGGCGGAGACTCCGCTGAGCGAGACGGCAGGGGCGGCGACGGGCACGGCGGGCACGGCGGGCGCGGCGGGCGCGAGTGACACGGGCGCAGGGGGTGGGGCGGCCGGGGCAACCTGGACGGCGACGTCGACCGGAGCGAACTCGACGTATTCCCCGCTGCGGGAGAGGTACGATACACATGCGATCAGCGTGAGGAACAACAGGCTGAAAAAGACGATCAGGCGACGGGGACGCATAGGGGTAAATCTATGACGACTCGGACCGAAGTCGAGGGGTTATTCGTTGCAAAACGCCAAGTTAAAGCCCTTTTATCTGCATGCTCCATTGGCTTAAAACGCTTCTTGTTAAATCGGCGGTTATCGCAGCCCCGCTCCTGGCCGGCGCCGAAACCGCCCCGGTCCGTCCCCCTAACGTGATCGTCATCCTAGTCGATGACATGGGACAGACCGACCTCTCCTGCTACGGCAGCAAGTTCTACGAGACTCCTCATGTCGACCAGCTCGCCAAGGACGGCGTCCGCTTCGCCAACGGTTATTCGGCCTGCACGGTCTGCTCCCCCACCCGCGCCGCGCTCCTGACCGGCAAGTACCCGGCCCGACTCCACATCACCGACTGGATCGCCGGCCACGACCGCCCGAAGGCCAAGCTCAAGATCCCCGATTGGCAGAAGTTCCTGCCCTTCGAAGAGATCACCCTCGCCGAACAATTCAAATCCGCCGGCTATGCGACCGCCAGCATCGGCAAGTGGCACCTGACGCCTGGACTGAAAGACGGCGATGAAGCCTACTATCCGGACAAGCATGGTTTCGACGTGAACATCGGCGGCTACGCCCGCGGTCAGCCGCCCAGCTTCTTCGCCCCCTACAAGATTCTCACGCTGACCGAAGGACCAGCCGGCGAATTCCTCACCGACCGCGAAGCCAACGAGGCGGTGAAGTTCATCGAAACCAATAAAGATAAGCCGTTCTTCATCTATCTCCCGCACTACGCCGTGCATACGCCCATCGCCGGCAAACCCGAAGTCGTCGCCAAATACCAGGCGAAGGCCGCAAAGCAGCCCGAGGTCACGCAGAAGAACGCGACCTACGCCGCCCTCGTCGCCAGCGTCGACGACTCGCTCGGCACGATCCGCGCCGCACTGAAGCGGTTCAAACTGGAGGAGAACACCCTCATCGTGTTCACCTCCGACAATGGCGGCCTACTCGGCGTAACCAATAACGCACCGCTCCGCGTGGGTAAGGGTTCGGCCTACGAAGGAGGAGTCCGGGTCCCCCTCATCATCTGCTGGCCTGGCGTCACCAAGGCCGGTCTGGTCGAAACGACGCCGGCCATCACGCCCGACCTCTACCCGACGGTGCTCGAACTCGCCGGCGTGAAACCGCTCCAGTCCCTCGTCGACGGCATCAGCCTCGCCCCGCTCCTGAAGTCGGGTGCCAAGCCCGACCGCGACGCGATCTTCTGGCACTACCCGCACTACCACCCGGGAGGCGCGACGCCCTACAGCGCCATCCGGAGCGGCGACTTCCGCCTGATACACTTCTACGAAGACGGCCGCGACGAACTGTACGACCTGGCGAACGACGTCGGTGAATCGAAGGACCTCGCGGCGACCGAGCCGGTCCGTGCCAAGGCCCTGCGCACGCGACTCGACGCCTGGCTTAAATCGGTCGACGCCCAATTCCCCACAGCCAACCCGGCCTTCGACCCTGCCGCCGACGCCAACCACGGCAAGAAGAACGCCAAGACGAAGAAGAAATGAGGGGCGCCCTCTTCGGGCTGCTTTTCGCCTGCCAAGCCTTCGCCGGCGAGCCCCTGCCCGGACTGCCGCCAAACCCGCGAATCCTCTTCCAAGGCGACTCGATCACGGACGGTAACCGCGGACGCGGGGCCGACCTCAACCACGTCCACGGCCACGGTTTCGTCTACCTCCTCGCCGCCCGTGTCGGCGGCGGCGCCCCGGAGCAGAACGCGACCTTCCTCAATCGAGGCGTCTCCGGCAACACGGTGCTCGATCTTTCCAAGCGCTGGCCCAAGGACACGCTCGAACTCAAGCCCGACGTCCTCAGCGTGATGATCGGCGTCAACGACAGCAGCAAGGGCATCGCCCCCGAAGTCTTTGAAAAGACCTACGACGAACTGCTGACGGCGTCGCGGGCGGCCAACCCGAAGCTGCGCCTCGTGCTCTGCGCGCCTTTCCTCGGCTCTTCCGGACCAGCCATCGACAAGTCGCTTGGACGTCGCGAACGCCTCGCCCTCCTCGTCCCGGTCGTGCGACGTCTGGCCGCCAAGCACGGCGCGACGCTCGTCGACTTCCAGAAGGTCTTCGATGACGCCCAACGCCGCGCCCCTTCTTCTTATTGGATCTGGGACGGCGTCCACCCGACCACTGCCGGCCACCAACTGATGGCTGACGAATGGGAACGGGTCGTCCGCGCCAGCTGGCGCTGAGGCTTACTTGGCCTCCGGCGCCTTCTTGGCCTTGCCCTTGCCGGCGTTCTTAGCCGCCGGCGGATTCCGCCTCTTCACGCCGGAGGCGAGTTCGTCCTCCGTCTCCGGCACCTTGAGGTCGGTGCGCAGCTTGGCGAGGCTCGCCTCGAGGTCGGCCTGGACGGTCTCATAGCCTGGCTGGCCGAAGAAGCTCTTGAGCTCGAGCGGGTCTTTCTCGCTGTCGAAGAGGTCGGTCGTGGTCTCGCCGTTGCCGTAGTAACGCACGAGCTTGTAGCGATCGGTGATGATGCCGTAGTGCGGGGCGACATGGTGCGGCTGCGGATACTCGTAATAGTGGTAATAAAACTCCTTGCGCCAGTCGGCGGGGGTCTCGCCCGAGAGGATCGGCTTGAGGCTACGACCCTGCATTTCCGAAGGGGAAGGCAGCCCGGCCATATCGAGGAAGGTCTGCGCGTAGTCGACGTTCGAGACGATCGCCTTGCTGACGGCGCCCGGCTTGGTCACGCCGGGCCAGCGGACGAGCAAAGGCGTACGCACCGATTCTTCGAAGATCCAGCGCTTGTCGAACCAGCCATGCTCGCCGAGGTAGAAACCCTGGTCGGACGAGTAGATGACGATGGTGTTCTCGGCGAGCCCCTCGTCCTCGAGGAACTTGAGCACCCGGCCGATATTGTCGTCGACCGACTTCACCGTGGCGAGATAGTCGTGCATGTAGCGTTGGTATCGCCAACGGACGAGGTCCTTGCCCTGCGGGTTGGCTTTACGGTAGGCCTCGTTGCGGGGTTCATAATAGGCGTCCCAGACGGCGGACTGCTCGGCGTCCATGTTCGGCGGACGGACCAGCTTCACGTCCAGCGGGACGATGGTCTTCTCCAAGGTCATGTCATTCTCCGCCACGGCTTTGGCCCGGTCGGCGTAGTCATCGAACAACGTCGCCGGCTCAGGGTAGACGCGGTCCTTGTCGAAACCGAGGTCCTTGATATTCGGGGCCCACTCGCGATGCGGCGCCTTGTGCTGGCACATCAGCATGAAGGGCTTGGCCTTGTCGCGCTTCCGCAGCCAGTCGAGCGAGAGGTCCGTCACGATATCCGTGACGTAACCCGGGACCTTGACCATGCCCTGGGCGTTCTTCATCGGCGGGTTATAGTAGAGGCCCTGACCGGGCAGCACCTGCCAGAAGTCGAAACCGACAGGGTCGCTCACCAGGTGCCACTTGCCGATGACGGCGGTCTGGTATCCGGCCTTCTGAAGGAGCTTAGGGAAGGTGACCTGCGTGCTGTCGAAGACGGAATTCGAATTATTGTAGAATCCGTTCAGGTGCGAATACTTGCCGGTGAGGATGACCGCACGGCTAGGTCCGCAGATGGAGTTAGTGACGAGGGCGCGATCGAAGCGCATGCCTTCCTTGGCGAGGCGATCGATGTTCGGGGTCTGGATCAGCTTGCGGGCGTCGCCGTAGGCGCTGATCGCCTGGTAGGCGTGGTCATCGGAGAAGATGAACACGATGTTGGGTTGCTTGGCCGGAGCAGCAGACAAGAGGCCGCTGACCATACAGAGAAGAAGTGTCAGGAGTCGCATGGGGTAATGACGATTTATGAATGCGAGTCCGTATCCGTCAATCGGTAACCTTTATCGGTAAAACGGCAGCCTATTGAAACCTTCCTTATGCCAACCTGTCTCCGACCTTCATGCGCCCTTACCTTCTTGCCTGCCTTTGCCTTTCACTGACGGCATTTGCCTCACCCGACCCGACGCCGCACCCGACCAAGAGCAGCCCCAAGGGGCTCCAAGTTCAGATGGTTGCCGATGCCCTGGAACTCGGCATCCATCACGCCAACCTGAACATCAGGCTCAACGGCCTCCTCTCCCCCGAGAAGGAAGCCAAACCGGGCCAGCTCACCGCTTCGGCCGATGGCTTCACGTTCGTGCTCAACCAGAATTACGTCGGGTCCTTGGATCGTCTGATCAAACCCATGAGCGACAAGGGCGTCGTGGTCTCGCTCATCGTCACCACCTCGCGCTCGCCCGACGAACGCATCCGGAAGCTGACCATCCACCCGAAGGCCGACCCGATCAAAGGCATAACGATGGCCTCCGATACGGTCACCCCCGAGGGTCGCGCCTGCTATAAGGCGCTCACCGAGTTCATCGCCCGACGCTGGTCGGCGGCCGATGCCTCGCACGGACGCGTCTGGGGATGGATCGTCGGCAACGAAGTGAACACGCACTATGATTGGCATCAGATGGGACCGGCGACAACCGAGGAGGTCGTCCTACAATACGAAGATCAGGTACGCCTCGCTTGGGAATCCCTGCGGCGGCATTCGGCGCACGCCCGCGTCTATATCTCGATGGAGCACCATTGGACGGCTAAGAATCATCGGGATCCGCTGCAGGCCTGCCCGGGTCGCACCCTCCTCGAACTATTCGCGAAACGCGCCCGTGAACGCGGGGACTTCGACTGGAACCTGGCCTTCCATCCCTACCCTTCGAATCTACGCGATCCACGGACGTGGCTCGATAAAGTGTCGTTCAATGACAACACGCCGAAAGTGACGTTCAAGAACCTCGAGGTGCTG
>SXGQ01692654.1_pt1 | contig 10929 bp, 7 predicted proteins | sample 3178371 | NCBI WGS metagenome assembly SXGQ01 (sample SAMN11356859, study PRJNA531348) | freshwater metagenome | isolation source: freshwater sample F1-20 | place: China: Fuxian Lake, Yuxi | collected 2017-12-25 | reverse complement strand
CTCAGTCGGTAGAGCGACGGACTGTTAATCCGCAGGTCCCTGGTTCGAGTCCAGGTCGGGGAGCCAACAGATACAAAAAAACCCGCACGTGCATCGCACCTGCGGGTTTTTTCTTGCCGGTCTGGCAAGGGTCTGCAGTTACTTCGCTTCAAAACACAAAATCCGTCCCGCTCACTTTGGTCGGATCGACCCCCACGAGCGCAATTTGATGCTCTGGCGCCGAATCTTCATTGGTTGACAGGTTGACCAGCGTGGTTCCCGAAAAGCTGCTCGTACTGACCCACACCCTGCCTGCCCATCCGGTAGCGGACCCGGTGACCGGAGCCGCCACAAACACGAAGCGTTCGATGGCGGGGGTGGACGAGACGGCGTCAAAGCCGTTGAGGCTGATGCGGTCACGTTCGCTGGCAGTGCTCGTCGCCAATGCCGTCTTGAAGTCGGTGATGACATCAGACTCAGCCAGCGCCCCCATGTCTGCCGGCCTCTGAAAGCGGAAGATGTCCGCGCCGGCGCCGCCTGTCAGCATATCCGAACCGGCACCACCAATCAGCGTGTCATTGCCGTTGCCACCCGATAGTATGTCGTTGCCGATATTGCCCGTGATGCGGTCGTTGCCTGAACCCGCATCAAACATGCCCCCGTCCTGCGACAGGATCGCCACCACATTGTTGCCGCCCAGCGTGAGTGGTTCGAGGGTGTTGAAGTAGGCCGACTTGATCTGATTGAAGTTCTCGGTGGGGAATATCTCTGTTTCCGGCCCCTCGAACAGGGCGATTTCGTCAAGCGTCAGCGTTTTGCTGTATGAGGCTGTGGTGATGCTGTAACTGCCTGTCACGACTCGCAGGTTGCTCAGTGAAATGCTGCCGGTCAGCGTGTTGCCGTCGGTCTGTACGGTAAATCCACCCTTGCCCATGCTGAATGAAAAATCATCCGTGTGGTCCGTAAAGCTGTACTGGTTGATGGCAACCGTTTTGCGGGAAAAGGTGTTGCTCGCGTCGTCATTGAACTGATAGGTCGCTTGCCGCTGTTCTTCGGTGAAGCGGATGCTGGCGGCCAGTGTGAACTCCGCGCTGGATACCGCATTGCTGAACTGGCTGTTTTCAATCTGGGTGCTGGTGCCTGTCTGGCTGGTGGTGCTGGTTCGCGACCCGGTGACAGTCGTGGTGGTCAGCACGTTGGCCGATAGGCTGATGTTGTCGCTCAGCGTGGTGCTGTCGCCGATGTATTTCCAGCTCAGGTTCAGGCTTTTGACGACCTTGTTCGAATACGAAAGCTGATTGGCTGCCGTGTTGTTGCTGGTGGTTTCGCTTTCACTGATGATCAGGCGGTCGTTGTTGCCTGATACCACGTTGAAGGTCTGCTTTTCACGGATTTCCTGATTGCCACTGCCGGTTGAATAGCTGAAAACAGATCGGTTGCCGGAGATTCGCGATCCTTCCAGACTGCGGAAAGAGATGTTGTATGACCCGTCAATGTCGAAGGTGCGGCTGTTCCATGTCTCTGCCGCCAGATCTGAAGTGGTGATGTAGCCCGAAAACGGGAAATCCTGCTGGGCTTGTGGATTGTTGCGGGACAAATAATCCCCGCCGCTCAGGGTTACGGTGGCCATGTCAGTTCCTTGTCTTGAAAAACCGCATTTATTGTAGGGTCATGCACACATTGCCCGTCTCCGGAAAAGACAGTGTTTAAATATTGATTACATTGTTTGGTGGGTTCTGAAAGCCGCCGGTTTTATGATGGCTGTACAAATGGTTGCCGGAGGAGACAAATGGCTACCCTCAAAGATGTGCTTCAGGCGGTGGTTGATCTGGATGTGAAGGTCAAGGTGGTGCAGGACCCCAATGCCCACATGACGGTGACGCAGGACGGCACCATCACGCTGGGGCAGACCTTCATGGAAAAAATGACCCCGCTTGAGTTGAACTTCGCCATTCATCACGAATATGCGCACGTCAAACTCGATCACTTTCACCGGATCGGCAATGGCGAGAAGCAGTTGATGCTGGAATATGAGGCTGACCGTTACGCCGCAGAAAAAATGTGGAGCGCCGGTAAAAAGACCTGCAATCAGTTGGATAATATCGAGAACCTGCGTCCCCTGTGGGACACGTCTCATCCATCGAAGTCCTCGCTGCGCGGCATCAGTTGCGATGCCAATGATGTTTTTGCCGGAGGGGACAGCAAGCCCGGAGGCTAGTATCCGTATCCCGTTCGACAACACATACGCCAGCCAATTGAGTTCCGGCGTTTTTTTTGAGCCTTGGCAACCTGCCGCTGCACCCGCGCCGCAACTCCTGTTTTTCAATGAACCGCTCGCCATCAATTTGGGGTTGCAAGCCCCTCGTGGTGAAAGTGTGTCTACGGCCGAGGAACTTGCGCAGATATTCAGCGGCAACCGCTTGCCCGATGGCGCGCAGCCCATTGCGCAGGCATATGCAGGCCATCAGTTCGGACATTTTTCTCCGCAGTTGGGCGATGGCCGTGCATTGCTGGTGGGCGAGTTGCTCGACCGTCAAGGCAAGCGCCGTGATCTGGCTTTCAAAGGCTCAGGGCGCACACCCTTTTCACGCGGCGGCGATGGCAAGGCCGCAGTCGGCCCGATGCTGCGCGAGGTGTTGGTGGGTGAATGCATGCATGCGCTGGGAATCCCCACTACGCGCGCACTGGCGGTGGTAGCCACCGGTGAGGCGGTCTATCGCGAACAGGCGCTGCCCGGTGCCGTTTTGACGCGGATTGCGTCGAGTCACATACGCGTAGGCACCTTTGAATTTTTTTCTGCACGACGCATGACCGCTGCCATCAAACAGTTGTTTGACTACACGGTGGCGCGCCATGATCCGCATCTGCCCGATGATGCAGACAGACCCTTCGCATTTTTCCATGCCGTGTGTCGGCGTCAGGCCAGTCTTCTGGCGGACTGGACGGCGGCCGGTTTCATTCACGGTGTCATGAATACCGACAACATGGTACTGTCCGGTGAGACCATCGATTATGGTCCCTGCGCTTTCATGGAGGCGTATGACCCGGCCACCAAATTCAGTTCGATTGACCAGCATGGGCGTTATGCATTCGGCAATCAGCCCGGTATCGCACAATGGAATTTGGCGCGTCTGGCCGAATGCCTGTTGCCGCTGTTGCCCAATGAAGATGAGGGTGTGCAGGTGTTGAGCGATGCACTGGAGGCTTTTCCGGCAATGTACCAACAGGCGTGGTTGATGCGAGCGGCTGCGAAATTGGGCATGGCTCATTGGGCTGGTGAGGGCGCCGATCGTGGTTTTGCGCAGGTGCAGGCTGCAACCGAACACCTGCTCAAGGACTGGCTGACCCTTTTGCACGCGGGGCATGCCGATTACACGCTGTCATGGCGCTATCTGTGTGATGCGGCTCAAGGTCGGGAAGATCGCTTGCGTTCGCTGTTTTCAGACACGTTTGATCAATCGCAGTTGACGGCGTGGCTGGCCCGTTGGCGTGAGCAGTTGACTGCCTCAGGGGGCGTTGACGCTGCAGGTGTGGCTGATGCCATGCGCCGTGTCAATCCATGGATGATTGCGCGCAATGCATCGGTGGAAAATGCCTTGGCTGCTGCCAGTGCACAGGGTGATCTGCAACCCTTCAAGCGGTTGATGCAGGCCTTGCAAAACCCGTTTGAAGAACTGGATGCGTTTGCAGATCTGGCTGCACCCGCTCCCAGAGAGCAGGCGCAGTGCTACAAAACATTTTGCGGTACATGATGCGGATGAGGCGTTCGATGAGTTAACTCACGTGCTGACAAGTTAACTCATGCAGCCATTCGTGCGACCACATCAACCCCTCAGTTCAGCATCAGCATGCCTGTGCGAATGCGTTGTGGATGGTCGCCCACTGGCACGCTTTTGACTTCTTTGGCAGTCTCAAAGTCGATGACCGACACGCGGTCCTGCTCGCTCACCGACACATAGCAATACTTGCCGTCATGGCTTTCTGTTGACCAGTAAGGCTTGGCGCCCAGTGAATGGTCAGACAGTGCAATGGTGGTGTATTTGAAGGTTTCGCGTTCAACGATGGCTGCATAACCCGACATGGTGCCGGCCACACACAGGTGAGTGCCCTGCTGGTTCATGGCCAGACCGTGGTGTGCGGAGTTGAGTTGATACTTGCGCAGGGGCAGGGCGCGGATGTCGTCCGGTACGGGCAGGTCCACCTTGCGCGTGATTTTGTCTTCTTTCAGGTCGTACTCGAAAAATCCGTGGTAGAACGAGACCTGAAAGTAGATGAAGCGTTCATCGGGTGCAACCGCCATGGGACGCACCGCTGAGTCCACATGATCGACACCAAACTCGCGCAGCTTTTCTTTCATGTCGATGCTGTGCTTGACCGTCCACGTGTCGGCATCGACGATCGCCATACGACGCTTGCCCTTGATCCAGTCCAGCCATGATGCGGTAAAGGGTACGAAAACCTTGCCGATGGTGGCATGAAAAACGGTCTTGCCGTCTTTCGAATAATTGCTCTCATGCGGCTGGTCGCCAGGCGAAAAACTGCCCACGCGTTCGCCTGTGGCCGTATCAAACGCAATCACCTTGCCGGCGGTGGAGGCTGACACCAAAAACACTTTTCCGTCCGGTGAAGTGGCGGCATGATCTGACCGGTTGCCGTCTACCGGAGAACGCCACTTCAGCTTGCCGGTGTTTACATCAATCGCAACTGCATCGGCAAAACTTGGACGCGAGACGAACAGGGTACTGCCGTCCTTGGACGGAAACATGTCATCCACCAACTGGTCATTGCCTTCGCCGATCAGGTGTCTCACGCCGACGAACATGACTTTGCGCAGCGGCTTGGAATTGATTTCTTTCATGCGATCTTCGCGGTCTGGCACGATATCCAGGCGACGAATGCGTTCGAATGTGTGGGCATCAACGATATCTGCCGTCCCGTCCCAGTTGTTACCCACAATCATCACGTCTCGTGCGGTGGGAGTCTTGTCGCTTGCGGCGGGGGGGCCGACTTGCGCATTGGGAAAGGAGGCGGTCATGTTGACGTCAACCGCCACTGCAAAACCCACGGCGGTCACAAGGCTGGCAGCTACGGCTGTCAGTACAAGATTGGCTGCTTTACCCATCAGTGTGGTCTCCTCTTTTTTCTGTGTCGCTACTGTGCTTGTCTGTCAGATGCCTGTCGATACGGGGTCTGTCGATCAGGTGTCCGATATTCACTGGCAAGGAGTGTAGCGTATCAGGCGGCGACTGCGTGCTGCTCCCGTTCGGCTGCTGGTAACTGGACGCTGAACCAGAATGTGGAGCCTTCGCCCACGGTGCTGAACACGCCCGATTCTCCGCCCATGGCACGAGCCAGCTTTTGCACAATCGAAAGTCCGAGACCGGATCCGCTGCCGGCATGACTGTCTTGGTTGTCCAGTTGACTGAAGGGCTTGAACAGGCGCTCCTGGTCTTGGGTGCTGATACCAGGTCCGGTATCGGTGATGCGGAACATCCACATCTCCGGCTGGGTGTCGGGTAGTGGCTGACTCACCTGAACGTGAATGCCGCCCTTGCTGGTGAATTTGATGGCATTGCCCAGCAGGTTGGAAATCATCTGCCGCAACCGCGCGGGGTCCGCCAGCACGGTCTGTCCAGACTCGATTTGTATGTCATGGGTCAGCGTCAGGTTTTTCTGTTGCGCAGATAACTCGAACAGCGCGACAGAATCCATCAGGAGGCGTTCCAGATCGACTGGCCGTGTTTTCACGCTCATGGCCCCGGCTTCCAGTTGCGCGGTGTCCAGCAGGTCATTGAGCAGGGCCAGCAGGCTGTCGGTGGTAGTGTCCAGTGCGGCCAGATAGCGAGCGCGCGCGCTGTCTGTTACCCGCGGGTTTTGCAGAAGGGTGATGGCTGTCCGCATGCCTGCCATTGGGGTGCGCAGTTCGTGAGACATGGTGGCCAGAAAACGGTCTTTGGATGCCTGCGCGCGTGCGGTTTCCTCCAGAGCACGTTCGCGGTCTTCAAGCGCCTTGTGCTTGTCGGACAGTGCTTGTTCCAAAGCGATATTCTGTCGCGCCAGTTCGGCCAGCGCCCGGTCGCTGCGTTGCTGGAAGGCACTGCTGAACACATAGGCGCAGATGTAGAGGCACAGCAGCACCATGTAGGCATTGATGGCCGGCGGATTTCTCTCCAGTGACATGCCGGGAATCTGTCGCCATTGTTCCAGCATGAAAAGTGCCGTCACCAAGATCAGGGAAGCCCATAACAATTGGCGGGCGGGCTTTCTGCCCAGCGTGAAGTTGGTACCCAGTATCAGCACGCAGACCAGCACCATGATGGGCGCACGCAGACCCAATCCCATCAGCACTGTGGTGTGAAAACACAGGATGACCAGCAGCGTGCCCAGAATGACAGCTGCCTGTCTGGGGTGACCTTTCCGTGAGCGATCGAAAGTCAGAGCGGATGTGAACAGGCCCGCAATAAAATTGACCAGATAGCCCGTGTCCAGACGACCATCGTGGTAATAATTGACCGCCTCGTACAGGAGCGCAATCAGGCAACTGATGAAAATGCCGGCAGCACTGTGCATGAGCGCGCGTCGGTTTTGCAGGGCGTGGTCTGCCAGATATACCGTCATGTGACCCTCCCTGACTGAACGAACACAATTGTGTCAGAATTATAGTTACAGAATTAACAATTTGGTACGCCCTGAGTGTTTTCTGGTCAATACATTTCAGTATTCATGCGGGTTTCGGAGTGTGTGAAAGAACGCTCCTCCCTGAAAGAGGGGGGAAGAAAACTCGAAAAACAGGGGGGTGGAGATAGGAGAATCAGGCGGGTTTTTGCCCAAGGGGGTAGGGAAGGCATGCGGCGTGGATATCTCCCGCCGCACGCGGAGGGATCACTTTTCTTCTTGAATGAAAATCATCAGGTGTTCAGCCACGGTGGGGAATGCATCGTCGGGTAACTGACGGCCGATTTTGCGGATGATGCCGTGGCCTATGCCTTTGAGCAGCGCAATGACTCCGCCCAGCGTCTTGTCCACTACGATATTGAACTTCATGACGCGCTTGGGCTCTTCCACCAACTGTTCGATCACCGCATCGGTGGCCTTGATCAACAGTTCGATGCCTTTTTCAATATCCTGGCTTTTGCCGGACAGCAGGTCTTTCAGGATGATCAGCCCTTCGCTTGCGACTTTTTCGTCAATGCGCAGACGCGCATAAGGCTTCTCATCGGTGCCGGTTGTGGGGCGCGTGACCATGCCATCGAAATAGCCGATTACTTTCACCACTTTTTCTTTGGCCAGAAACGGTGTGACCCAACTCATGTAATGGCGTGACTTGCTCTCGATTTCTTTGAGGATGGCATGCGCCTCTTCCAGCGATTTCACCGGGTGCTTGGCATTCACTTTTTCCAGTAACTGCGCATAGCACATGTCCAGCAGGCCGCAATAAACCTCCGTCAGTAACGCAACGCCCCGTTTTTTGTCCTCGTCGGTCAAGCCGGTTTTGGCTTGGGCAACCAGATAGTCGAGTTCGTCGGATACAAAGGTTTCGAATGTGAACAGCAAATGTGGAGCGGTCATGATGGTGTCTGGAAAAATCTGGGAGTGTTGAGAAAAAATGAAACGAACGCGGTCATTCTAATGTTTTCTGATCTCGCCGGTGTGTAAGCGCGCAGACAGGGTCGACATTTTTTATTGCAATTTCTCTCTGCGAGCGTGGCACGTAACTTCCATCACCTTGATGCATGTCAAAGCCAAGTGCAGCACATGCTGTCACGCTATGGGGATGATGCCTGAACTGCACTCAATGACCACTGATCCGGTATCCGCTTCCAACGATGCGGACACAGATGCCACGTTTCACATCCGCAGGCCGGTATGGGGCATGACCTGTGCGGCCTGCTCTGTCGATCTGACCAATACCCTTGCTGCGTTGCCGGGCGTTTTCAGCGTTCAGGTCAACCCCGCGTCGCATTGGATTGATGTGCAAGTCAATACTCAACCGGATAATCGCATCGATGCACAGTCGGTCATACCCCGCAGCGGATGGATAAGCCGCATCAACGATGCGATCCGGCCGCACGGATGCCATCTGCTTGATGACAGTCCGGATGCGCAACGCGATGCATCGCGTCGCATGCTGCGGCAGTCGTTGTTCCGTCTCTTGCTTGCGGCGCTGCTGTGGATGCAGATCATGATGTATGCGTGGCCCGAATACTCCACGGGGATGGGAGAGGGATTGACCGGTCAGGATATCTCGCTGCTGCGCTGGGCGCAGTGGATGTTGTCGCTACCGCTGATGATCTTCTGCGCCCGTCCTGTGTTGCGCTCGGCCTGGCAGGGTTTGCGTCGCGGTAAGCCCGGACTGGATTTGCCCGCTGCTTTTGCCCTGGTGGCTGCGTTCCTTGTCAGCACGCAGGCTACGTTTTCCGGGCAGGGTCCTGTCTGGTTCGATTCGCTGTCGATGTTTTTGATGTTTCTGCTGGGCGCAGGATATCTGCGTGAATGGTTGCGGCATCAGAGCCTCATGGCCGTTCTGGATACGCAAGCCGACCTGCCGCGCACGGTGTATCGTCTCAACACACGCTTGGGCTGGCAGGCGATTGATCTGGCAGATCTGCGGGTGGGGGACATCTGTCGTGCGCAAGCAGGCGATACGCTGGCTGGCGACGGGGTATTGCTTGCACAGCGTGCGGCAGTGTCTGAAGACCTGATCACCGGAGAAAGCCGCCCTGTTGTACGTAGCGCGGGCGACGGGTTGTTTGCAGGCAGTCGACTGCTGGAAGATACGATTGAGTATCGCATCACGGCATTGGGCGCCAACAGTGCAGTGGGGCAGATACAGCAGCGCATGATGCAAGCTGTCTGCAGCCGTCCACCGCAGTCGCAGTGGGTGGATCGGCTGTCCATACCGTTGCTGGTCGGCATTGTGCTGGCCAGTGTCCTGTCGGCACTCTGGTTTCACGTCAGTGGGTTCAGTACCCATGGCGATGCGGGGTCAGTTGCATTGGCTGTCCTGATGGCAAGTTGTCCGTGTGCCATTTCACTGGCTGCGCCGGTGGCCTGGATCAATGCGACCTTGCAACTGAAACGCGAGGGCGTCTTGTTGCGCAATACGGATGCCTTGCAGAGTGTGTGCCGGATCACCGATGTGGTGTTTGACAAGACCGGAACCCTGACAGGGCAGGCATGGGTGTCGGAGGTGACGTGGTTTACCGAGGCGCAGACGCATGTACTGTCGATCATGCATGCAATGGCTGCGACATCGCAGCACCCCTTGTCGCGTGCGCTTGCATTCTATCTGCGAGAGCAGAATGTGCCGTTGGATGGAGGCTTGTCGCAGTGTTCAGAGATAGCCGGATGCGGATTGCAGGCGGTCGATCAAGCCGGTCATCAGTGGCGTATGGGCCGTGAGCACTGGCATGAAACAGGCGTTGCTGCTGCCGTTGTTGCTACAGTTAACGCATCACCTGGCTTGAAAGCTGATGCGCCTGTCTCGCACATTCATCTGACGTTAAGCCCTGCCGGTCAGCCAGCGTCATGGATCCCGGTGTGCCGTATCGATCTTCGTTCCGGTTTGCGTGAGGGGGCGGAGTCGCTGTTAGATGAATGCCTCCGTCAGGGATGGCGACTGCATCTGTGGTCGGGCGACCAACAAGGACCTGTTGCCGCGCTGGCCAGACAACTGGGCATTGAAGATGCAAGGGCGCACATGTCACCGTCCGACAAGCTGGATGCACTGATGGACTTGCGTGCGAACGCAGAGCGGGTCGTGATGATCGGCGATGGCCTGAACGACGGGCCTGCCCTGGCTGCTGCGGACGTATCCATTGCGATGGGTGGCGGCAGCCAGACATCCTGCCTTCAGTCAGACGCCGTATTGCCTGTTTCGAATCTGGGTGGCGCTGTCTCCCTCATCGCGATGTCGCACAGACTGGGCAGCGTCATCCGTCAGAACATGGTCTGGGCTTTTGCATACAACCTGCTTGTCATTCCGCTGGCGGCAAGCGGGTTTCTCACACCCCTGTCTGCCGGCGTCGGTATGGCATTGAGCTCACTGCTGGTCACGTTCAACGCCATGCGACTTCAACGTCCCTTTCAAAGGAGTTTGCATCATGGATATCCTGTTTCTGCTGATACCGCTGTCGGTGGTGCTGGTGTTTGCGATCGTGGTGGTTCTGGCTTGGGGCGTGAGCTCGGGTCAGTTTGAAGATATGGATGCCATGGCCCGTATTGCATTGGATGACAGCAGCGACAAGCGTTCCGCTTGATCTGAATCAAGGCTGCATACGCGTAGTCGCTGCACACTGCATGGGATATCAATACAGATGGAGTTTCCATGCAGAACAGCGTCTTCTACAACGATACGGTTGTTCGCCAGTTCAGTATTGCAGCCGTGCTGTGGGGTGTGGTGGGCATGGTGGTGGGGTGCTTCATTGCAGCCCAGCTGGCGTGGCCAGAACTCGGTGGCGGCATACCCTGGTTAAGTTATGGTCGCCTGCGGCCGCTGCACACCAATGCCGTCATTTTTGCATTCGGTGGCTGTTCGCTTTTTGCCACCAGTTATTACGTCGTCCAGCGTACGTGTCACGTCCGCCTGTTCTCCGACAAGTTGGCTGCATTTACCTTTTGGGGCTGGCAGGCCGTGATTGTGGCTGCAGCGGTCAGCTTGCCCTTGGGCTACACGCAGGGCAAGGAATATGCGGAGCTTGAGTGGCCCATCGATCTGTTGATTGCGGTGGTGTGGGTGTCGTATGCCGTGGTGTTTTTCGGCACGTTGGCTATTCGCAAGATAAAACATATTTATGTGGCCAACTGGTTTTTCGGTGCCTTCATTTTAACGGTGGCTTTGCTGCATATCGTCAATAGCGCGGCCATACCGGCAGGTTTCATGAAGTCGTATTCCGCCTATGCCGGCGTGCAGGACGCCATGGTGCAGTGGTGGTATGGACACAATGCGGT
>SXGQ01689662.1_pt1 | contig 10929 bp, 9 predicted proteins | sample 3178371 | NCBI WGS metagenome assembly SXGQ01 (sample SAMN11356859, study PRJNA531348) | freshwater metagenome | isolation source: freshwater sample F1-20 | place: China: Fuxian Lake, Yuxi | collected 2017-12-25 | reverse complement strand
GAGCGACCGGCGAGCGTGGTCAAGGAGCTTCTCGAAAACGCGCTCGACGCGTCGCCGGCGCGGATCGACGTCGCCGTCGAGCAGGGCGGGATCGGGCTGGTGCGGGTGGTCGATGACGGCGGCGGAATCGAGGCCGGTGATCTGCCCCTGGCCGTGACCGCCCACGCCACCAGCAAGCTCCGCGTGGCCGAGGATCTCGAGCGGATCGGCACGCTCGGCTTTCGGGGCGAGGCTCTGGCGAGCATCGGCGAGGTGGCGCGGCTCGTGATCCGCTCGCGCACGCCCGACGGCACGGGGGCCACGATCACGGTCGATGGCGGCAGGGTCGGCGAGGTGATGCCCGATGGCTGCGCGGTGGGCACGACCGTCGAGGTTCATCAGCTCTTCGGCAACGTGCCGGCACGGCGGTCCTTTCTCCGCGCCGCCCAGACCGAATGGTCGCATGTCTCCGACACCTTCGTGCGGACGGCGCTGGCCCACCCCGGCGTGGCCTTCTCGCTGTCGCACGGCTCATCCTCGACCGAGAAGAGCCGCCGCGTCCACGATCTCCCGGCCACCGATTCCTGGCGGACGCGGATCGCCGACCTGTTCGGGTCGGCGCTCGCCGACCGGCTGATCGAGGTGGAGGCCGACGACGGCGAGGTGTCGGTGCACGGCTTCGTCGGCCGGCCGGAAGACGACATGGCCAGCACGCGGCTCCAGCATCTCTTCGTCGGCGGTCGCCCGTTTCGGGATCGATCGATTCTGCACGCCGTGCAGGAGGCCTACCGGGGCCTGCTGCTCTCGGGTCGGCAGCCGATCGTGTTTCTGTCGTTCGACCTGCCTCCCGACGCGGTCGACGTCAACGTCCATCCCGCCAAGATGGAGGTGCGGTTCCGCGAGCCCTCGCGGCTCTACCGGCTCGTACTCGCCTCGCTGCGGTCGAGGTTTCTCGCCGGCAACGTCACCACGCGGCTGGAGCCACCGCGGGTCGCGCCACCGCCGGTCGTGCCACCGCCGGTCGTGCCACCGCCGATCGAGGCCGCCCCGGTGCAGATCCGCCTGCCTGACTTCGCCCCCTTTGCGCCACGGGCGACGACCTGGGAATCGCCGCCGCCGCGGCCGGCCGATGCGGCCCGGCCGGCTGCCTGGGAGCGCGACGAAGCGCGTCAGGACACCGTGGTGGACGAACGGGCCGTGCAGATGCACGACCGGTATATCGTCGTGGAGAGCGTTGACGGCATCGAGGTGATCGATCAGCACGCGCTCCACGAACGGCTGCTCTACGAGAAGTTCAAGGCGTCGGTCGAGTCCGGCGGCCTGGAGGTGCAGCCGCTTTTGGTGCCGGAGCGGCTCGATCTCGATCCTGCGGCCCTGGAAATCGTCGGGCAACATGCGGGCACGCTGGAGCGGGCGGGCATGCGGGTCGAGCCATTCGGAGGATCGACGGTGATCGTCACGTCCAAGCCGGCACTCGCGGGCGATGCCCCCGCCGCGGAGCTCGTCCGCGAAGTGCTCGACCGGTTGGCCGCCACGTCGGCGTCCGGAGGTGGCACGGGCATGCTCGTGGACGAGGTCCTGCACGGGCTGGCGTGCCGGGCGGCGATCAAGGCGGGCAACAGGCTCTCGCAGGCCGAGGTGGACGCGCTCGTCCGCGAGCGGCGGATCGTCCGCGAATCGCACCATTGTCCGCACGGTCGCCCGACGTCGCTCACGTTGTCGCGGCAGGACCTCGATCGCCAGTTTCGTCGAACGTGAAGCCCGGGCCGCGCCGCCGGCCAGCAAGGAGACACTTATGATCTGCGTGAGCATCGGCCGCGGGCGTCACCGCCACATGATGGCCGAACACAAGCACCTCTCCGACAACGGCATCCAGCTCGTCGAACTGCGGCTCGATTACATCAACGGCGAGGTGCAGGTGAAGCGGTTGCTCAAGGACCGCCCCTGCCCTGTCGTCGTCACCTGCCGCCGGAAGGCCGACGGCGGCCGCTGGGAGCATTCGGAGGATGCCCGCCTGCGGCTGCTGCGGACGGCGATCGTCGAGGGCGCCGACTACGTCGATCTCGAGGACGACGTGGCGCCGATCGTGCGACGGTACGGGACCACCAAGCGGATCGTGAGCCATCACGACTTCCAGAAGACCCCGGCGGATCTCCCGGAGATCCACGAGCGTCTCGCCGCGATGGACCCCGACATCATCAAGATCGCGACCATGGCGAATCATCCCAGCGACAACCTGCGGATGCTGGAAATGGTGCAGTCGAGCAAGGTGCCCACCGTGGGCGTGTGCATGGGCGATATCGGGGTGCCGACCCGCGTGCTCTGCGGCAGGGCCGGCGCTCCCTTCACGTTCGCCACCTTCAACGAAGACCGGGCCCTGGCTCCCGGCCAAATCGGCTGGCGGCAGATGCGGGAGATCTACCGCTACGACTCGATCAAGCCCACCACGAGCATCTACGGGGTGGTCGCCGATCCCGTCGCGCACAGCTTGAGCCCCGTCGTCCACAACGCGGCGATCGCCGCCGCCGGCATCGACGCGGTCTACCTCCCGTTCCGAGTGCCCGCGGAACAGATCGACGAGTTCCTCGAGACCGCCGGCCGCTGGCCGCTGGCGGGTTTGAGCGTGACGCTGCCCCACAAGGAGGCGGTGCTCCGCCACGCCGTCCACGTGGACGACCTCGCGCGGGCGATCGGCGCCGCCAACACGCTCAGTTTCACCGCCGACGGCGTCACCGCCTCCAACACGGACGCGACGGCCGCCATCGAGAGCCTGATGGCGCAGCTCGAATCCGACGAACAGCCATCCGGAGAAGACGGCCTCGGTGTCAACAAGGCCATCGTGCTGGGGGCCGGCGGTGCCGCCCGCGCCGTGGCATTCGGGCTGAAGCAGCGGGGCATCGAGGTGACGATCGCCTCCCGCACGGTCGAGCGGGCCCGAAAAATCGCCACCGAGGTCGGTTGCAAGGTGGTCGAGTGGTCGGCCCGTCATCGCATGCCGTACGACTGCGTGGTCAACGCCACGCCGGTGGGCATGCATCCCGACGTCGATGTGAGCCCCTACGAGAAGGAGCATCTGCGGCCCTACATGGTCGTCTTCGACACCGTCTACAATCCCGAGAACACGCTGTTGATCAAGGAAGCCCGGAGCGTCGGGTGCCGGGTCGTCACGGGCGTGGACATGTTCGTCCGTCAGGCGGCGATCCAGTTTCGAATCTGGCACGGCACCGAGCCGCCGCATGATTTGATCCGGGAGGCCCTGAAGCGGGCCACGGCCTCGGCGAAGCAGCCGACTTGACGCTCACCGATCCGAGGCACGCTCGTTCCATGTCGAGAATCACGCTGATCGGATACCGAGGCTGCGGGAAGTCATCCGTCGCGGCGTTGCTCGGGCGGCGGCTCGGCATCCCGTGGAGGGACGCCGACGCGGTCCTCGAGGAGCGCGTCGGCCTCTCCATCGCGGACCTCGTGGGGAGTCGTGGCGAGCCGGCGTTCCGGGATCTGGAGGCGTCGCTGCTGGCCGATCTGCTCGACGGGGAGCCGTGTGTGCTGGCGACGGGGGGCGGGGTCGTGCTGCGGCCGGCGAACCGCCAGCTTCTCCGGCAGCGTGGCCGGCCGGTCGTCTGGCTGACGGCGACTGCCGAGGCGGTGCGGGCGCGGCTGGCCGCCGATCCGACGACCGCCGCTCGACGGCCTGCGCTCTCGGGAGCCGATCCGCTCGCCGAGGTGGCCACGGCGCTCCTCGATCGGGAGCCGCTCTATCGGGAGTGCGCCGATGCGGTGTTTGACACGACCGTCGAGCCGCCGGAACGCCTCGCCGATGCGATCGTCTCCTGGCTCGTGAGCCGGGACGTCGCGGCGCGAGGCGGAGAATCCGCGTCGGAGTCGTCCGCATGAGTCAGATGCACGTCGCCACGCTCTGGGCCGCGGATGGTCTGCCGGCGGCCCGGCTCCTCGCCACCGCCCTGCTCGTCGCCTGTGCCGGGCTCGTGGCCGGACGGCTGCTGGCCGTGACCGTCGGCCATCTGGTCGAGTCTCCGCCGCGCGGTCGGTTCCTCGACCGCGCCGTGGTCGGGGCGGTGGCTGCCGTCACCCTCGCACTGTGGTGGTGGGAGGTCCGGCTCGGATCGCAGCTGCCCGCGGGCAGCGGCCCGCCCTCTGCCGATGACGGGCTTTCGCTGGTCGTCCGGTGTGCGGGGCATCTGATCCTGCTGCTGCTGCTGGCGGCGGCAAGCTGGATCGATCTGCGGCATCGTGTCATCCCCGACGCGATCACCGTTCCGGGAGTGCTCGCGGGCATGACGGCGGCCGCCCTCTGGCCCGACGTGCTGCTGCCGATCGCCCGTGCCGTGCCGCGGTCATTCGCCCCGCCGCTTCTCGAGCCCGACGTGCTCGGGGCATTCGGCTGCCTGCGTGACGCCTGGCCTGCCGGGCTCGGCCCGGCTCCCGCCCTCCCCGGGCTCGTGTGGGCCGCCGTGATTTTCGCGACGTGGTGGCTGGTGGGAACGGAACGGTCGGTGCTCGCGACCGGCGGAATGCCGTGGTGGCGGCGTGCGGTGATCGAGCCGAGGAATCTCGTGGCGGTCGTCGGTGCCGGGATCATCGCAAACGCCTGGTTGGCCGGAGGCCTCCATTGGCGTGGGCTGATCTCGTCGCTCGTGGGTTTGGCCGTGGCGGCCGGCATCATCTGGCTGACGCGGGCCGGCGCCTCGCGTGCCCTCGGCCGGGAGGCGATGGGGCTCGGCGACGTCACGCTGATGGCCATGATCGGTGCCTGGCTCGGCTGGCAGCCCTGCGTGCTGATCTGTTTCCTCGCCGTGTTCATCGGGCTCGCGCACGGCGTGATACAGGTCGTCACGCGGAGTGAATCGGAACTCCCCTTCGGCCCGAGCCTCTGCCTCGGAGCCGTCGCCGTCGTCGTCTGGTGGCGACCGTTCTGGGAAAGAACCAACGTCTTCTTCGAACGGCCGCAGGAGTTGGCGATCGTGGTGGGGGCGGTGATCGCCTTGACGGCCGTCACCCTCTGGGGCTGGCATCGGATCCGGTCCATTCCGGTCCGCTGAGCGGGCGATTTGCCGCCGATTGGCGGCCTTGCCCCACCCGCCGCACCTTCCCTACCATCCGGCCCGTCCAACCGTCGGTCCGGAGAGTCCTCATGCCGCTGCACACTCGCCGTCGAGCCGCTCGCGGGTTCAATGTCTCGATCACGGCAGCGGTGTGCATCGCAGGCGGCTGCGTGAGCAACCCGTTCAAAAAACAGGACACGCTGGCCCCGCCGAGCCTCGAGCCACCACCGGGCGTGGCGGCGCCGGCCCATACGCTCCCGCAGACATCGTCCATCACCCCGCCGCCATCCTACGCGGACGTTGACGGACCGCAGCTCGAGGCGGCGCTCGTCCGCACCCGGCAGGAATCCCAGGTGATGCAGGACGAGATCGCGGCGCTCCGCGACCAGCTCGCGAGCACCTCCACGCAGCTCGCGCAGGCGCGGGTGGCGGGAATGCCGCCGGGCGCCGACAAGCCGCCCCGCACGGGGGGCGACGGAGGCGTTTCGACGACCCCCGTCGTCATGCAGTCGGCCATGACCCAACTCAAGCTGCCCGACCTCCAGCCCCGCTTCGACGGCGCCGTGGTGCGGATCGACATCCCGGCGGACCGGCTCTTCGACGACGGCACCGCAAACCTGCTGCCCGAGGGGGCTGCCGTGCTCACGCAGGTGTCGAACGAACTCGAGCGTGTCTACGAGGGGCACTTCATCGGAATCGAGGGGCATGTCGACACCGAGCCCTTGCAGAACGCCTCGTGGACGTCGCCGCACCAGTTGACCGCCGCCCGGTCGGCTGCCGTCTTCGACTTCCTCACCACCCGCACGTCGATGCACGAAAATCAGCTGTTCCTCGTGGCGCACGGGGCCAATCACCCGCTCGTCTCCAACGCCACGTCGGTCGGTCGCGCGCGGAACCGCCGCGTCGAGCTGGTCGTGTATCCCGATCGCGCCGCCGCGACCCAGACCGCCGGCCGGTGAGAAGGCTGTCCGGCGTTCGCCCCCCTGTCCGTGGGTCGGGGTGGCTCAGGCCCTCTCGCCGGCCCTCCCCCGGGCGCAAGTCCGGGCGATGAGGCCTCCCACCCTTTCCGCTCCTGCGATACACGCAGGCCCAAATCGCACTTACAATGCTCCCCATGGTCACCATCGTCGATTACGGCAGCGGCAATCTGCGGAGCGTGCAGAAGGCGTTTGAACGGCTCGGTGCCGAGGCGCGAATCACCGATGATCCGGAGGTCGTGTCGAAGGCCGGCCGGATCGTGCTGCCGGGGGTGGGCTCGTTCCGCGATGCGATGGGGGCGTTGCAGGCCCGCGGACTCGTCGAGCCGCTGGTGGCCCACGTCCGGGCCGACAAGCCCTTCTTCGGCATCTGCATGGGCCTGCAACTGCTTTTCGAGACCGGACTGGAAGGCGGCCGGCAAGAGGGGCTCGGGGTGCTTCCCGGCGAGGTCGTCCGGTTCGACGTGGCCGCGGGCATGAAGGTGCCTCACATGGGCTGGAATACGGTCGCCTGGCGCGGCGACCGGCCGGCGGATCCGGAAAACTGGTACTACTTCGTCCATTCCTACCACGCCCGCCCGAAGGACGATTCGCTGGTGGCGGCCGTCACCGACTACGGCGGCGAGTTCTGCTCGGCCGTGTCATGCGGGCGGTTGTTCGCCACGCAGTTTCATCCCGAGAAGAGTCAGCGGGCCGGGCTCGAACTGCTCGCGCGTTTCATCGGCCGCGACTAGACACGTCTTCCTCCGGAGCCCCGCGATGCAACTCTGGCCGGCGATCGATCTTCGAGGAGGCAACTGCGTCCGCCTGCTCCAGGGCGACTACGCCCGAGAGACGGTGTTTGGCGACGACCCCGTGGCGATGGTGCGACGCTTTCGCGCCGGCGGAGCCAGGCGGCTTCACATCGTCGATCTCGATGGAGCGAAGGCCGGCGAGCCGGTGCAGGCCGATCTCGTCGGCCGGATGGCACAGGCGGCCGGCATGCCCTGCCAGGTGGGTGGCGGCGTGCGCACGTTCGAGACCGCGGCGGCCTATCTTGCCGCGGGTCTCCAGCGGGTGATCGTGGGCAGCGTCGCGATCGAGCAGCCCCATCTTCTGGTCCGCATGGCCCGGGAGTTTCCGGGGCGGGTCGTGCTCGGCCTCGATGCCCGCGACGGAAAGGTGGCCGTCCGCGGCTGGCTCGACACCAGCACGCTCCTGGCGGTCGATGTGGCCCGGCGGCACGCGGATCTCCCGCTGGCCGCCGTCGTCTACACCGACATCGCCACCGACGGCACGCTCGCCGGCCCCAACATCCCGGCGCTCGAGGAGATGCTCGCCGCCTCGCGAACGCCCGTGATCGCCTCCGGTGGGGTCGCCACGCTCGACGACATCCGACGCGTCGCCGCCATCGGCTGCACCGGCTGCATCGTCGGCCGCGCCCTCTACGACGACGCTTTTTCGCTCCCCGACGCCATCGCGGCGGCCGGCGACGTGTAGCGACGTGTAGCGGCGGGTGCGTCATGAGCCGGCTGCCGGACCGGCGGCATATCCTGCCAGGTTTCCCCAGGGCATGGGCGGGTTGGGGTTTGGCCCGGTGATTTCGCGGAAGCCTCAATTCCAGGGTCCGATTCCGCCGACCGTACCGGCAGCACCGTTTGCCGCGTCCCGACAACGCCTTTACCATCGACGACTATGGCCACCGACGTACGGATCAAGGAACAGCTGCCCGAGTTGACGCGGCGGATCGTCGAAACGTATCAGGACGTTCCGACAATCCACTACCTCGGCCACTGCCCGCTGCCCAACTACGAGGCGATCATCTCGGCCTGCGAGGATCTCAAGGAAATCCTCTACCCGGGCTACCGTCGCCGTGAGAATCTCCACCTCGGCAACGTCACGTATCACGTCGGTGACCTCGTCGACGGTCTCCACGACAAACTCACCACGCAGATCGGCCGGGCCCTCCGCCACAGCGTCGCGGCCCGCCGGGCTGCCGCCGAACAGGGCGTCGAGCTGCCCGCGGTGCCCGATGCCGTCCGGCAGTGCACCGAGGAGGCCGATTTCGAGGCCCTGGGCCAGGCCAAGGCCGTCGAGTTTCTCGAACGGATTCCCGATCTGCGGCGGGTGCTCGCCACCGACGTCCAGGCGGCCTACGACGGCGACCCGGCCGTTCGCACGCTCGACGAGGTGATTTTCTGCTATCCCGGCCTCGAGGCGGTGACGATCCATCGGCTCGCGCACGTGCTCCACCGGCTCGAGGTGCCGCTGATCCCCCGGATGATGGCCGAATGGGCCCACGCGCGGACCGGGATCGACATCCATCCGGGGGCCACGATCGGCGATCACTTCTTCATCGACCACGGCACGGGCGTGGTGGTCGGCGAGACCTGCGAGATCGGCAGCCATGTGAAGATCTACCAGGGTGTGACGCTCGGCGCCCTGTCGTTCCAGACCGACTCCGACGGCCACCTTGTCCGTGGCACCAAGCGGCATCCGACGATCGAGGACCGTGTGGTGATCTATGCCAATGCGACGGTGCTCGGCGGGGCGACCCGCATCGGCCACGACTCCGTGATCGGCAGCAATGTGTGGCTCACGCGGTCGATCGATCCCCACACGACGGTCGTGCTCGAGCGGCCGAAGCTCCGGATGCGGGGCGAAATGCCGGAGCCGGGGATCGACTGGCAGATCTGAGCCCCGCCGGGGCCGGGCTGCTGAAAACACCCCCATGTTGCCGGTTTGACGGCCGGAATCCGGCATGGGCGGGGCCGCCGGGGGTTCGCTACGCTCTGGGGGTCAGCTGTTCCCCGGAGATGAAGCCATGCGAGCCCTGTTCTTCCCAGTTGTCTGCACCTTTCTCTGCGCGGCCACGACATTCGCCCAGACGACCCAGCCGGCGAAGGTCCCGGTCGTCTTCGCGGCCTACGCCACGCCTCTGGAGGAGCCGTGGAACATGGTGATCCACCAGGCTCTTCAGGCCTCCGAAAAGAACGGTCGGATCGTCTATGCCTGGCAGGACAAGCTCTCGTCGGCCGAGGCTCTCGCCCTGGGCATCCAGTCGGCGCTGGCCCGGAAGCCGGACATCGTCGTCGCCGATGGTGTCGAGGGGGTCGAGGGCATCAAGGCAATCGCCGCCGCGAATCCGGGCATCTCGTTCGTGGTGGGCACTTCCGCCGCCCCGGCCGTGCCAAACGTCTCCGTTTTCGACAGCAATCTTTCCGAGCCGGCGTATCTCTGCGGCGTCGTCGCCGGGAGGCTCACGAAGTCGAATATCGTCGGTGTCGTCGCCGGCCGGAGCGACGTGCAGGTGCACCGGGCCATCAATGCCTACATGCAAGGCGTTCGCGAGGCCAACCCGGCCGCCAAGGTGAAGCTGACCTTCATCGATTCATGGTACGACCCGCCCAAGGCGAAGCAGGCCGCGATCGATCAGGTGGCCGCCGGGGCCGACATCATCTGGGCGGAGCGTGAGGGGGCGATCGCCGGTGCCCGTGAAAAGGGCGTGCTCGCGTTCGGCAACCTTGTCGATCAGAGCGTCGAGGGCCCCGACACCGTGCTCACCGGTCCGGTGTGGAGCATGACCCCGCTGATCGATCACGTCGTCAAGCTGTCGGCCGCCGGCATGATTCGCGGCGAGAGCTATCACGATTTCTCCTCGCTCGCCCGGGGCGGCGCGGTGCTGGCGCCCTGGCACGGCTGGAATCAGAAACTGCCGCCCGAGGTGCTGGACTTCGTTCGCGAGCGGCAAAACGCCATCAAGACCGGGGTGCTGACGATCAACCCCAGTGCCGAGCGGCCCGTCGGCGACTGACACCAGGCCGCTCGTGCAGGCGGGCACGCCAATCGCCCCGGTTTCCCGGAAGTCAACCGCCGCGGGCGGCCGTCCTCAGAAGGGCACGGGCTGCCTCCGCCGCCCGCATCTTGGCGTCGATCGCGTCGTCGCCCACGGCCTTCGTGGTGGCGATGCGTTCGAGATCGGTCCGGGCGGCTGCGGCGTCGATCTTCTCGGCCGGGATCGCCCGCTGCGTGATCACGGTCACCGAGTCGTGGCTGACCTCCACGAAACCTCCCTCGACGAACAGGCGGCGGACCGCATCGGCAGGCCCTCCCCGCTCGCCCACGATCCGCACCTCGCCGGCGCCGAGGCGGCCGATGAAGGGGGAGTGGCCCCGGCCCACGCCCCGCAATCCGTCAAAGAGCGGCAGGCCGACGGAGCGGGCCTGCGTGTCGAGGCTCGTCTGCTCGGGCGTGACGATCACGCATCGGATCGCGTCGGTCTGCTTGAGTTCGGTCATGGTCGTGGGGTTCCGTCGGCGGGTGAAGGGGACGGCGGTCAGGCCTTGGCGGCCATCTTCTTGGCCTGCTCCTCGGCCTGCTCGATCGGGCCGACGTACATGAAGGCCTGCTCGGGCAGGTGATCCCACTTGCCGTCGGCGATCTCCTCGAAGGAGCGAATCGTGTCGGCCAGGCTCGTCTTCTCCCCCTTCTTGCCCGTGAACACCTCGGCGACGAGGAACGGCTGCGAGAGAAACCGCTCCATGCGGCGGGCACGATGCACGACGAGTTTGTCCTCTTCCGAGAGTTCATCCACACCGAGAATCGCGATGATGTCCTGCAACTCGCGGTAACGCTGCAGCGTCCGCTGCACGCGACGGGCGATCTTGTAATGCCGCTCGCCCACATACTGGGGATCGAGAATCCGGCTCGACGAGGCGAGCGGATCGACGGCCGGGTAGATGCCCTTCTCCGAGATCGACCGCTCCAGATAGAGGAACGCGTCGAGGTTGCCGAACGCCGTCGCCGGAGCGGGGTCGGTCGGATCGTCGGCCGGCACATAGACGGCCTGCACGGAGGTGATGGCCCCCTTCGTGGTGCTCGTGATCCGCTCCTGGAGCGCTCCCATCTCCGTGGCGAGCGTCGGCTGGTAG
>SXGQ01538705.1_pt1 | contig 10930 bp, 6 predicted proteins | sample 3178371 | NCBI WGS metagenome assembly SXGQ01 (sample SAMN11356859, study PRJNA531348) | freshwater metagenome | isolation source: freshwater sample F1-20 | place: China: Fuxian Lake, Yuxi | collected 2017-12-25 | reverse complement strand
TGCCGTCCGGCGTTGGGTAGTCCGTGCCGAAGATGCTGACATGGCTCGCCTGTCCCAACGCGACCTTCATCACGTTCGGGATCAGGTGGGTTTCAATGCGATGGTGCTCCCCAAACTGCTCGCTCGCGCCAGCCGCGTTGAAATAGCGGAAGATCACCACCTCGAGTCCGTGCAGCTCTCGGTACCACCGGAGCACCGACTCGAACATCAGCTTCGATTCCCCATAGGGATTGATCGGGCGCTGGGGCAGGGACTCGTCCATTGGAACACGGTCTGGGGGACCATAGGTCGCGCAGGTCGAGCTGAAGATGAACTTCCGGACTCCGGCCGCGACGGCGGCATCGGCGAGGTTGAGTCCACCCGCCACATTGTTCCGGAAGTACTTCGAGGGGTTGGTCATCGACTCCCCGACGAGCGCATTGGCGGCAAAGTGGACCACCGCCTCGGCCCCGGAGTCCCGGACCGCCGCCATGACGGCATTCCGATCGTTGAGATCCGCGAGGACAAACGTCGCCCGAGAATCAACCGCCGCCCGATGGCCCTCGGAAAGGTTGTCGAACACGGTCACCTCATGGCCCGCGTTGCAGAGGGTTTCTACAAAGACCGAACCGATGTACCCGGCACCGCCGGTCACGAATACCTTCATGGTCCTACAAGGCTAGGGAATGCAGGACGACCCGGGCAAAGCAAAGTTTGCCCGGGTCGTTGCACTACCCCGCTGCGAACCTCAATGGGAGGCCCGTCGGGCTATGGCCTGGCGCCCTATTCCTTCTCCGGCGCAGCAGCCGTTGGCTTCACGATCGGGTTCTTGGCGAGGTAATCCTCGACATCCTGTGTCACCACGAGCGTCCCCCACATCAGCGTCCAGTGCCCCGGGAAGGTGCAGACGTATTCGTAGGCACCCGGAGTGGTGGGGGCGGTCAGCTTCAGGGTCTGACGCTGACCGGCCTCCAGAAGCCGGCTGGCGGCGATCACATCCTTGGTGTTGGGTAGATAGGCCCGGCCCTGACCATCCAGCTGTTCGGGCTTCATGGTCGACGCTGCATCGGCCACGGCCTCCCGTGTGCCCGGCTGCACGAACACGATGTTGTGGGGCATGAAGTCGTCGTTCTCGAGGATGACCTCGAAGGGTTTGCCGGGTTCCACGACGAGGCGGGGCAGGTCATAGCGCATCTGCTCCCGGACCGTGCGGATCACGAACACCTCGACGCCAAGGTCCTTCAGGGACTTCCGGACTTCTGCCGCCTGGGCGGCGGGGAGGTAGCCTGCAAGGTCCTTGGCGGTCTGGAGCGTCTCGATGAAGTCCTGGGACGTCCGGTCGGACGCAGGAATCCCCTGGGCCCATCGGGTTAGGCCGAGGGCGGCCTGACCTGCGACGTCTGCAGGACGGGTCACCGGGGGTAGCGCCCGAAGGGCGCGGGCGGCGGACGGAACCTGATCACCGCGCTCGATGAACGCGGTGAGCATCTGGAAGAGGGCTTCCGGCTGGGTGTTCATGCTGACTGCGGCCCCGATGGCGGCCCGCTTCAGGGACCCCGCCGGGTCGCCTCCGACCTTCACCGTTCCCTTGGGGTTCGGGGCGGACACACCGGTCTGTTGGAAAACCTCGCGGCGTTGGCCGTCCAGCACGGTCACCGTGTAGCCCTCGAGGCGCCGGCCCAGGTCTCCATCCGTGCGGTTCCACACCACAACGGAGTCGATCGGTCGGGCGCCGCCGAGGTCGACCTCCCACCAGGGATTCTTTTCGCCCTCGGCCGAGTGGGTCTGCGTGCCCCGCTCCCAGGCACCGTCGGTCCGGCCATCGATCGCCTTCGAGGCATCGCCGCCGTTCGAGGTGCTGGACTGGGTGGCCTTGCCACCCTTGGCGATGTTCTTTCCGTCGCTCAGGACCTCGACCTCCGCCAGGGTCAGGGTTCCCTGGCGTGGAAGCTCGATGCGCACAAAGCGTCCGTCACCGGCTGGCTTGCCGCCACCGGCATTCACGAGGCTTGCGATCTGGGTTGGGTCCGCCAACAGAGGCCTCACCTTGTCGAAGGCCTTCGCCCGGAAGTCGGCGTCGTTCAGGAGCAGGATGCCCTGGAGCAGGTCCGCGAGGGCGCCCGGAGACCTGGAGGCCTCGGTCCAGACGCCGTCGAACCAACCATCGGCCAACGCGCGTCCGGCCCAGGCTGCCTGACGCAGCACCGGGAGCGAGCCCTGGGTGCTCAGCACCACCAGCTGCGGAGCCACGGACTTGAGGTCGCCAGCCGGCTGCAGTGGCAGCTGTCGGGCGAGGCTCGCGGCGGCGACGGCGTCCGATTTCGCGGGGCCATCGAGGAGCGACAGGAGTTCTGCAACCCGGGTCTTGCCATGGAGCTTGGCAAGGCCGGTCAGCGCGTTGGCCCGATCGGTGTCGGTGGCGTCTGGACGGAGGATGATCGCCTCCAGCACGTCGGCGGTGGGGGAGAGCTTGGAGAGGTCGGCTGTGCTGACGCCCTTGATGAGATACCGGATTCCTGCGGGGTTGTTCGCCGCGACCGGCTTGCCCTCGGAGATGGCCTTCCGCCACCACGGCTGGAGCTGGCGCAGTGTCTCGCGCAGGCAGTAGTCGAGGTAGTAATCCGTTGGGCTCTTCAGGATGGCGAGGGCGACATCGGTGGCCGTAATGGCCTCCGCGTCTCGGTAGAAGCTTGCAGCACGGACCGCCTCGAGCCGGACCCGGGGTGCGGGATCCTCGGCAAGCTGCGCAAAGCGCGCGAGGGCGCCCGGGACGCGGTCGCGCCAGTAGCACAGGACTCGTGCGGCGGCGGCACGGGCCCGCGGTTCGGGCGACTTCAGCACCCGATCGAGGAGGTCGACGTCCACGATGTTGTGCCATTGATGGACCCAGAGGGCCTCAGTGACATGGTGTTCATAGGCTGAATCCTTCGGGTCGAGTTTCTGCACCCAGCGTTTCACGGCGGCCACGACCTTGGCCGAATCGCGTTCACCGAGCTCGATTTTGGCGAGCTCCCGGGTGCCATTCTCGGGCTCCTTGAGGAGTTCGAGCAGCGCCTCGATCGCCTGTCCGTCGATCTTCTTGGGCTTCAGGAGCGGACGTCCGTCATAGGTGATCCGGTAGACGCGGCCGTGGGTGTCATCCCGGTTCGGATCGCGCAGATGGTGCTGCATGTGGCCGATCAGCGGCTTGTGCCAGTCGGCGAAGTAGATGGCGCCGTCGGGTCCGATGGACACGGCGATCGGCCGGAAGTTCGGATCGGTCGAGGAGACCAGGTCGGGCAGTGTCTCGCCCTTCAACCCGGAGCCGTCCTCAGTGACCTTCACGTTGTAGATGCCCAGGAAGCTGATGACATTTAGGTTCAGGAAATTCCCCTGCATCGACTCGGGGAAATGTCGGCTGGAGATGATCCCGGTGCCGGGGCAGGGGCGGGAAGGCCGGTCCCAGAACTGATTCATCCCGGAATGCTTCGCGGGGTAGTCGATATGGCCGCTGAACGCCGGCGCGAAGTACGTGTTGTTGCCGGTGGCGTCCGTGACGAGGTCGTTGCCCCAGTAGTCGAACACCTTGCCATGAGGGTTGGCGAAGCCGTAGGCGATGTAGGTCTCGAGGCTGCCGGTGCGTGGATCAAACCGGAAGATGCCGGCGTCGTCGTTGCGGAGCGGTCCCTTGGCAGTCTCGATCTGGGTGCGGTGGAAGACACCGTCGCTCAGGTAGATGGAGCCGCCCGGGTCGAGACACACGGCATTGGCGGTATGGTGGGAGTCGGCGGAGTCGAGTCCCATCAGCACGCGCTCCTTCCAGTCGGCCTTACCATCGCCGTCGGTGTCGCGGACGAACCAGATATCGGGCGCCTGAACGATCAGGACGCCGTCCTTGTAGAACTGGAATCCCGTGGGGCAGTTCAGGTCGCCGATGAAGGTACTGGATTTGTCGGCCTTGCCGTCGCCATCGGTGTCCTCCAGGACGATCAGACTGTCACCCACCTTGGACTCTGGACGCCGCTCTGGGTAGTTGGGCCAGGCCGCGATCCAGAGGCGGTTCTTGGTGTCCCAAGCCATCTGCACCGGGTTGGCGAGCTCAGGGAACTGTTCCTCGCTGGCGAACAGGTTGATCTTCATCCCTTTGTGGAGGGTCATCTTCTCAATGGCCCCCTCACCCGTGAGGAAGGTGTAGGAGCCGTCCGGGTTGGAGCCCGGCTTGTTGCTGGGAACCAGGGTGACCTTGGGCAGGTTGGAGTCGTCGATTTCCGGGTTCTCCCCCTGCGCCACGCCCCAGACCCGCTTGTCGCGATTGGCCGTCAGGGTGTCGCGGACGCTCATCTCCTCCTGCATCACCTTGTAGTTGGAGATGTAGGGAGCCGGTGCATTGCGGTCCGAGATGAAGGCCCCCTTTTCGGCCTGATAGGCGAGGGCGGAACGGCCGCCGTAGACGTTGTAGCCGTCGACCGTCCGATACCGCGCATGCCATTGGGCATTCTTCTCGTTGATCGCGGCCCGGAGACGCTCCCGGTTGCCGCCCGGGGCGGTCTTCCCGAACAACGACTGGAACAAGACGGGAGCGATCGTCCGATCACCGGCCTCGCTCAGGAGGAATCCGTTGATCGTAAGCGACTGCCCCTTCTTGGCGGCATCCGCATACAGCTTGAGGGAGGGGTTGAACAGGTCGACGAACTGCACGTCATTCGCCTTCGCCACCTCCGCCATCGCCTCGGTGTACAGCTTCAGGTTGGCGTTGAGCGGGTCGGGGTCGGGGAAGTTGGGATCCTTGTGCCGTTCGGCGCCGACCGGAGAGACGAGCACGAGCCGTGGTCCGCCCTTGCCGGAGTAGTTCTTCGCCTGGGTCTCCTTCACCCAGCGGTCGAGATTCGTCTTGAACGTCGCCACACCCTCGGGGCCCTTGAAGGATTCGTTGAACCCGAAGAATCCCAGGATCACATCGGCCCCGACCTTCCTCAGCCACTCGTCGGGGCTGCCGAAATTCTCGGAGCGGTGGCGTATTGCGACCTCATCGCCGGAGACGGCGAGGTTGCGGACGACGATGTTCTGCTTCGGGAACTGCGCGTAGAGCAGCGTCTCGAAATAGCCATCGTGCTGCATCCGGTCCGCCAGGGCACTGCCGACCAGAGCGATGTGGCTGCCAGGATTGAGTTCGAGGCTCTGAGGTGGCGCGGCCAGGCCATGCTGGATCAGGCAGCCCGCGATGAGTGCGGAAAGAGGGAGGGCTCGGTTCATGAATGAAGCGTGGAGGGCGGCAGGTTAGGTAAATCCCTTCCGGGGTGGAAAGCGCCAATCCCGGATCAGGGCCGCTTTCGACGTCCCGCCTCATCGCGGGATTCAGGTCTTCATGTCACCGCGCCACCAGTCCCAGGTTTTGGTTGAACTGCTGTTTGAGGTCCCCGTGCTTCAGAGCTGGGATGCTTGAACGGCGCCAACCGGATGGTGGATGTCTCCCTGCGTGGTGTGACCGCAACTCCACCGGACGCCGTTACTCGAATCCCAGGAGCCGTCCGACCTGAAAGACGACGAGTGCGAGTGTCCACGCCAGGCCGGTCATGTAGGCGATCTGGAAGAGGGGCCAGCGCCAGCTGTTGGTCTCCCGCCGCACGATCGCCACCGTGCTGACACATTGCATCGCAAACACATAGAACACCATGAGGGTGATCCCGGTCAGCGGGGTGTAGATCTGGGAACCGTCCGGTCGGGTCTGCTGTCGAAGCGTTTCGGCCAAGCTGGCAGTGGATTCCTCCGATTCGTCGTAGCCGCCCACGTTGTAGACGACCGACATGGTACTCACGAAGACCTCCCGCGCGGCGAACGAGGCCACCAGGCCGATGCCAATCTTCCAGTCGAAGCCCAGCGGACGGATCAACGGTTCGATGGCACGTCCCACCCGTCCGGCGAAGCTATGCCGGAGCTCCGCCCCTGACACCTCCTGGGCGCTGGCGGTCTCGATCCCAGGCCAGGACTTCAGAAATTCCGTCAGATCCCCGGGTGCCGCGGTGCTGGTCTTCGGGTCCTGCAGGGTTCGGATCTGCTCCAGGACCTCGGACGCTGTCGCCTCGGGCGGAAAGGTGCCCGTAGGCGCCTTGTCCCGGGCCGTGGCGGCCAGGGTTTCCTGGGCCTTCTCGGCGATGGAGGGGTCCTTCGGGTAGGTCGACAGGAACCAGAGGAGGATGTTGATCCCGAGGATTACCGTCCCAGCCCGCCGAAGGAACAGTTTCGAACGGTCCCACATGTGGTGGACCAGCACCTTGAGAACGGGTCGCTTGTAGGGAGGTAGCTCCAGGATCAGCGGGGGAGGTTCCCCTTTCACGAGGGTCCGACGGAACAGCCAGGCCATCCCGAGCGCCCCGACGATGCCGAGCAGGTACATCGCCAGCAGGGTAAGGCCGGGCAGACCGATCAAGCCAAGGTAGCGGGTGTTGGGGATGCAGGCCGCGATCAGGACCGTGTAGACGGGCAGGCGGGCCGAACAGCTCATCAGTGGAGCCACGAGGATGGTCACCAGCCGGTCGCGTCGGCTCTCAATCGTCCGTGTCGCCATGATCCCTGGGATGGCACAGGCGAAGGAGGAGAGCATGGGGATGAAGCTCTTGCCGTGGAGACCGACCCGCGACATCAGCCGGTCCATCAAGAATGCCGCCCGCGACATGTAGCCGGTGTCTTCGAGCAGGGCGATGAACAGGAAGAGCAGGCAGATCTGGGGCAGGAAGACCACGACGGCCCCAACCCCCTGGATGATTCCGACCGATAGCAGATCCTGGAGATCCCCGGGACCCAGGGCTTCACCGACACGGGCTGCGAGTCCCTCGACCCCCTGTTCGATCAAGTCCATCGGGATCGCTGCTAGCGTAAAGATGCCTTGGAACATCAGGGCCATGAGTCCAACGAAGATCGCGAGGCCCCAGATCCGATGGGTCAGGATCCTGTCGAGCCGGTCCGACAGCGACTCCTCATCGGAGACGGTCTGGGTGGTGACATGTTCTGTGATGGCGAAGACCCGGGCATAACGGGCCTCGATGGCGGCGCTGCGCCAATCCACCCCGGCCTGTTCGAGCCGGTGTCGTGCCGATGTGACGGTCTCGACCACCGAAGCGGGATACAGAGCTTGATGGCTTTGGAGGACCTGGTCGTCGCTGAGCAGCAGCAGGGCTTCGGCGGCGGCCAGTCGCTGGCGGTTGGGGAACAGGGTCTCGAGCTGCCGTTCCAACGCCTGGGCTTCGCGTCCAAAGGTCTCCGGAAGCTCATTGAACTCCCGCGGGATCACCGTCTTGGTCCCCGGTCGGGCGGCAAATTCCCGCAGGGCGCGTCGGAAATGTTCAACCCCCTCGCCCTGGCTCGCCACGAACGGGAACACCGGGATCCCGAGTGCGGCCGAAAGGCCCTTCTGATCGATCTCCAAGCCGTTCTCCGTGGCGACGTCGACCATGTTCAATGCCAGCACCGTGGGGTGTCCCAGCTCGATGACCTGGGTCGCGTAGTAGAGGTTCCGCTGGAGGTTCGAGGCGTCCACCACCACCACCACGAGATCGGGCGGGGCTACCTCGGTCAGCCGATGGAACAGCACGTCCCGGGCAATCTGTTCGTCGAGGGACTGCGGACTGAGGCTGTAGGTCCCGGGAAGATCGAGGACCGTCACCGGATGGTTTGGGTCTGCCCCCAGGAGTGCGCCCTCCTTGCGTTCGACGGTCACCCCGGCGTAGTTGCCGACCTTGGCCCTGAGCCCGGTGAGGACATTGAACAGGGTGGTCTTGCCGCAGTTCGGGTTGCCCGTGAGGACGATCTGGATCGGAGAGGTGGCCACAGGGGATCAGGCGGGGGTCACAAGGATCTGATCGGCCTCATGGCGTCGGAGCGACAGGTGGTAGCCCCGGACCTTGAGCTCGATGGGGTCACCCAGCGGTGCGAAGCGCACGATCTCGATGGGGGTGCCGACGAGCAGTCCCATCTCGAGGATTCGGGCCCGGTGTTGGACCGGGATTCGGACCTCCCGGACAATGGCCTTGGCTCCAGGGTTCAGGCTGCTCAAGGGCGCCGGAGTGTCGGTGGGATTCATGAGGTGGGTTTCCGGGTCGGGGGATCAGGATCTCCGGTGCGTTTCAGCCAGGGATGCAGGCCTGCCCTCAGGCCCCGGGGCGCTGGAATGGGAGCGACGCCGGTGACGGCAGGGTCTCCACCAGGATCTGCTCCGCCAGCCGGGCGCTCAGACCGAGCCGGGCGTTGCAGACCTGGCACAGCACGTTGTTCTGGAGTGTGATCACCTTGACCCGTTGTTCCTCGACGAAGCCCATTTCCCGGAGTCGCTGGTTGGTTTCATCCCCGGCCGTGAGCTGTCGTACGATTACGACACAACCGGCCCGGACCCGACTGAGCGGGGACAGGGGTCTGGGGGCAGGGAGGGGCGACCCGGCCGGGAGTGAAGGTGCCGACACCACTCGGAGACTAGGAACAGACCCGGTGCTCGGCAATCGAGGGTGTTGGCGGGCCCTTGCCTTCGTTGTCGGTGGATTGCACCCGGCTGGGGCAACCGCTTTGCGCGTTGAGGTTTGAGGCATGACGTCTAGGCTGTCCGGACGGTGTTCGTGCCTGGATGGAATGACTCTTCCGGTGTCGATGCCGCATCAATTCAAACCGAAACACGACCATGCCATTCGAACTCGCCCCACTTCCGTACGCCAAGGAGGCCCTTGAGCCGCACATCGATGCCCTGACGATGGAGATCCACCACGGACGCCATCACAAGGCCTACGTCGACAACCTGAACAAGGCCATCGCGGGCACCGTGCTCGAGGGAAGATCCATCGAAGCTCTCCTTGCCGATCTCCCCTCGGTCCCCGACGCCATCCGTGGCCCGGTCCGCAACAACGGAGGTGGCCACTGGAACCACACTTTCTTTTGGAACCTCATGGGCCCCGGCAAGGGGGGGGCTCCTTCCGGCGACCTCGCCGCGGCGATCCAATCGGCCTTTGGCAGTTTCGACGACTTCAAGGCAAAGTTCGAGGCGGCGGGGATTGGACGCTTCGGATCCGGCTGGGCCTGGCTGCTCGTCAACGGAGGCAAGCTCGAGATCGCGTCGACCCCGAACCAGGACACCCCGCTGATGGGTAAGGCCCTCTCGGGTGTCGAGGGCACGCCGATCCTCGGGGTCGACGTCTGGGAGCACGCCTACTATCTCAAGTACCAGAACAAGCGGGCCGACTACCTGAAGGCGTTCTGGAATGTGGTCGACTGGAACGCGGTCTCGGCTCTCTACGCCGCCGCCAAGTAGTCCGGTCGTCCTGGATGTGAACCCTGGACCCGGCAGCCCCGGGTGGAGTCCGCCATGTATCATATCGCACTCAAGATGCTCATGGCGGACCGGGGGAAGTACATCATGCTGGTCGGAGGGGTGGCCTTTGCGTCGCTGCTGATGACCCAGCAGAACGGGGTGTTCCGGGGTCTGCTGAGCTGGACCACCTCCCACATGCGCAACATCCGGGCCTCCATCTGGGTGGTGGAGGCCCGGGTGGTGACCGCCAATGAGACCAAGCCGCTCAAGGACACCGATCTGAACCGGGTGCGATCGGTATCGGGTGTCGACTTTGCCGAGCCACTCTTCCTTTCCGTGACCAAGGCCCGGGCCGAGAATGGAGCCGAGAAACCGATCCAGCTGGTGGGGTTGGATGCCTCCACCCTGTTTGGTCGGCCTCCGGTGATGCTCGAGGGCGAGCTCGAGCGTCTCCGTCTTCCGAATGCGGTCGTCATCGACACCCTGGCCACGGTTCGCCTCAATGAGGGGTTGGGGCGACCGCTTCGGGTGGGCGACGCCTTCGAGATCAACGACCGTGAGGCCCGGGTGGTGGGGATCTGCAAGACGGAGAAACACTTCTTCGGCTATCCCTACGTATTTACCACCTACGACAAGGCTCTCCAGTATTCGCCCCGGCAGCGGAAGATGCTGTCGATCATCCTCGCCGAGCCGTCGCCGGGTCAGTCCGCCGAGGAGGTGGCGGTGCGGATCCAGCGAGAGACCGGTCTCCAAGCCTACACCAGTTCCGGATTTTCCCGGGCCACGACGGATTTTGTCTGGGCCAACACCGGAATCCCGGCCTCGTTCCTCACCACGATCACCCTCGGAGTCATCGTTGGAGTGGTGATCTCCGCCCAGACCTTCTTTTCGTTCGTCTTGGAGAACATCCGTCACCTCGGCGCCCTCAAGGCCATGGGAGCCAGCAATGGGCTCCTGGCCCGGCTTCTCCTTCTGCAGGCGTTCACGGTCGGACTGATCGGATACGGTCTGGGCGTGGGCATAACCGCCATCTTTGGACTCATTGTCCTGCCATTCGAGCAGCCCCCGTTCCTCCTCGACTACCGGAGCCTGGTGCTGACGGGGCTGGCCGTCCTGTTGATCTGTCTTGTTGCCGCCCTGCTGGGTATCCGGAAGGTGTCCCGGCTGGATCCCGCGATCGTGTTCCGGGGCTGAGCACAACTCCGGTCCAGACGTCGTCCATGAGCTCCCCTGTCCCCCTCGTTGACTCTGGCCCTGCCGTCCGGGTTGAAGGGGTTTCGAAGTCGTTCGGTCCCAGGGACAACCAGACCCAGGCCCTGGCGGGCGTTCGTTTCGAGGCCGACCGTGGGGAGCTGCACCTGGTGGTGGGACCCAGCGGCTGTGGCAAGACCACGCTCCTCTCGATCATCGCGGGCACCCTGCGCTCCGATGCGGGTGACATCCGGGTCCTGGGTGAGTTGCTGGCCGCCTTCTCGGACCGCCAGCTCACCGAGTTCCGGGGGGCACATATCGGCTTCATCTTCCAGCAGTTCAACCTCATCCCGACCCTCAGCCTGGTGGAGAACGTCAGCATCCCGTTGCTGCTCCAAGGGGTCCATCGACGTGAGGCGGAGGATCGTGCCGGAGCCTTGCTGACCCGGGTCGGCCTCGGGGATCGTTGTCACCGGAAACCGAGGGAACTGT
>SXGQ01034791.1_pt1 | contig 10930 bp, 15 predicted proteins | sample 3178371 | NCBI WGS metagenome assembly SXGQ01 (sample SAMN11356859, study PRJNA531348) | freshwater metagenome | isolation source: freshwater sample F1-20 | place: China: Fuxian Lake, Yuxi | collected 2017-12-25 | reverse complement strand
GTGCTCGAGTACGCCCTTGCAATGCGCAATATGGCTGAGCTGAAAACACCAAAAACGTGCAGCGCTTGAACTTTTCCGTGACAACATCCCTGTCCACGGTTTTGCTGCCATGAAGTTGACCGAGGCGTTACTCGTTCAGGTAGCGGTCCACGAAGGAGGAGTCCATGCCGAGGCGCTTCATCCAGTCCATTGCCGAGAGGCGCAGCTCCAGCACGGAGAGGTCGATGCCCTTGCGGGCCGACAGTGCCTGGCGCAGGAACTGGATCACCGAGACCCCGGCGATCTCCTGGGGGTACTGGAAGGCGAGGAACATGCCGGCCTTGGCCCGCACGTCGGTGGTCCAGTCGGTGATGTTCTCGCCCTTGTAGAAGATGGCCCCGGAGGTGACCTCGTATTCCGGGGAGGCAAGGAGCGTGCTCGCGAAGGTGGACTTGCCGCACCCGTTCGGTCCCATGATCGCGTGGACCTCACCCGTGTTCACGGTGAGGGAGAGGCCGCGGAGGATGTCCTCCGGGGTGGCGTCGTCGTCGGTGACTGGCCTGGCATGGAGGTTTGCAGCGCGGAAAAGGTCGCTCACCCCCCGAAGTCTAGGGAGCCCGGTGGATTACCACTATGGGCGTAGTGGAATTTCAGGCGGGTGCGAGGGCGTGCCAAAGGGCACGGTACGACGGGTACTCGAGCTGGTCGTCCAGGTAGTTCGCACTGTGGAGGAGGCGGTGGTACTCGGGCAGGTTGCGGAAGGGGACGCCGGCGTCCACGTGGTGCGCCATGTGGTACCCGATCTTGTACGGGACCATGAAGAACATGGCCACTGGGTGCTGGGTGACCGAGTGTGTGGTGAACCGACGGTCATCGTCCTCGCGCATGCCGCCGTGCTCGGCGATGGAGCGCAGCCGGTTGATGACCCGCCAGACTGTGAGATACGGCAGCACCCAGAGGAGCGGGTAGACGAACGGGTGGCCGAGCAGCCATGACGCCGCTGCGAGGACCACCTGCACGCACAACATCTCCACGAGTGTGCTGCGCACGCGCGGGTCCGGCGAGCGCAGGTTGCGCATCTGGCCGCGCAGCAGGCGCCACCCCGTCCGGCCGGTGGCGTCACGCACGAGCTTGCGGCGCAGGCTCGCCCGGGTGACCGGGTAGTTCGCGTACAGCGGCACGTCCGGTTCGTCGGGACCGAACTCGCGCCTGTGGTGCGCCATGTGCACGCGGCGGTACGCCTGGGTGCTCGTGAGCTGCGGGTAGCCGAGCAGCCACCTGCCGACCCAGTCGTTCGCCCCCCTGTGGGAGAACAGCAGCCGATGCGCCGCCTCGTGCATGAGGGAGGCGAACTGCGCGTGGGCGCGACCCATCAGGAGGAATGCCGCGACCCACACGAACGGGTTGTCGATGCGTACGGCGGCGACGATGATCCCGAGCGTCTGTGCGTATGTGGAGACCACGGAGAGCGCGTTGCGCCGTGAGGGAATACGCCGCAGTCGCCCACGATCGGCGGGCGCGAGGCGGCCGTCATCCCGCACATGCACGGTCGCATCTGCCGACGGCACCTGCGCCGGTGCCATCCCGCCGATGCGGGGCGAGGTCTCACCAGCCACGGTCGATCCATTCCTGGAGGTGGGGGCGTTCGGTCGCGATCGTGGTGTCCGCACCGTGCCCGGGCAGAACAACCGTTTCGCCGGGGAACGTGAAGAGGCGCGAGTCAATGGAGGAGATGATCGTGGCGAAGTCCCCACCGGGGAATTGCGTGGCGCCGGGCCCGCCCGGGAACAGCGTGTCGCCCGAGAACAGCAGCGGCGCATCGTGCACCTTGAAACTCACGGAACCCGGAGTGTGGCCGGGGTTGTGGATCGCCTCAAGCCGCAGGCGCCCGACCTCGATGATCTGGCCGTGCTCGATGAACACGTCGTAGCCGACGTCCTTCAGCATCTGTGCGTCGTCGGCTGTCACAGCCACCTCGTACCCGGCTTCGCGCATTGCGGGCACCGCCTGGATGTGGTCATGGTGGCCGTGCGTCTCCAGCACGCGAGTGACGCCGAGCGCCGTGCACAGCTCCAGCAGTTTCTCGTGCTCGTTCGCGGCGTCGATCAGCACGGCCTGGCCGGTGTGCACGCACCGCACCACGAACACATTGTTGTCGTAAGGGCCGACCACGAGTCTGTGAACCTGCAGGTCGTTGTCGAAGTAGTGCAGGGTTCCGGGCTGGCTCACCATCTGCTCATCCTGACACGACATCAAACCCGAGGGACAGTGCGACGGGGATCTGTGCGGGATCAAACGTGACGAAGCGGACGGGCCGGGGCAGGCGGGCCGCCGCGGCCAGGTGCATCGCGGACGACACGCCGAGGGGCTGGGCGGTCGCGAGCACAGCCGCCTCGTCCAGCAGGGCACGATCAGTCGGCACCACGTGCAGGAAGTCCCACGTGTGGCGGACCATGTCCTCCAGAACCCGCACGAGCACGGGCTCGTCCGTGAGGCGAGCGGCAGCCGCCACGGCTTCGGGCAGGGCCACGGCACACGCGCACCATGACGTGTCCGATTCCATGGCGTCAAGGACCGTGCGCCGTGCCGGCGAGTCCACGTGCAGTGCGAGGAGCGCGGACGCATCGAGCACGACGGTCACCGCCGCACCTCCTTGCCGACGGCGCGGCTCACCGCCGCACCTCCTTGCCGCCGGCGCGGCTCACCGCCGCACCTCGGTCAGCGCGCGGTCGATGCGGGTGCCGGCGTAGAGGGTCAGCGGGTCCGCGGGCACGAAGTCACCGCGGCGCCGCGGCGGCTCGACGCGGCCGAGGGCGATCAGGTCGGCAATCGACTGCCCGGAGTCGTCGCCAGTCAGGGGACCGAGCTGGGCGGCCGGTGCGCCGGCAGAGGTCACGATGATCCGCTCCCCGGAGGCGGCCCTTCGCAGGTAGGTGGCAAGTGCGGCTCTGAGCTCTCGGATGCCGACAGATGCCATGCCACAGGAGCATAGCGGGTTGTGTACACAAGCGTACACACTTGGACTTGGAATCCGGGATGCCAGCCCAGCAGACTTCGCTCCATGAATTTTGCATTTAGTGAAGAGCAGGAAGAACTCCGCAAGATGGTCCGCTCGTTCCTCGAGAACAAGTCGGCCGAAGAGGCAGTTCGTGAGCAGATGGAGACAGGGAACGGCTACGACGGTGCGGTCTGGAACCAGATGGGTTCGGAGATGGCGCTGCAGGGCATCGCGATCCCCGAGGAGTTCGGCGGCCAGGGCTACTCGTTCATCGAGCTCGGCGTCGTCCTCGAGGAGATGGGCCGTGCGCTTCTGTGCGCCCCGTACTTCTCGAGCGTCGTCCTCGCAGCGAACACCCTGCTTCTCTCCGGCGACGCCGCCGCGAAGAAGGCACACCTCCCCGGCATCGCCGCCGGCGAGACCATCGCGACCCTCGCCACCACCGAGCCCTCAGGCCGCTGGGACGAGGCGGGCATCACGGTCGAGGCGAAGGGCTCCGGTTCTGACTTCACGATCTCGGGCACCAAGAGCTTCGTGCTCGACGGCCACACCGCGAACCTCATCATCGTCGCGGCCCGCACAGGCAAGGGCGTCAGCCTCTTCGCCGTCGATGGCAACGCATCGGGCCTGACCCGCACCGCGCTGTCCACCATGGACCAGACGCGCAAGCAAGCCAAGCTCGAGTTCAGCAACACCCCGGCCAAGCTCATCGGCACCGAAGGCAAGGGCTGGGACGTGCTGTCGCAGGTCTTCGACCTGGCCGCCGTCGCGCTCGCCGCGGAGCAGGTCGGCGGCGCCCAGAAGGTGCTGGAGATGGCCGTGCAGTACGCGAAGGACCGCATCCAGTTCGGCCGCCCGATCGGCTCGTTCCAGGCGATCAAGCACAAGTGTGCCGACATGCTGCTCGAGGTCGAGTCGGCCAAGTCGGCCGCGTACTACGGCATGTGGTGCGCCGCAGAGATGAACGACGAGCTCGCCTCGGTCGCTTCGCTCGCGAAGGCCTACTGCTCCGAGGCGTACTTCCACGCCGCGGCGGAGAACATCCAGATCCACGGCGGCATCGGATTCACCTGGGAGCACCCGGCGCACCTGTACTTCAAGCGTGCCAAATCGAGCGAGCTCATCTTCGGTGACCCCACGTACCACCGCGAGCTGCTCGCCCAGCGCATCGGCATCTGACCTTCTCCCGCGCAGCGGGAACGAACGAGGGAACCCGGGCCGCACGGCCCGGGTTCTCCCGTTCCCGGGCACATCGGCAGTCCTGCGGGTACGCGTCTGCCTTCTGACGTGCCGTACTCTTCGCCCATGCCACGCACCGTCGTCGCCCAGATATCAGACCCGCACGTCACGGGACCGCACGACGAGTTGTTCGAGGCCTCCGACCCCGTCGGCAATCTCTCGAAGGCAATCACGCACGCGGCGGCGCGTGCCGAGGTTGTCGTCATCACCGGCGACCTCGCCGCACGCACGGGCACCGACGCCGAGTACCGGGGTGTTCGCGAGGTGCTGGACTCGTGCGGCACCGAGGTGCTGCTCTGTGCGGGCAACCATGACGAGTCACGGAAGATCCGCAGTCTCTTCGGTGTGGAGGGTCGCGGCGAACGCCTCGACTACGTGCGAGAGCTGTCCGGTGGGCGTCTCGTGGTGCTCGACTCCTCGCGCGAGGGCCGCGGCGACGGTGCGCTCGACGACGACCAGCTGGCCTGGCTCGACCGCGTGCTGGCCGAGGGTGCGCCGACGCTTGTCGCCATGCACCACCCGTGCTTTGCCATCGGCGGCAGGGGACTTGCCGGTGTGCGCCTCGACGACGAATCGGTGGATGGCCTCGCAGGTGTCGTCTCGCGGCACGCGAACGTGCTGTCGGTCGTCAGTGGCCATGCACACATGACCCTGTCCACCTCGTTTGCCGGCACCGTCGCACATGCATGCCCGAGCGTGGCTTACGAGTTCGACTTCCGCGGGCGTGATCTCATCTACCGACCCGGCCTGCCCCAGTACATGCTGTACACCTGGGCTGACGGCGGCACCGGGTTCTTCGCGCGGCAGATGACGGTGGCGCCCGGTGACGCATGGCTGGTGATGGAGAGCTTCTGACACGCGCGCCTAGGCTTCGCCCATGGCCGGCATCACTCTTCTCCTTGCAGTCGTCGCCGCGGTCGCCGTGTTCGCGATCGCGGCCGGCACGATAGGGCGCGAGGCACGCAGGCTGGATGCCCTTGCCCCCCGCGTCGTGTACCAGATCGACCAGGCGGTGCAGTTCGTGGCGGACCGTCTGCCCGAGGGGACACAAGCCCGCCTGACGTTCGACGAGGTCGAGAACCTCCTGCGCGAGCACCTCAACTGGATGGCGACGAAAGGTCTGCAGCCCGAGAGGCCCGTTGACCAGGTGCAGAACATCTCGGAGCCCGTGGTGGTCGACGAGGACACCCTCACGGCACACCTGCTGGCACGCGCGTCAGACCGGGGCATCGAGATCATCGACGATGTCGACATCGTGCACGTGGTCGAGGGTCACCTTGCCTACTTTGCCGCCATCGGTGCGGTCGGTCCGCACGCTGATTCGGTCTGACGCACGGCGCCCCGTGGCGCTGCCGCCAACGGTCAGATCATCATGTTGAACTGCAGCAGGACCTTGCGGGCATGATCGGCGTCACCTGACACGATGCACTGCGTCGTGAGTGCCCCCGGTTCGCCGCGCCCAGTGGCCAGCTGGAGGAACACGTCGGAGTCCAGTTCGATGCTGCAGAGCGGGGCGGCGGGCGCCTCGCCGCCGGTCTGAGCGCGGCCCTCGCGCACGGTGGTCACGATGGTGCGCTCGACGGACCCGGTGATGCGGATCACCACCGACTGGCCTTCCGGCGTGGCGGCTCGCTTGCCGACAACGATCGGCACGGTGCGGATGAGGCGGTCGACTGTGTGTTCCGCGGCCGGGCCGCCGCGGTGCCCCGGAATCCCGAGGGCACGGCGCATGTCCTGCTCATGGATCCACGTGTCGAGCACGCGGATGTGGAGAAAGTCGGCGATGGTGCCGGGGCCCGTGGGGGTCATGGACTCGGTGGCAAAGTAGGCCTCGTCGGCGGTACGGAGCTGCTCCATGCGCCGCGCCGCCAGCTCAAGAAACTCATCGAGAACCTGTGTGCCTGGCCAGCCGCGGCGGTAGTCGACATGGTGCTCGTTCATCTCGCCGATGGGGTTCTTCGTGTTCGACAGGTCCGTGGCGCGGTGCCCCGTGTCGGGCATCCCGAACAGGCCACGCTCGGTGCCGATGATGTGCGACAGGTTGTCCTGCACGCTCCAGCCCGGCAGTTGCGACGGTGTCTTCCACTGTTCCTCGGTGAGCGAGGGCAGGAATGACTCGAGCGAAGCGAAGACCTCTCCGAGCTTGTCGATGGTGTCCATGGGGATCATGTTCGTCTCCTAGCGGGCCGGGTTCTGGACGGTGCGCCACTGCCGGGCATTGATGTAGGGGGAGAAGATCTCCCCGATCATCGCCATGTCGGCATCGGTCTTCGGCGTCTTCAGCTCGAAGAGGCCGGGGAAGCGTGAGTACGCGAGGGTGATGTCCCACAGCTCGCGCGCTTTCTCCGCCTCCGGGGTGGGAAGCACCACCGGGCCGAACACCGCGCGTCCGCCCGGGACCGTGATGATCGGCACGCCGAACCCCGCGAGCTGCGTGGTTGCGTGCTCGTGATCGGCACGCACCTCGTCCGACGTCGTCGGGTCGGCGAGCGCCTCGTCCCAGGCCTCCGTGGGCAGGCCGGCACCAGCGAGCAACTCGGTTGCGATCTCCCTGTCGTAGTGACGGCGGCCGTCAACGTGCAGCGCGCGGCCGCAGACCTCGTAGAAACGGCCGCACCAGTCGTTGTCCCGGCGGCGCAGCCATGCGGCGACCCGCATCGGAGTCCACCCGTAGGCAAACTCGCGCTCCCAGGGGTGGGGCTTGCCCTCCTCGCGGTTGACCTCCTCCAGGCTGAAGAACCGCCACTTGATCTCGAAGCCCACCTGGGCCTGCACGTCCCGGATCCAACGGGACGTCTGGTACGCGTAAGGGCACATGATGTCGAAGAAGAACTCGATCTCCGACGGCTGCTCCTGGGAGGCGATGCTGCTCATGGCGGCAACATAGCCCCCGTTTCGTGCCCCGTCGTCACCGTGCGACTACCGTTGAGGGCATGGAACGCCCCTCACGGTTCGAACACACCCGATTCCTCGGCGACAAGCGCACCCAGCTCGTCTACGACCTGGACGAGTGGACCGACGAGGCCGTGATCGAGGAAATCGTGGAGCGGGGAGTGGGGCTGTGCTTCGGGCCGGACACGCTCGCAGAGGCGCGCAACCGCGGATACACGCAGGCGGTCCCCGGAAAGACGCGCCGCCACCGCAAGCCGCGCGCGTAGGGGGACCCAATGGCCGCCCCGATGAACGGCACGTTTGCCTCGGGGTCTCTCACGCTCGGGTCCTATCTCGCAGTCCCGCCGGGCCCGGCCACCTCGATGCCCGGCGTCATCTTGTGCCACGGCTTCCCGATCGGCCCGCTCGACGCCCGTCAGTCCGCGCTCACCTTTCCGCAGCTCCTCGACCGCGTCGCGAACGAGCTCGGCTGGGTGGGGCTGACCTTCACGTTCCGCGGCTGCGGCACGAGCGAGGGCGACTTCTCCATGCAGGGATGGGTGGATGACCTGCGCGCCGCGATCGACCACCTCGAGAGAGAGGCAAACCCGAACGGCATCTGGTTGATCGGCACCAACACGGGCGGTGCGCTCGCACTGTGTGTGGCCGCGGATGATCCGCGGGTGGAGGGATGCGCGCTGCTCGGGCCGCGTGCTGACTTCGACGACTGGGCGGCCCAGCCCAGGCGGTTCCTGGAGTACGCACGCGAGATCGGTGCGATCCGCAGACCCGGCTTCCCGGCGTCGTTCGATGAGTGGAGCCGCGAACTGCGAAGGTTCCGTCCGGTCGATGCGGCGCGCAGGTTCGCCCCGCGGCCGTTGCTGGTGATGCACGGTGAGGAGGACGAGAGCGTGCCCGTTGCGGACTCCCGGGTGCTCGCAGAGGCCCATGGTGCAGCCGAGACGAGGGTTATCTCAGGCGCAGGGCACAGGTTGCGCCATGATCCACGCGCCGTTGCGGTTCTGTTCGGCTGGCTGGACCGCCAGCGTCCGCCGGCCCGCTGACGGCCGGCCTGCAGCCACATCACGTCGAGCCGGGTGCGGTTCCCCCGGGAACTCGGTCCTTACCCCCGGTGACCGCCGGGACGGCCCGAGTGCCACGCGTACGCCGACGAGATGATGTCGTCCAGGTGACGGCGCGGCTCCCAGCCGAACAGGTCGCGGACGAGGGAGGAATCGGCCCACACCTCCGACACGTCGCCGGCGCGGCGGGCCACGATCTGGTGGGGCACCTTCCTCCCGCTGATGCGCTCCGTGGCTGCGATGATCTCGAGCACGCTCGTGCCCTGGCCCGTGCCCACGTTGCACGTCACGGACGCACCGCCCGATGCCAGGTGGTCGAGCGCGGCGATGTGCGCCGAGGCCAGGTCCTCCACGTGGATGTAGTCGCGCACACCCGTGCCGTCGGGGGTGGGGTAGTCGTTGCCGAACACCTTGAGTGCCGGTGAGTGACCGAGCACGGCCTTCATCACGTGCGGCACGAGGTTCTCGGAGAAGCGCCAGTCCTCGCCGAGCGTGGCGTCGTCACTGGCGCCGGCGGCGTTGAAGTAGCGCAGGCACACGCTGCGCATCGTCGACGTCCTCGCGTACCAGCCGAGTGTCTTCTCGATCATCAGCTTGGTCTCGGCGTAGACACTCTCGCAGTCCGTGGGGTCCGACTCGCGCACCGGCACGCGCGCGGGCGTGCCGTAGACCGCGGCGGTCGACGAGAACACGACCCGGTCGACCCCGCAGGAGCGCAGCGTCTCGAACAGTCGCTGCGAGCCGGTCACGTTGTTGGCGAAGTACTTGCCTGGGTTCGCCATGGACTCGCCGACAGCCTTGTATGCGGCGAAGTGGACGACCTCGTCCACACCGTGTTCCTCCACGGTGCGCCGGACAGCATCCGCATCGGCCACGTCCGCCTGCACGAACGGCGCATCGCCGACGGCCTTGCGGTGGCCGTTCTCCAGTGTGTCGAGCACGACCACGGCACGCCCTGATGCCCGGATGGCGCGGGTGGTGATGGACCCGATGTACCCGGCCCCACCAGTGATGAGCGTTGTCACGGGTCCCGAACCTACTTGGCGGGCTTCTTCACCGGGCGGGACTGCTTGTCCCTGTCCGCGGCCTTCTCGGCCTTCTTCCATGCGCGCACCTTGAGCAGTGTCTTCTCGTCCGTGATGTCGGCGACGGTGCGCGGGTTCCTGTCGCTGAACACGCCTGCCGCGTCCTTCCATCCTTTCGGCCGCACTTCGAAGCGCTTGCCGAGGAGCGCCACGAAGATCTGGGCCTTTTCCTCACCGAACCCGGGCAGCTCGCGCAGGCGGGCGAACAGCACGGACGCGTCGTCGACGCCCTTCCAGATGTTCTCGCCCTTGTTGCCGTGCTTCTCCGCGACCACTGCGCACATCCCCTGGATGCGGCCGGCCATCGCCTTCGGGAACCGGTGGATCGCCGGCTTCTCGAGGCACACGGCGAGGAACTCGTCGGGGTTCATCGTGGCGATCCTCCGTGGGTCGAGGTGGCCGAGCCGTGTCTTCAGCGTGTGCGCGCCGTTGAACGCCCATTCCATGGGCACCTGCTGGTCGAGCAGCATGCCGATGAGCAGTGCCGTGCCGTTCGAGTTCAGCAGCCTGTCCGAGACGGGGTTACCTGTGATGTAGAGCGTGCCCATTGTGTGTCCTTCTCAGTGTGTCAGTCGCGGGTCAGCCCGTGGTCGGCATCGAGGTCGATCCCGAGTTCATTGATCGCCTTCTCCACGGTCGCCGCCGTGATGCCGTGCGATCCGATGAGCGTGCTGAGAACCGCGACCACGACGTGCTCGGCGTCCGTCTCGAAGAACCGCCGGAGCGCCTCGCGCGTGTCGCTGCGGCCCATGCCGTCCGTGCCGAGTGCGAGGAACCTGCGACCCCGCACGTACGGGGCGATCTGCTCTCCCACGATGCGCATGAAGTCCGTGACGGCCACGACCGGCGTGGACTCCCGGCCGAGCGTGCGGTCGATCACGGACTCCCGTGGCGACTGCACGGGGTGGAGACGGTTCCACCGTTCCGTCTCCATGGCGTCCTCGCGCAGCGACTTGTACGAGGTGGCAGACCACAGGTCCACGTTGATCCCGTAGCGCTCGCGCAGGATGTCCGACGCCTCAATCGCCGCCGAGCACGCCGTGCCGGAGAAGAGCACCGAGGCGTGCGAAGTTCCCTCCGAGGAACGCCAGCGGTAGATGCCGTTGATGATGTCCTCGTCCGTCACGTGCGCGGGACGTGCCGGCATGAGGAGGTTCTCGTTGTAGAGGGTGACGTAGTAGAAAACGTCGGCCGGGTCCGGGCCGTACATCCTGTTGATCCCGTGCCTGATGACCGCTGCGACCTCGTAGGCGAACGCAGGATCGTAGGCCTGGCACGCGGGAATCGTGCTGGCGAGGAGCAGGCTGTGGCCGTCCTGGTGCTGCAGTCCCTCGCCCATGAGCGTGGTGCAGCCGGCGGTGGCTCCCATGAGGAAGCCGCGCGTGCGCATGTCTGCGGCGAGCCAGGCGAGGTCGCCCACGCGCTGGAAACCGAACATGGAGTAGACGGTGTAGAAGGGCACCATCGGCACGCCGTGCGTGGCGTACGAAGTGCCGGCGGCAATGAAACTGCTCATCGCGCCGGCCTCGGTGATGCCCTCCTCGAGGATCTGGCACTACCCATGCTGAACTTCTGCATGCGCATGGTCTTTCGGTTAGATCAATTGTTGGAGCCCTGTCGTGAGCTAGCGACGGATTGTTGTGGTAGGTAGTTCAGGCCAGATTGGCAGCGCACTT